>Ga0207665_10000029_pt1 | contig 95174 bp, 89 predicted proteins | sample LARL112metaG_FD_184351 | JGI IMG/M metagenome (GOLD analysis project Ga0207665, IMG submission 184351) | Corn, switchgrass and miscanthus rhizosphere microbial communities from Kellogg Biological Station, Michigan, USA - LAR L11-2 metaG... | ecosystem: Host-associated > Plants > Roots >... | reverse complement strand
TTGATCGCGCCCATCGCCATGGAGAAAGGCCTGCGCTTCGCGATTCGTGAAGGCGGCAGAACCGTGGGCGCCGGTACCGTAAGCGAGGTAGTGGAATAGATTTTGGATTTGGATCTCAGGTTTGATCTGAATTGGAGATTAAGAAATGCCGCGCGATAACATTGTGTTGCAGTGCAGCGATTGCAAAAGCCGCAACTATGTGACGACGAAGAATAAGAAGACGACAACTGACCGTCTGGAGTTTAGTAAGTTCTGCCGCCGTTGCCGCAAGCATACGAGCCACAAGGAGACAAAATGAGGATGAGGGATGAAGGATGAGGGATGAAAGCGAGGCTCTTTCAGTCGCTTTTAACTTCATCCCTCCGCCCTCGTACTTCATCCCTGCTATGCAGGGGTATAGTGTCAACGGTTAGCACGTCGGTCTCCAAAACCGAAAGTCCGGGTTCGAATCCTGGTACCCCTGCCAATTGAGGTAAGGAAAAATCAAGTGGCGAAAGAGTTTAGCGAAGTGACTGACAGCGAAGAGGTGATCGAGCCTGAGACAGAGACCGCTGACGTAAAAGTACCGGATGCGCCGGGCGGAACGCCACCGAAGAAGGTGGCGCGCGCAACCAGCCCTAGAGGTGACGGCGAAGGCGGCGGTAGATTTGTCGGCGGATTTGGAGGGACTCGGGGCGCAGGCTTCGTATCGCGAACCGTCCAGTTCCTGCACGATACGCGAGCAGAGATGCGGCGCGTTTCCTGGCCCTCGGCCGGGATGGTCAAGAACACGACCATCATTACGCTAATTGCAGTGGTCTTCTTCGCTACGTATTTGTTCCTGGTCGACCGTGTCTGGGCATTTCTGATCGAGCATCTTAAAACCTGGCTGGGCGGCGCGTAACTGGAAGAGAGTTATCCAATGAAGCAGTGGTTCATACTTCATACTTATTCGGGGCACGAGAAGAAGGTTTGCGAAAGCCTGAAAGCCCGCGTGGCCGGCACTTCTTTAGAGGACGCAATCAGCGAAGTGCTGGTGCCGACTGAAACCGTTGTCGAAATGCGCGGCAGTAAGCGAGTTGAATCATCGCGCATGTTTTATCCCGGCTATGTCCTGGTGCAAATTGAGTGTGACGAGCGCGGACATATTCCCGACAACGTCTTTCACGCGATTCGCTCGACGCCGAAGGTGACCGGCTTCGTTGGCGGCCAGAGTCCAACGCCGCTGACGGCACAGGAAGTCGATCAGATACTCAATCAGCAGGAATTGGCGGCAGAAAAACCAAAACCGAAGTTTTCTTACTCGGCCGGTGAAACGGTGCGCATAAAATCCGGACCGTTTCAGAGCTTTACCGGCAAAGTGGAAGAAGTTAACGAAGACAAATCGACTCTGAAAGTGACGGTCACGATCTTTGGACGTTCAACGCCGGTGGAATTGAATTTTCTCGATGTCGAGAAGGTAACGTTTACAGAAGAAGAATAGTCATGGCCAAGAAAGTTTCCACTTATATCAAGCTGCAAGTTCCGGCGGGCAAAGCCAATCCGGCGCCGCCCATCGGTCCGGCGCTGGGCCAGCACGGCGTCAACATCATGGAATTTTGCAAGGCCTTTAATGCCAAGACCGCGCAAATGGATCCGGACATGAAGATCCCGGTTGTGATCACCGTCTATGCCGATCGTTCGTTTACGTTTGAAACCAAAACGCCGCCAGCCGCCGACCTTTTGAAGAAGGCGGCTGCTATCGAGAAGGGTTCGGGTAACCCGAAGAAAGAAAAAGTCGGAAAGATTTCTCGGGCAAAAGTCGAAGAGATCGCCAAAACAAAAATGCCTGATTTGAATACGACCAACCTCGAGAGCGCGATTCGCACTATCGAAGGCACCGCGAGGCAGATGGGGCTGACGGTGGAATGATTTCGGATTGCGAAATTCAGATTGCGGATTTCGCGTCATGAAGAAGTTGGATGAGAAAAGAGGGAGAGGATAGCTGAAGCGAGTCGCAAATTCGCATTTTGCAATTCGAAATCCGCAAATCCTCGTTGGTACCTCGGAGTTAAGAATGAAAAAACACGGAAAGAAATATCGGGCGGCGGCGGAAAAAATTGACGCCGGACTCAAATACAGTCTCGAAGACGCAGTCAAGAAGCTAAAAGAGGTCGCCTTCGCGAAGTTTGACGAGACGGTAGAGTTGACGATGTGGCTGGGTGTCGATCCGCGCAAGGCTGATCAACTTGTGCGCGGAACGCTGGTACTGCCGCACGGCCTTGGCAGATCGAAGAAAGTTCTGGTGATCGCCCAGGGCGAAAAAATCAAAGAAGCCGAAGAGGCCGGGGCTGACTATGTGGGCGGCGAAGACATGGTCAATAAAATCAAAAGCGAGAACTGGCTCGACTTTGACGCAGTGGTGGCGACTCCTGACATGATGCGCCTGGTCGGCGGTCTCGGGAAAGTTCTTGGTCCGCGAGGGCTGATGCCAAACCCAAAGACGGGGACTGTCACATTCGACGTCAAGACAGCCGTAAAGGAAACGAAAGCGGGCAAGGTTGAGTATCGAGTGGACAAAACCGGAGTGATTCACACTGCTGTCGGCAAGGTTTCCTTTGATGCGGAAAAGATTACTGAGAATGCGCGCGCTTTGATTGAGGCTGTTGTTAAAGCAAAGCCCTCGACCGCGAAAGGCAAGTACATGAAGAAGGTCAATATTGCGTCAACGATGAGCCCGGGTGTATTGCTCGACGAAGGCGCATTTGCGAAATAGGTGAGGAGCGAAGATGAAGAAGAGAGAGCAAAAACAGAAAGATCTCGAAGCCCTCACCGAGCAATTCAAAAACGCCAGCGCGGCTATGCTGGTGAGCTTTCAAAAGATGACCGTCGCGAAAGATCAGGAGTTGCGACGACAACTGCGGGAAGCGGGAGTAAGTTATTCGGTAGTGAAGAATACTCTCGCGCGCAAGGCTGCCGCAGGCACACCGCTCGAGCCAATGTCTGAACAGTTCAAAGGGGTGACGGCAGTTGCCTTGAGCACAACCGATCCGGTGGGCCTCTCGAAAGCCATTGCCAAGTTCACCAAGGCCAACCCTGATATTTTCAGTTTCAAAGTTGGGCTGGTCGAAGGCAAAGTTGTGGCGTTGCCGGACGTCGAGGCAATCGCAAGCCTGCCTTCGCGCGATCAGTTGATTTCCAAGGTAATGTTTCTAATTAACTGCCAGGCACAGCGTTTAGTCACCGTGCTGCAAGCAGTGCCACGCAACCTCGCGGTGGTCGTGGATCAGGTTCGTGCTCAGAAAGAAGCGCAGGGCACTTAGAGGACTTCGAAAGATTAACGGTCGCTTTGTTATTGTCAGTGAAGCGGCTAACGCGGTGGCGACGATCGGAGATGCACCGGCGGAGCAACCGGCTTACCAAAGCAAGCAAGCTAGTTTTTCTTGCGTAGAATTACAGGGAGAAGCGAAAACAGTCATGTCAGATAAACTTCAGGGAATCGTCGATCAAATTAAGGACCTCACGTTGCTCGAAGCGTCGCAGCTCGTGAAGCTGATGGAAGAAACGTTCGGTGTCTCGGCGGCAGCCGCAGCCGTGGCTATGCCCGCTGGCGGAGCCGCTGCGGCCGGCGGTGGTGAGGCTGCGGCGGCGGCAGAAGAAAAGACCGAATTCGATGTCATTCTTCAAGCCGCTGGTGGCAACAAGATTAATGTCATCAAGGTCGTTCGCGAAGTGACCGCGCTTGGTCTCAAGGAGGCGAAAGATCTGGTCGAGGCCGCGCCCAAAGCCGTAAAAGAGGGCGTCTCAAAGGAAGAGGCCGAGACGATCCGGCAGAAGCTTGCGGATGCAGGCGCAACCGTCGAAGTCAAGTAATTTCAAAATGGCGTCGGGGGCCCCGACCGCGGTTTGCGCGCGATGTGTGCACGTCGCAGATTCGAGGTCGCGAAGTCAGGGCTCCTGAGCGCTTGACAGTTCACACTTGGGCAGTTAACTTAGGGGAGTATTGAGGCGCTGGCGTTACTCCCGGGAAATTTGATTTTGAATTGCAACCGCTTTTTGGTCAAAAAGTGGTCAGGGTATTGTGCGCCCTGACCGCGTATTCGTGTGTCTGCGCCTATTTGAGTGTTCAAATGTTTGTTGTGGCGTCGTAGGGAAGGTCACAGGCCGGTGCGGAAATCCGGCGAAGCGGGATTGAAAACGAAATAAGAGGAAAGACTTTATGTCCACGAATTTACTCGATACTGTCAATACCGGGCTGGGACGTCGTACCAGCCGGGCTCCGGAACGCCAGGACTTTTCCAAGATAAAAACGGCCGTCCCAATCCCGAACCTGATCGAGATTCAACGCGAATCTTACAACCGCTTTCTGCAGATGGATCTGCTGCCGGAAGAGCGTGAGAACACCGGTCTGCAATCCGTCTTTCAGTCGGTCTTTCCGATTTCGGATTTTCGCGAAACCGCAACGCTCGACTTTGTCGAATATCATATCGGCAACTGGCAATGTAAGTGCGGCAACCTCGAAGGCCTTCAATACCTGCGGGCGGCTTGCCGGAACTGCGGCGCCAAAATCAAAGTCGATCCGTTGCGTCCCGGCGAGACCCTCTGCCACGTTTGCGGAACTTTCAATTCCGTCCGGCCAGAGCTATGCCAGAACTGCGGCGAGCCCGTTGGGCTGAAGCACAAGCACGACCAGCAGGAGTGCCAGGAGCGCGGCATGAGCTATAGCGTGCCGCTGAAAGTAAAGATCCGCCTGACAGTTTATGACAAGGATCCCGACACCAATGTGAAGTCGATCCGCGACATCAAGGAAGAAGAAGTCTTTTTTGGCGAGATCCCGTTGATGACCGATAACGGCACCTTCATCATCAACGGCACGGAACGCGTCATCGTTTCACAGTTGCATCGCTCACCCGGTGTTTTCTTCAAACGCGGCCAGGTGTTCATGTCCAAGATCATTCCGTATCGTGGTTCCTGGGTCGAGTTTGAATACGATCAGAAGAACTTGCTTTACGTCCGCGTGGGAAAACGAAAATTCCTGGCGTCGATCTTTCTGCGGGCGCTTGGCGTTTGGTTGACCTCTCCTTTTCACAGCAAATCATTCGAAGCAGACGGCCAGCTCGAGGAAGCGGTAAAGAACGCTTCGTTCACTGACGAAGATCTTTTACGTGCTTTCTACGTGGTCGACGACGTGCGCGTTGAAGACAGCCAACTGATGGTCCAGGTGCGCGAAACAGGGCCAACAAATCTGGTCGGAATGAAAGTGGATTTCGAGATCAAGGGTCGCGGCCCTGACCCGATCGTTCGCAAAGGCAAAGAGATTACCAGGAGCTCTCTCGAAGGATTGCGCAAAGCAAACATCGGCGAAGTTGAAATTGAACCCGCACAGTTTGAGGGTGCTTATGCTGCCGCCGACATCGTCAATACGGAAACCGGCGAAGTAGTAGTGGAAGCCAACAACGAAATCACGGCCGCGAAGCTACAGGACATAAGCGGCAGCGGCGTCGCGCAGTTTTCAGTCTTCTTTCCTGAGCGCGACGACGTTGGCATTGTCATCTCGCAGACCCTGAAAAAAGATACCATCAACAAACCAGTTGATGCCTTGCTGGAAATTTATCGCAAGATGCGCCCCGGCGATCCGCCGACCGTGCAAACCGCGTTTCGCTTGCTCGAAGGCATGTTCTTTGATGCGCGCAAATTCGATTTCTCGCGCGTCGGCCGTCTGAAGTTCAATATTAAGATGGGCAAGCCCGAGATGAATCGCATCGAGGACCCATTGCTCGCGGCCAGTGATTTCTTCGAAGTCGTGTCTTACGTCTTAAAGATGCGCAAGAACCCGGTCGATGATGAGAAGAAGCCAATTTATCAGGCGGACGATATCGATCACCTCGGGAACCGGCGCGTGCGCGCGGTCGGAGAGTTGCTGGAAAACCAGTTTCGGATCGGGCTCGAGCGCATGGAGCGTGCGATCAAAGAGAAGATGTCGATCCATCAGGAAATGCAAACGACCATGCCGCGCGATCTCATTAATGCGAAGCCGGTCACGGCCGCGGTGCGTGAATTTTTCGGCTCGTCACAGTTGTCGCAGTTCATGGATCAAACGAATCCGCTCTCTGAGATCACGCACAAGCGGCGTTTATCGGCTTTGGGACCGGGCGGCCTGAGCCGCGAGCGCGCCGGGTTCGAAGTGCGCGACGTTCATCCCACCCATTATGGCCGGATTTGTCCCATCGAGACGCCTGAAGGTCCGAACATCGGCTTGATCTCTTCGCTTTCCTGCTATGCCCGGATCAATCAATTCGGGTTCATCGAGGCGCCCTATCGAAAGGTCATCGACGGCCGGGTAGTTGAGTTCGTGCGCGTCATCAATGGTGGCGACACAAAATTCAAACCCGGCGATCACGCGCCTCAGGAAGACGTTGAAAAGGCCAACAAGCGCGTCGGTGCAAATGGAGAACAAGCAACTTACGAGCCTTTTCCTTTCTATCTGACTGCCTGGGAAGAAGACAAACACGTAGTTGGCCAGGCCAACATCGAGCTGGACGAGACTGGCTACATCATCAACGAACGCAATCAGGCGAGAAAAGCCGGTGAGTTTATTCTGGCCTTGCGTAAAGACATCGAATACGTCGATGTGTCGCCAAAGCAACTGGTCTCAGTTGCGGCGTCTCTGATTCCGTTTCTGGAAAACGACGACGCGAACCGCGCCTTGATGGGTTCGAACATGCAACGCCAATCAGTGCCGTTGCTGCGCGCGGAAGCTCCGTACATTGGAACGGGAATGGAAGATGTGACGGCTCGCGATTCCGGCGCCGTGGTGATCGCGCGGCGCGACGGCGTAGTCGATTACGTCGACTCGGAACGCGTCATTGTCAAAGCCGATCACAACGTTGACGGCACGATCTCTCGCGAAGTTACCGCGGACATCTACACGCTAATCAAGTTTAAGCGTTCGAACCAGAACACTTGCATCAACCAGCGCCCGATTGTGCATGTCGGCGAGAGGGTGGCGAAGGGCCAGGTGATTGCGGACGGCCCCTGCACCGATCGCGGCGAGTTGGCGTTAGGCCGCAACGTGCTCGTGGCTTTTATGCCGTGGCGAGGTTACAACTTTGAAGACGCGATTCTCGTGTCCGAGCGCCTGGTCAAAGAGGATTACTACACCTCGATTCACATCGAGGAGCTCGAGATCGAAGCGCGCGACACCAAACTCGGCCCGGAAGAAATTACGCGCGACATTCCCAATGTTGGCGAAAACATGCTGCGCGACCTGGATGAAAGCGGCATTATCCGCATCGGCGCGCAGGTAAAACCCGGATCAATTCTGGTTGGCAAGGTCACCCCCAAGGGCGAAACGCAGTTGACCGCCGAAGAAAAACTTCTGCGCGCAATCTTTGGCGAGAAAGCCGCCGATGTGAAAGACGCGTCGTTGGTTTCGCCTCCGGGAATCGACGGCACCGTGGTTGACGTTCAGGTCTTCACGCGCAAAGGCCAGGAAAAAGATCAGCGATCGCTGGCAATCGAACAGGGTGAGGAAGAGCGCTTGCGCCGCGACCTCGAGGATGAGATTCGCATCCTGCGCGAGCAGCGTGACGAACGCATCTATGAGTTGTTCGAAGGACGGAAACTTTCCCACGACCTGACGGTCAACCGCGAGGTTACGATTCCGAAAAACACGACGATCACGCGCGCGATGCTCGAGGGACTGGAACCAAAGGCTCTGCGCAAGGCCCAGCTCGCCTCCGCCCGGGTCGATGCCGGGGCGGAAGTCAAAGAGTACGAGGATCGCACCGAGCGTCAGATCAAGATTCTTTCGGACATCTACGAAGAAAAAATCGCGAAGCTGCGCCAAGGTGATGAACTCTCGCCCGGCGTCATCAAGATGGTGAAAGTTTTCATCGCGATGAAGCGCAAGCTTTCGGTCGGTGACAAGATGGCCGGCCGTCACGGGAACAAGGGCGTGATCGCCCGCATTCTGCCGGAAGAAGACATGCCGTATCTTCCCGACGGAACGCCGGTGGAAATTGTTTTGAATCCGCTTGGGGTGCCGTCGCGCATGAACGTGGGACAGATTCTCGAGACACACCTCGGCTGGGCGGCGCGTGTGCTGGGTCTTTATTTCGCGACGCCGGTTTTTGACGGCGCGACCGAAAACGAGATTAAGAAGAAGCTCGAGGAATCCGGAGCGCGCGCGCGTGAACTCGGACTTCCTGAGATCGTGAACGAATCCGGCAAGGCGGTGTTGTATGACGGCCTCAGCGGCGATCCTTTCGAGCAGAAGGTGACCGTCGGTTACATCTACATGCTCAAGCTGTCACATCTGGTTGACGACAAGATCCACGCGCGCTCGATCGGTCCGTATTCGCTGATTACCCAACAGCCCCTTGGCGGCAAGGCGCAATTCGGTGGTCAGCGTTTTGGTGAAATGGAGGTGTGGGCGCTCGAAGCCTATGGCGCAGCGCACATTCTCCAGGAATTACTGACGGCAAAATCCGATGATGTGGCCGGACGGTCAAAGATTTACGAAGCCATCGTCAAGGGCGAGGCGGATTTTGATCCTGGTTTGCCTGAGTCATTCAACGTGCTCGTGCGCGAGTTGCAATCGCTGTGTCTGGACGTTGAGCTGGTGCAGAACGACGGCGGAACGGAAGAGACGATTGCCGAGCCGCTGATCACGAGCGGAATTTAAGATTGCGGATTGCGGAATTCGGATTGCGGATTTTCAGACCGCGTGCGAATCAAGTAATTCCCAAGGTGAGAGACGGTAATTGAGGACGTAGGATTTCAGATCGCGGTGGCGAATTTCAAATCCGCAATCCGAAATCCGCAATCCAAAATGGAGATAAGACGTGTTTCGATTCAATCAAGAGAAAACGCAACTGGCGCCTGACTTCGAGGCGATTCGTATCTCGCTGGCTTCTCCGGAAAAGATCCGCCAGTGGTCGCACGGAGAAGTCACCAAGCCCGAGACAATCAATTACCGCACTTTCAAGCCAGAGCGCGACGGCCTGTTTTGCGCGCGCATCTTTGGGCCGGTAGCCGATTGGGAGTGCCTCTGCGGCAAGTACAAACGCATGAAGCATCGGGGCGTGATCTGCGACAAGTGCGGCGTCGAAGTCACGCAGGCCAAGGTCCGCCGCGAGCGCCTCGGTCACATCGATCTGGCCAGCCCGTGCTCGCACGTTTGGTTTTTTAAGGGCTTGCCATCGCGCATCGGCCACCTGCTCGACATTCCCTTGCGCGATCTGGAAAAAGTTCTCTACTTCGAATCCTACATCGTCATCGATCCGGGCGACGTCAAGGAATTGAAAGAGCGCGAGTTGCTGACTGACGAACGTTATCGCGAGTTGATGCGCGATTATCCGGCGCAGTTCGTCGCCAAGATGGGCGCCGAAGCGATCAAAGAGTTGCTCGCGACGGTGCAGATCGACGAACTGGCGATTGAGCTTCGCCGGCGCATGCGCGAAGAAACTTCACAGCAAAAGAAGCTGAAATATTCCAAGCGGCTGAAAGTTGCGACTTCGTTTCTCAAGTCCGGCAATCATCCCGACTGGATGATCCTGGACGTAATCCCGGTAATTCCTCCTGAGTTGCGTCCGTTGGTGCCGCTCGACGGCGGCCGCTTCGCCACGTCTGATTTGAACGATCTCTATCGCCGGGTCATCAATCGCAACAACCGTCTGAAAAAGTTGATGGAGTTGCGCGCGCCCGAAGTTATCGTGCGCAACGAAAAGCGCATGCTTCAGGAAGCCGTTGATGCTCTGTTTGATAACGGCCGTCGCGGTCGTGTCTTGCGCGGCGTCAACAATCGGCCGCTGAAGTCGCTCTCGGGAACATTGAAGGGCAAGCAGGGACGTTTTCGTCAGAATTTGCTCGGCAAGCGCGTCGATTATTCGGGCCGCTCAGTGATCGTCGTAGGTCCCGAACTGAAACTGCACCAATGCGGACTGCCGAAAAAGATGGCGCTGGAATTGTTCAAGCCGTTCATCTACAACCAGCTTGAAAAACAATCGCACGCAGCCACGATCAAGCAAGCGCGCGAAATGGTTGAACGACAGGAACCCGTTGTTTGGGACATTCTGGAAGAAGTGATTCGCGAGCACCCGGTGCTGTTGAATCGCGCGCCCACACTGCACCGTTTGGGAATTCAGGCGTTCGAGCCCGTGCTGGTCGAAGGCAAAGCAATTAAGATTCACCCGCTCGTCTGCACGGCGTTCAATGCGGACTTTGACGGCGATCAGATGGCCGTGCACATTCCGCTTTCACCGGAAGCGCAAATCGAAGCGGCGGTGTTGATGCTGTCTTCGAACAACATTCTCAGTCCCGCAAGCGGTCAGCCAATCGCGGTGCCGTCACAGGACATCGTGCTCGGCATCTACTACCTGACGCGCGACAAGGAAGGCGCCAAAGGCGAGGGACGCGTGTTTGCTTCGCTCGAAGAAGTTTTGCTCGCGCTCGATGCCAGGGAAGTGACGACGCAGACGCCGATCAAGCTGCGCATTACCGGCGACTTGATCGACCTGACTCAGGAGCACGATCCGCAGGACATTCTGCGCGCGGTCGTGCAGGAAGACATTCGCCGGGTGGTGAATACGACTGTCGGGCGCGTAATCTTCAACGATTCGATTCCGAAGGGCTTGCCATTTATCAACGGCACGCTGCGCAAAAAGGGCCTGCAATCGCTGGTCAACTATTCGCACATTCGGCTGGGCCACGAAATGACGGTGAAGATGCTCGACGATCTGAAGAACCTCGGCTTTCTTTATGCGACCAAGGCCGGCATCTCGATCGGCATCGACGATCTGGTGACGCCTGATTCGAAGAAAGACATCGTGGCCAAAGCCGACAAGGACGTGATCACAGTCGAGCAGCAGTATCAGCACGGCGTGATCACCAACGGCGAGCGCTATAACAAAGTGATCGCGATTTGGTCGGAAGCGACTGACAAAGTTGCCAAGGAAATGTTCAAGGCGATGGACGATCGCGAGCAATCGACGAAGGAATTGAATCCGATCCTGATCATGTCCGACTCTGGCGCGCGCGGTTCGGCGCAACAGATCCGTCAGCTTGCCGGCATGCGCGGATTGATGGCCAAGCCTTCCGGCGAAATCATTGAGACGCCAATTCGCTCGAACTTCCGCGAGGGCCTGAACGTGTTGCAGTACTTCATCTCGACGCACGGGGCCCGCAAAGGTCTGGCCGACACGGCGCTTAAGACAGCCGACTCGGGCTATCTGACGCGCCGTCTGGTAGACGTGGCCCAGGACGTGATCATCAGCGAGCCTGACTGCGGCACGCTGAAAGGAATTTCAGCGTCGGCGATCGTCGAAGGCGGCGAGGAGATCGAAAGCTTGCGCGATCGTATCGTCGGCCGCACGGCGCTCGAAGACGTGATCGATCCGGTCGAGGGCACGAGCATCGTCGAAGCCAATCAGGAAATTGACGAAGACCTGGCCGCTGAAATTCAGCGCTCAGGTGTGCAGCGCGTGCGTATTCGCTCGGTCTTGACGTGCGAGTCGCGGCGCGGTTGCTGCATCAAGTGCTACGGGCGCAACCTGGCGACGGGCCGGCCCGTGGACATCGGCGAAGCAGTCGGGGTCATCGCCGCGCAGTCGATTGGCGAACCCGGCACACAACTTACGATGCGCACGTTCCACATCGGCGGCACTGCGCGTTTGGAGGAATCTTCCAAGCATGAAGCGCGTGTCGAGGGCACTATCAAGTACATCGATCTGCAAACCGTAAAGAGCCGCAAGGGCGAACGCGTGGCCATGAACCGGAACGGCGCGCTTACGATCATCGACGAACGCGGCCGCGAAGTCGCGCGTTATCAGATCGTGTACGGCGCTCACATCCTGGTCGAAGACGGCGACAAAGTGGCTCAGGATCAGTTACTGGCAACCTGGGATCCGTTCACGTTCGCCATCCTTACCGAGGTCGCGGGACACGTGAAGTTCCAGGACTTGAAAGAAGGCGTAACCTTCGACGAAGAAACGGACCAGGTGACGGGTCTGTCGCACTTTGTGGTCAAAGACTCGCCGGATGAAAAGAAACAGCCGCGTCTGGAAATTCGCAACGCCAGCAACAAGGTGCTCAAGACTTATCAGATGCCGGTGCGCGCGAACCTGATGGTGGCCGACGGCGAAGACGTAGAACCGGGCGACGTGATCGCCAAGATTCCGCGCGAAACCACGAAGACCAAAGACATCACAGGCGGTCTGCCGCGCGTCGTTGAGCTGTTCGAAGCTCGACGTCCCGGCGAAGCCGCGGTGATGTCGGAGATCGACGGGACGGTCAAACTCGGCCCCATCTCAAAAGGCAAACGCAAACTCATTATCGTCGGCGACGACGGCGAAGAGCGCGAGTACGACATTCCGCGCGGCACCCACATCAACGTGCAGGAAGGCGACCGCGTGCGCGCGGGCGAGGCCCTGCAGGATGGACCGCTGAACCCGCACGACATTCTCCGCGTGCTCGGCATGAACCGCCTGCAGGAATACCTGGTGAACGAAATTCAGGAAGTCTATCGTCTGCAGGGCGTGAACATTAACGATAAGCACATCGAAGTGATCGTGCGACAGATGTTGCGCTGGGTGAAGATCAAGGAAGTCGGCGACACCGAATTTCTGCTGGAAGAGCAAGTCGATCGCTTCCGTTTCACGGACGAAAACGAACGCGTCCGCGGAGAGAAAGGCGAAGTTGCCCAGGCTGAGCCACTCTTGCTGGGCATCACAAAGGCTTCGCTTTCAACCGATTCGTTCATTTCTGCCGCATCGTTCCAGGAGACGACGCGAGTGCTGACCGAGGCGGCGATTTCCGGCCGCATCGACTATCTGCGCGGCTTGAAAGAGAACGTGATCATGGGACGACTGATTCCGGCCGGCACCGGCATGGAGTATTACCGCAACGTCGAGATCGAGCGCGATGAAACCATCGGCGAAGCCCAACGAGAGGAACTTGATGAGTTTCCCGAAATCGTCGGCGGCGCCGACATTCTTATTCCCGAGCCGCATGCCGTGCTGGTGACCAGCGGCGATGGCGAAGGCGAGATCGAAGCGGATACAAGCGACGTGGAAGACGAGTAATCTTCCGACCGTTTAAGAAAGATGACCACAGACCGGCGGAGCCTCACGGGCTGCGCCGGTTTTTGTTTTGAGTCCCTGTTTGCGATGATTCACTAAACTAGCGAAGTCTTTGCAGTCCTGGAAGGCCGCTTGCTCTGTACAGGCTCATGCGCGTGCGCTAAACTCTGGTCAATCGGTGAGCATTAAGCGGCGAACAGCAAGCAGAAAGCACCATAGCTTTCTTGGGAGATTGATATGCCAGACCAGGAGATTACCTGCGCCGAATGCGGTGCGGCCTTTATTTTCACGGAGCGTGAACAAGAATACTATCGCGAGCGCGGATTGAGCAGCCCGAAGCGTTGCAAGCCGTGTCGAGATGCGCGGCGCGCGAACTCTGTGAACTCGCGTGGTGGCGGTGAGCGTGAGCGGTTTGAGATCGTCTGCGATCAGTGCGGCAAGGCTGATACTGTTCCCTTCAAACCACAGCCCGGGCGGCCGGTACTGTGCGCCTATTGTTTTACCGCCAGCCGAGCGCAGAATCGCGCGATGTGAGAAGGGCCGGCATGGCCGCCTCCTAAATCCAAATGCGGTTGAGGGCGCCCGGTTGCTCAAGCTGAGGCCGTGATGATGACCGCGCGCACACCCAACAACTCGGAAAAGTCTTTGGTGTAAACGGCGTCCACCTTACGAAACTCGCTCACGCACTCGACTAATTCGTCCCTCGATACAAAGCCATCGCTAACGGCCTCAATCGCCCACATCGGCATATGCGAAGCGGTGCGCAGGACGTCTTCGATTTGATTTAAGTACTGATCTTTCGTAACCACATGCGCGCCGAGCTTTCCGGCCCGGTCCCTGGCGAAATCATTCCAGAAACTTCGGTCCTGGCGCACCCATTCTTCGCGCCATGCAAGCATCCGAACGCTGCGAGTATCTTCGGTGTGACCGCCGCGGGGCAAACGCAGAAAAAGCAGATCGTCCTGGCGCTCGGCCAGAAAATCCTTGATCTCCCGGTTCGAACTCCGATTTCTTTGCCGGTTGTCTACCGGCGCCGGTATCGTCCGCCAGAGCCGGCGAAACACGTCCGGAAGCGCAAGCGGTTGGCGCAATTCGCGGGTCTCCTGATTAAAAGAGAATACATAATCGCCAGTCATCATCCCGAGAGAAAGCGCCAGGGCGCGCCGGTGCGGCGACTCGAAGAACTCGGCATTGGCGCGCAGGTTGTCGAACCACCACGCATCCGTTTCGTTGAACCAACTAAAGAGCGCCGGATTATTGAAAAAACCTCGCGGGACGTAAGCGTCATCCAAAAGTTTGTCAACGTCCGGTTCACTAAGGACTTCGGAATTATTTTCGATGAAGGCGAGCGATTTTATCCAGGCCCATTGAGCCGGATCGTTCGCGGTAACGCGCACATTCCAACGCTTGAGACTCAGGCCGAGATGCGGCTCGCCTGAAAGCGCCAGCGCCGCCGATCGAAACTTCATCCGGCGCAAGACGCTCAGCTCAAAGCCAAGCCATCCATGGGAATTCAAATTGACGCCGTTACGAGTTTGCATTCTTTGAAATATAAGCCTTCAGAGATCCGTCACCATGGTTTGCAATTTTGAGATCATTTCATCGGTGACAACCGGCGCAGCAGGTCTGTCGGAAGCATACGATTTGAATTCCTTGATCGACTCGAGCGCGAGAAACGCGCGCACAACCTGCGGATCGAATTCCAATCCCACCCATTTAAGCAGATGCGAGCGTGCTTGCTGCTCAGAAAGGGCTGCGCGAAAAGGACGCGCATCGGTAAGCGCCGCATAACTGTCGGCGACTCGCAGGATGCGTGCGCCCAGTGGAATTTGTTCGAACCTCAACCCGTCAGGATAGCCGCTGCCGTTCCACCATTCGTGGTGCCACCGCACCAGGAGTTGCGCACCGCGGTTCGCGCCCGCTCTGGCAGCCTCGCGTTCGCCGATCAGCGGATGTCGCGCGAGATCCACGCGTTCTTCTGTCGATAATGGGCCCGGGCGAGCGAAATAATCGCGGCGCATCACCATTTCGCCAAGATCGTGCCCCAGGGCCGCGATTCGTAATGAAAATCGATCCTGCCGCCCCAGGTTCAGGACGCGCGCCATGCCGTCCGCGATCGATGCGACTCGCGTCGCGTGCGGATTGTTATAGGCTTCAACTTCGTCGATGCCCGCCGCAAGATGAAGAAATATATCCTCAACCGGGCGGTCGTCAGTCTTTGAGTTTGTGGCGGTCGCCATCAGTCTCCTGGAAACGTCGAGAGCGCTTAACTTTTCTCCTGTAAACTTACGAGCATCTCGCGCGCCTTTTTATTTTTCGGGTCAGCCATCAACGCGCGCTCAAGTTCGGCTAGCGCTCGACGGCGCAGCCCCACGTTTTTGTAAAGCTCCGCAAGCATGATGCGAAATGCGGCATTGTTGGGCTCCAGCGATACGGCCGCCTGTAATTCAGTCTCAGCCAGGCGTCGAGATTTTCTTTGTTTGGCGAGCGCCTGGCCATATTGCGCGCGATAACCAGCTTCGCTGGGCGCCAGATGCGCGGCTTCAGCAAACAGCATCGTCGCTGCATCGGCCTGATTTTGTTTTAGCGCCAGCAGACCCTTTTCGAAAGCCGCTGCCGCGCGCTCGCTACTCGATGCAGATGCGTCTACCGTGGCTTTCGGACGCGAGGTGCTAAAGGCAGAGACCGACTGATTGGATCCCGTCACCGGTCTGGCTCTCAGCTTTGCTTCGTAAGCCGCCCGGAGGGATGAATCACCCAATGTTTCATAGGCCTGTGCGATCCGCGCAAAGGCCGAGTCAACGCGCGCGCGCAAAGGCCGATCGCTTTGGTGAAAGCGATCCGGGTGAAACCGTCGAGCCAGCATGTGATAAGCGCGCTTAATTTCTGCGGGACTGGCGCCGCGGCCGACATCCAGGACTTCAAAGTGATCACGCGCATGATCCAGTCGCTCAAAAAACACTTTCAGTTCACGCGCTTCATCCTCGATCGGTCCAGTTTTATCAGCTACCGGCGCGCGCCAGCTTATTGCCGGCGCTTCCTTCTTTTCAGGCGACTGACTGCTCGTGGCCCACGTCGCAGCGCCGGCTGAGATTGCCGCGGGCCAGGCGCTTCGCTCCAGCAAGCCACCGAGAGAAAGCGCGTAAATAGCACGCAGCGCCTGGTTCTCACCAACTCCACTGAGGGCGGTTAATTCCGACAGATTAGTCGGGTTCTGGGCTCGGGAAAGCACAAATGCTTCAACGGGAGAAAGCGTTGTGCCATTTGTGTAGCGCACAGACTGAGAGAAAATTCCTCCCGTTCCAATTAGACGAGCATTGACAAAATCGTCAGGCAGGCGGCGCGCTGACTCCATCAAGAGTTGTTCCAGATTGACCCTGACCCGAATGTCTCCAGCCAGGCGCACCCTCGCGTCAAAGTCCCAGTACCCGTCGGTCCACAGTAACGGGACCCGCAGAATGTCAGTGACTCGTTCCGTTCTGACTCGATTTAAGGTTTCAGCGGTTATGGCTCCACGTTGAAGTAATTGTGACTCAAGTTCAGCCTCGGATTTTGACTCGTCAAGCTCAGCAAGCTGCGCTTTAGTCACAACTTTCAAACGCTTCAGAACTTCAGACAAGCGATGTCCGCGCACATTTGACGTGGCATAATACAAATTACCCTGCTCGAAATAAATTACCAGCTTAACGCGTTCGCGTTTGAGGCGAAGCGCGCCGGAAATGCTTGCGCCTGAGATTTCGCGAATTAATTCCGCCAGCGGATGTTCGCTTAGTTGGCCATTCATGCGTCGGACGGCGATCTGCTTTCAGCAGCAGCCGGATCGAATCATAGCGCACGCAAGCGTTAGGGTGAAAGGGAGCACTTAAGAAACGCGATTCGTCGGCGTTCAGGTTGGGTAATGACTTTGACACGTTCAAATGGCGCGCCTAATATCTCACGCATAGCCCCAGAATCGAAAGGGATTGGCGCGAGGGAGTTTCTTCGCCGATGAATCAGCGCGCGCGAAAGAGCGAAGCACGTCTCGACGTGAGGCCAGATACCGGGCCGGTTGCAGTCATGGATCTACCGGAAAAGAAAAAACCATTGCCGCAAGATAAAGTCGAACTGGAAAGGCTGATCGATTATCGATCGCGTTTGCTCGCGCGCCTGGCGCATGAACTGCGCAATCCGCTTACTTCGATTCTTGGCTTCGCCGAGATCCTGCTCAATTACGAAAAACTGACTGAGGCCCAGGCAGACTTTTGTCAAAAGATCCAAAACTCGGCGTTTCAAATTGAGGACGGCTTGATCCTACTCGGCGATCTCGCTCGGCTCGAGGCCGGACGGCCCTCGCTTTCCATCGAAGAGTTTCATCTGGCTGACGCCCTACGGGAGACTTGCGCGGTCCTGGCCCGACAGGCGCAGAAGCAAAACGCCTCACTTGACTGGCGCACAGACGACAACCTGCCGGCGATTATTTCGGATCGCAGCAAGCTGCGCCAGGTGCTCTACAACTGTATTGGCTATGCAATTAGTCGCAGTCCCGACGGAGCGAAAGTCAATGCATCAGCCGAAAAGCACGGCAATGATTTTGTTTTGACGATCGAGGATGAAGGCGAGCCGCTGCCAACGTCGTCATCAATGTTCGCTACCAAAGAAGTACTTTCATCGAATCAGTCGATAGCCACGGCCGATCTAGGTCTGGCAATAGCGCGACAATTGACCGATTTACTCGGCGCAAAACTGAGTTTCGCGCGCCGCGAGCCGCATGGCTTGGCAGTCTCGCTTCAAATTCCGGCACGTCCGCCAGGATGATTGAGGAAATTTTTGCTCGAGTTGGTGCCGCAGGAAACGTCGCAACAGGCGCGAGAGTCCATGAAAGTGAGCGAGGGTGACATCATCGTGCGCGAGGTGAGCACGATCGAGGAATACAGTGCCTGTATCAGAATTCAGCGCGAAGTATTCGGTCTTCCCGATCTGGAAATTTCGCCGCGACGCCATCTGATCGTTTCCCGCGAAGCAGGCGGCTGGACCCTTGGCGCCTTCCTTGAGGGAACGCTCGTCGGCTTTGTTCATCAGCTCGCCGCAGTCCGTGGTGATGAGATTTTTGGCTACTCGCACATGATGGCAGTAAATGCGAATTACCAAAACCGGGGAATCGGCGCGCGCTTAAAATGGGCGCAGCGCACGCGGGCGCTGAACGAAGAGCGTGATTTCATCAAATGGACATTCGAACCGATGCGCGCGCGCAACGCGCATTTCAATCTTAACCGGCTGGGTGTGGTTGTTCGCGCTTACGCCGTGAATTTCTACGGCACCGACTATGTGACAAATCCCGCGGAAAAAGCTGCCGGCGTCAGCGGAATGGACAGCGACCGTCTGTTTGCGAGTTGGGAGTTAAGTTCACCGCGAGTCGAAGCGCTGGCTGCGGGCCTCGATTTTCCCCTGCCTGAGGCCGATGCGACCATTGAGATTCCGGGTGATTTTTCGGCGCTGCTTAAGTCCGATCCGGACGCGGGGAAGCGCGAAATGTTGCGCGTCCGTGAAGAGTTTTTGACTGCATTGAATGCCGGTTTCGTGTGCCGCGCTTTCGAGCGCGATGCCAATCGGCCACGCTATTTGCTTTATCAAGACAAAGATTAGCCAGAGTCAAAGAGTCACAGAGCGAAAACAAATCCAGAACCAGATGGTTTCTTTTTTCTCTGCGCCTCCGTGTCTCTATGGCAAGGTCGGTTTCAGTAGCTTTATCTAATAGGTTCGCAATTGCCCAAACCACACACCGCCGAAAAAACGATCGAAAAACTTCGTGAGGAGATTCGCCGCCACGAGGAGCTCTATTATCTTCAAGACAACCCTGAGATTTCGGATCGCGAGTATGACGAGCTGATCGACAACCTGCGTCAACTCGAAGAGAAGCATCCTGAATTCATCACCCCGGACAGTCCCACTCAGCGTGTCGGCGGACGGCCGGCCGAAGGGTTCCCCGAGTTCATACATCGCCGGCCGATGTTGTCGCTGGACAACAGCTATAACATCGACGAGTTGCGGGCCTTCGATGCCCGATGCCGCAAGCTCGCCGGCAGCCACAAAATCGAATATGTAACCGAACTGAAGATCGACGGACTCTCACTTTCGATCCATTACGAGAATGGCGTCTTCACGCGCGGCGTGACGCGCGGCGATGGCTTTCGCGGCGAAGATGTGACCTCGAATGTACGCACGATTCGCAGCGTGCCGCTGAAACTGCGCGATGGATCCAGCAAGCTGGGACGGAAGATCGAAGTGCGCGGAGAAGCATATCTGGCGCGCAAGATCTTTGAAAGGATAAATACCGAACGCGAAGAACAAGGCGAGCCACGTTTCGCCAATCCGCGCAATGCCGCGTCGGGAACAATCCGTCAGCTCGATCCCGCGATTGTTTCCAGGCGGCGTTTGGATATGTTCGCGTACGATGTGCTGGCCGGCGACCGGAAACCGTTCGCGAGCCATTGGGAGGCGCTTGATTGGCTGGAGCGCGCGGGTTTTCGCGTCAACAAGAATCGAGAGCTATGCAAGTCGATCGATGAAGTGATCGAGTTTTGCAACCAAATGGAGGCTCAGCGTGACCAACTTGGCTATGAGATTGACGGTGTCGTAGTCAAAGTCAACTCCACCGCGAAGCAGGATGAGTTTGGGGCCACCGGAAAAGCGCCGCGTTGGGCCATCGCTTATAAATATCCGGCGCGACAGGCGACCACGAAAGTGAATGACATCACCGTGCAAGTCGGTCGCACGGGGGCATTGACGCCGGTCGCGATGCTGGAACCGGTCAAACTCGGCGGGGTCACCGTCTCGCGCTCTACGCTGCACAACGAAGACGAGATTCAACGGCTGGGTTTGCGCATTGGCGATTGGGTATTGATTGAACGTGGCGGCGACGTCATTCCGAAAGTGCTCAAAGTTGTCGAATCCAAACGCACGGGTAAAGAAAAAAAGTTTCGCATGCCGGCCGCATGCCCGGTGTGTGGCGGACGCGTTTCGCGGCCGGAAGGCGAGGCCGTATCGCGTTGCGTGGCCGCCGATTGTCCGGCGCAGTTGATCGGCAGATTGCTCCACTTTGCTTCGCGCCGGGCGATGCGGATCGAAGGCCTGGGCTTCGCGCTTGCCGAGCAGCTAATCGCAAAGAAGCTGGTGCGCGACGTGGCCGACCTCTACGACTTGAAACTCGACGACCTCACTTCGCTGGAACGAATGGCCGAAAAATCTGCGTCGAATGTTTTGGAACAGATCCAGGCGAGCAAGTCACGCGACCTTTGGCATTTGATCTATGGCTTGGGCATTCGGCACGTGGGCGAACGCACGGCGGGAATTCTGGCGCGGCATTTCGGCTCGTTGGAGCGATTGGGAGGCGCAACCGTGGAAGAGTTGGACGCGATTCACGAGATTGGCTTGACGATGGCCCAGAGCATACGCGACTGGTTTGACGATTCGGGCAATGCGCGTCTATGCGATCGCCTGCGCGCGGCCGGCGTGCGGACTGAAATTGAGAAACAAGCGCATGAATCCGAGGATCAAAAATTTGCGGGCAAACAGTTCGTATTAACTGGAACGCTTCCCGGCATGACCCGCGACGAAGCCCGGGCTTTAATCGAAGCGCGCGGCGGCCGCGTGACATCTTCGGTCAGCAGGAAAACTGATTTTGTGCTCGCCGGCGCGGAACCCGGATCTAAATTTGATAAGGCAAAACAACTTGGCGTGGCAGTAATCGATGAGGCCGCATTCAAAAAGATGTTAGGATAGCGACGGAGAATAAAATGGATTCAACACAGGAACAGAACCTCGAGCTCGTTTACACACTCTTTTGCGACGACGTGCGTTTGGAAGTAGGCAACAAACTTTCTTACATGGGAGTTTTCCAAAGCATTGTCGTGCCGCAATTGCCTGTTTGGTTGCCAAAACTCGCCGTCGTTAATCACTGGAAGGGTAACGGCGCGCATCTGTCCGAAGTGCGCATCCTCATGCCCGATCGCCAACAAGCGCTCGTCGTTTCGCAACCCGCGCGCTTTGAAATCACACATGGTTCAGCTGACAACATCAGCTTCTTTGTGAACGTCACCTTTCCCGTCGGCGGACAGTATTTGGTGCAGACTCTGGTGGATTCGAATCTGTTTGACGAGCGCGTGCTGGTCGTTTCCGATCAGCAATTGATTGCCGCAGAGGAAGAGACTTCAGAGACAGTGAATTGAGGACAAGAGCCGTGCGCGAATTCTAGGCCAGGCCGTATGACTTGACCTTATAGTTCAAGGTGGTCGTTCCCAGACCCAACAAACGCGCTGCTTTGGCCTGATTGCCGCGCGCATATTTCAGGGCCACCGTGATCAGTTGAATCTCAAATCGGCGTACTTCATCAAAGAAATCAATTCCTGATTTTAAATCCAGCTTAGCGGCCGGGATCTCGGCCAGCGCATGCTCGCGGTCCAGCGATTCGGCCTCGTCAATCAGTGCCTGCGCCATTTCTCGAATTGTGTTCAGTCGCTCTGAGGGCGACACCTTGCGCAATCGTGATGGCAGACCGCGAAGTTTTCGCTTCGAAATCGATTCCACAACAACAGCTCGCGCTGTGCTCATAATTATTGCTCCCTGCGATTAGAACACCGTGATGAGAAGTCTTGTGACAGCTTTTTCTGGGGACGTAGGTTAAGACGATTGAAACCGCCGGCTGGTTCCAAGTTTTTCTGAAATTTCGCACTACCTATAAGCGGTTTGGTTCCTTTCGGAGCTATTTGAGGCGAGATCCATCAGGCGCACTCTGTTGCAACAGTCTTTCGATCGCATCCAAATCGGCTTTGTTCACTCCCATTTTCCGCGCGAGTTCGATTGATCGCTTTCCGAGCAGGAGATAAGCGGCCAGCGCATCACCCAGACGTTCTGCTTGGATGGCGGCGAGATGCCGGCGCGCGGTCGAAACGTCAGCACGCGCGAACGTTCCAGTCAGCGCGTGAGCAGGGTCCTTCGACCCGAGATTCGTGAGTGTGCTCTTCAGCAATGGCAGAAGAATCTTTTTCGCGCGTTGGGAAGTAAGTCCACAATGGCTCAGCATTTCCAGCGCGATATCGAACAAGGCGACGACGTGGCCGGAAGCAGTAACGGCGGCAGCATGGTAAAGCGGTTTCATGCTCCGATCGAGGATAAAGCTGTGGGATCCTAAATGGCGCACAATTGTAGCCGCAACGCGGATCGCGGCGTGGTCGCCTTCGACAGAAAAAAATGCACCGCGGAATTGATCCGAGCGGTCCCCGGGCCCGCTGATTGAAATCAGCGGGTGCAAAGAACCGACGGAAAAGCCGGCTGCCTTTAGCGGCATCAAAGACTCGGACGAAAGCGCGCCGCTTGTATGCAAGGCGATTCGCTTGGTCCCTGGTTTGTTCGAGGCCGCTAGTCGATCAGACTTAAACAGGGTCGATAACTGAAGGGCGACCTCCTTGATGACGTCATCCGGGGTTGCAATCAGAAACAGATTGCTGCGGTCGAACCGCTTTCGCTGGGACGCGTTTAGTCGAATAATTTGCGCCGATGAGATCGGAATGACGCCTGAGTCAATGAGCCGAGCTGCCTTTCGAGCGTGCGCTAAGCGCCTGGCAACGACTATTTCGATTCGATAGCCGGCGGTTCTGAGCGCTTGTCCAAGGGCCGTTCCCAAACGTCCGGCGCCGATAATCGCCAGGCGAAGCGAAGTTCGAGCTCGGTTTCGTGGACCTGGCGCATCGTTAACCAGCTTTTTCCTGGACTTTGTCATTGGCTTAGGCGTCTATCAAGAATCATGCTAAATGAATTGGGCGCGGACTGTAACATGGCATCTGAGAATCACGCAATTCCGTAGGTTTTTGAGCTGGTAGTGGATTATAATGCTCGCGAGCGGACAGTCTCCCGAAGCAGGCCCTTAAAATCAAATTGAGTCCGGGTTGGTTAGGTGACTATTGCGCAACCCGCAGCAGGCATCCGGCATCCAAGCCGAACGATCGAAAAGATATTACTAACGCGTCGCGCTCAAGACAAAAACCATCGCCGCCCGGCAACCGGAGTTGTGGCGGCACCGAGAGATCAAAGTCAAGTCTTTCTCTCCCGGCCTCGAAAGTTTTGGAGGTTCACAAATGAGAAGTCGCTTTCCGCGGATCGCCACAGCACTCGCGCTAGGCATGAGTTTGTGGCTGAGCAGTATGGTTGCTTTCGCCACTCCGCAACAGGCAAAGGATCAAAACCAGTCGACAACGTCGACACAGCAGGAGCAGAAAAATCAGACCAAGCCACAGCAAACAAGCACTCAGGCTACCAACAAGAAATCGCTCCCAACCAGCGAAGATCCTACGATGATTGGAAAGCGCAATATCAATCATGGAATTTGGGCGAAGATGGCCGGCGGCACCGAAAAAGAAGTTCGCCTCGGCCGGCAACTGGCAGCTGAAGTCGATCGCACCGCCAAGTTTGTCGACGATCCTATCATTACCGAGTATGTCAATCGTGTTGGCCAGAATATAGTCCTTCATTCCGATGCCAAGGTCCCGTTCACGATCAAGGTAATCGATTCCGACGAAGTCAACGCGTTCGCGCTACCGGGTGGATTCTTCTATGTCAACAAGGGTTTAATCCTGGCTGCTGACAACGAAGCCGAACTGGCCGGAGTGATGGCTCATGAGATCGGTCACGTCGCGGCGCGTCACGCGATGGAGAATCAGGCAAAGATGGAAGCCATGGACATTGGCATGCTGGCAGGCATCTTGTTGGGCGGCGGCATCCTCGGCAATGTGCTCTATAACGGCGGTGGATTTTTTGAAGGGATGGCCTTCATGCATTTCAGCCGCGGCGCCGAAGAAGAAGCCGATCGGCTGGGAGTTCAATACATGTGGGCGGCCGGTTACGATCCGACGGCGATGGCCACGATGTTCGAAAAACTGGAAGCAAAGAACAAGAAGAAGCCGGGCACCATCGCCAAGATGTTTATGGACCATCCGGCGCCGGCAGACCGCCGAGCGGCAGCCTTATCGTTGGCCGCGCGTTTCCCGGAACGCGAAGAGTATGTAATCAGCTCGTCTGAGTTTCAGCGCGTCAAGAGTCGTTTGCTGAGACTTTCGAACGCGCGGGTGACTGCCAACGGAGCGATCGCCGGTAGTGATAACGGAACGCCAGGCCGGCCTACCTTGAAGCGCCGCCAGCCGACGCCCGACGATACCACGACGGCACCCGATGCGAACGGTGATAAGCAGTCGCCAGCGCCGCCAAAGTTGAAGCGCAACGACGGCGCGCAACCACAGCCGTCTCCGACGCCGCAACCGTAATGAGCAATAAGCAGCGGAAGGGAAGGGCTTAAGTTAATCGGTTAAGAAAAAAGCTCTTCAGTCACACGGCTGAAGAGCCTTTTCACTTTTCGCGCCCTGGCTCGCGTGTCGACTTGAGACACTCAACGATCGCGATATTGTGACGGTGCGGCAGAGGCAGTTGCGACCGGAGCGCGAGACTGTCGCTGCCGAATCACTCCTGAAAAAAACGCTCGAAAGTATCCGTACATCGAATAGACAGCAGAAACGACAACGACCCAGAGCATCGCGCGTCCAGAGGTGTAAAGCAAAACCTGCCAATCAGTCCAGGTGGTGTGACCGGGACCGACCAAATGAGTCCAGGCTGCGCGTAACTCAGGCACGGTCCAAAACTGAATTGCAGGAAACGGTCGGCCAAAATTTGAAACTGGTGGCGGGCCACCGGATGGCGACAGAGAAAGAATCAGAAGAGCCACGGTCACAACCTGTGCGACCATTTTGAACTTACCCATTCCCGACGCCGAAATGACGACGCCATCCGCCGCGGCAATCGAACGTAATCCGGTAACGGCGAATTCGCGACCGACGATGATCACCACCGCCCATGCCGGAGCCAGGTGATTTTCCACCAGTGAGATTAGCGCCGCGGAAATCAAAAGTTTGTCGGCTATGGGATCGAGAAGTTTTCCGAGTTTGGAAACCTGCGCCCGCCGGCGAGCGATGCGGCCGTCGAAAAAATCCGTCAACGCGGCCGCCAGAAAAATCGCGATGCCGACCACGTATCGCGGTGTGCCCAGCCAGTTTTCCGAAACCGGCGTCAATAACACTACCACCAGCAGCGGCACGATAAAGATGCGCGAAAGCGTAAGCCAATTGGGAAGATTCACAGCAACCGCAGTCTAGGGTGCGCGATTGTTGAGTGTCAACCGATCCTCTGGTGCTTCGCTAGCCGCACGATTTGATCAATACCCGAGTTGCAATGCCACGCAAATGCATCTAGTTGGAATAAAAGGGAGTCCACCTGCGTCATTACGTCAGTTTGAAGCCTCGCATCCGTTTCCGTGGTAGAGGAGTTGTCCCGCATAGCTCTAACACGCCTTGCAACTTTTATTGCATCCTTACCCTGGGAGTGATATAAGGCGCAGCGATCTACTATCGCACGCCGTAGGAGGCTCCTGCCATGAAACTCGCACATCGCTTCACTCTCTTAATACTGCTTATTCTTTGTTTGCTTCCAACTGCACAGGCCAAGAAGCGCAGGCCCAAGCCCGGAGTGTCTGCGTGTTCGCAAGGTACGCCTTTTCGAAACTGTCCGGCTTGCGGAACTGCCAGGGACACAAAACACCGAACGCTCAACGTTCAAAAGAACCGAGGCACGGCAGTCACCAATCCACAGAAGATCACGGTGCAAGAAATCCGCGATCCAGCTAAAGATCAAGTATTCACTCCAAACAAACAGGTATCGGTGACAGGCTTCGTTGCCAGCATCGATCCCGGTGGATTTCAGGAAACCTGCAATTGTAAACGTAACGATCTACGAGACGTTCACATTAACATCGTCGCCGATCCCTCGGAGGTTGGGGATCAATCAAAATACGTCGTGGTGGAATTCACGCCCCGTTGGGAAAAGAATTTCAACTTTGACGACAGCAACTATGACGCCATGCGGCAAGCTGTTACAGCTCAAATCAGCGGCAAGTGGGTGAAGTTCTCTGGTTGGATGATGCGTGATTTCATTCACGCGAACGCATCGCAAACCACTTCGCCTAACAATCCAACGTGTCCAAACGACGGCCAGCAACACCCAAATTGCAACTGGCGCGCGACGCCTTGGGAAGTCCATCCCGTAACGGCTTACACGGTAGTAACCGGGCCTTGATAAAAAGAGGGAAACCGACGAGCGGCGAGGCTACGGCTTCGCCGCTTTTTTTCGGCGGGTGCAATTTATCATTAATCAGAATGCGTTGAGACCGCGGCCAAGCGAGCACAAACCAGGGGACATGCTCACCTGATCCTCCAGTTCCGGATAAATATCACTCCAGCCTCACTCAAGTCACCAGGTTGCTTTTTATAAGCTTTAGTCGCGGAAGTTTTTCGACGTTTCTGACCGTCGCGCCTTGCCGCTCAGTCAAACGGTCAGCTAAGATATTGGGTTCTGCGCCAGAGAGAATTCCTGTCTATGGTGCTTTGACTTCAGTTACATTGCTATGGCCATCGACCGCATTGCTGTTCGAGGTGCTCGCCAGCATAACCTCAAGAATATCGACGTTGACATTCCGCGCGACAAATTGACGGTAATTACCGGGCTTTCAGGCTCTGGCAAATCGTCGCTGGCCTTTGACACTATCTACGCCGAAGGCCAGCGCCGCTACGTCGAATCGCTTTCCGCATATGCGCGCCAATTTCTCGATCAATTGGAAAAACCTGATGTTGATTCGGTTGACGGCCTTTCGCCCGCGATTTCAATCGAACAGAAAACAGTGGCCCGCAGTCCGCGCTCAACCGTCGGCACAGTCACTGAGATTTACGATTACCTGCGGCTGTTGTTTTCATCAATTGGCCAACCACACTGTCATCATTGTGGCGCGCCAATCACGCGACAAAGCGTCGAACAAATCGTGTACAGCGTGCTGACGCTCCCGGAGGGAGAGCGCGTGATGATCCTCGCGCCGATCGTGCGCGGCCGAAAGGGCGAGTTTAAAAAAGAGATCGCGAAGCTGGCCAAAGACGGATTCATTCGCGCCCGCATCGATGGAGAGTTGCGCTCGCTCGACGAAGACATTCGCCTCGACAAACGACGTAATCACACCATCGAGGCAGTTGTCGATCGTCTTCTCATCAAGACTGGAATCAATGATCGGCTGGCGGAATCGGTGCGGACGGCTTTGAAACTGACCGGCGGCGCAGTGCTCGTTTCCGTTGTCGATGGCGAAGAAAAATTGTATTCAGAAAAAATGGCTTGCGTGAATTGCGGCATCAACGTGCCGCCGCTCGAGCCGCGCTCGTTCTCATTCAACTCAGCCTACGGCGCTTGCAAACGCTGTCATGGTTTGGGCACTACGCTCGAGGTCGATCCCGGAAAGTTGATTGCCGATCCGACCGAAGCCGCGGACAAACTAACTTTTTTAGGTCAGGCTGATAAGCAAGGCTCAGCCTATCTTCGCAGCGCGCTGCTGGCGATCGTTGAATACTTCAAACGTGACGCGACCAGGCCGTTTGCCGAGTTGATCAAAGAAGCTCGCGATGCGTTTCTCAAAGGCCTGTCCGCGCAGCTCGTCTTCCGCCAGGGCGCCTATACTTATAAGAGCTATTGGAAGGGCGCGCTCCCATGGCTGCACGAGCGTCTCAACGATCCGCCCAACGAAAAGGTGAGACTCGCGCTCGAGGAAATGGTCTCTCCGATCGTGTGCAGAGAATGCAGCGGCAGGCGTTTGCGCGCCGACTCGCTGGCCGTGCGCGTGGGCGGTCTGAGCATTGCCGATTACACGGGGAGGACCATCGAAGACGCCATCAAGGCCTTCGAACGAATCAAACTCGATAAGCGTGAAGAGAAAATCGCCGGCCTGGTCTTGCGGGAAATTAGGGCGCGACTGCGATTTCTCGAAACTGTAGGACTCGGATATCTGACTCTCGATCGCCCGTCGGCAACTTTGTCCGGAGGGGAAGGCCAACGCATCCGCCTGGCTACCCAAATCGGTTCCCAACTGCGCGGCGTGCTTTACGTGCTCGACGAGCCTTCGATCGGTTTGCACCCACGCGACAATCGTCGGTTACTGGATACTCTCTGCGCCTTGCGCGATTTGGGCAACACAGTCCTGGTAGTCGAACATGATGAAGAAACGATTCGCCGTGCCGACTGCGTCGTCGACCTCGGTCCTGGAGCAGGAACACATGGCGGCACTGTGGTCGCGTCAGGGCGCCCGGACGACGTCGCGAATAATCCCAACTCGATCACGGGGCTCTACATCCGCGGTGAAAGGAAGATTCCGGTTCCAGCGGCGCGTCGTTCACCAAACGGCAAAGCAATCACTGTACACGGCGCGCGTCACAACAATCTTAAGGAGATTGATGTTTCTTTTCCGCTTGGCCTCCTGACTGTGGTTACCGGTGTTTCCGGATCCGGCAAGTCAACTCTGGTCGACGACATTTTGTATCCCGCGCTGGCCAGGAATCTTTATGGATCGCTGAGTGAGCCGGGCGCGCATTCGAGCATCGAAGGCCTGGAATACATCGACAAAGTCATTGAGATCGATCAGTCGCCCATTGGCCGCACACCGCGATCGAATCCCGCGACTTACACCGGATTGTTCACTCCGATTCGCGAACTCTATGCGATGTTGCCCGAATCGCGTGAGCGCGGCTACAAACCAGGCCGCTTTTCGTTTAACGTCAAAGGCGGCCGTTGCGAGGCCTGCGAAGGCGACGGCATGAAACGTATCGAAATGAATTTTCTGCCCGACGTTTATGTGCTTTGCGACGTCTGCCGCGGGGCCCGCTACAATCGTGAGACACTCTCGGTCAAATACAAGGGCAAATCGATCGCGGAACTGCTCGATACGACCGTCGAGGAAGCGCTACCTTTGCTCGAGAACATTCCGCAGATTAAACAGAAGCTGCAAACTCTTCTCGATGTCGGTCTCGGTTACATCAAACTGGGACAGTCGGCGACGACGCTGTCGGGCGGCGAAGCCCAACGAATCAAACTTGCGAAAGAACTTTCGAAGCGCGCCACCGGAAGAACGATCTACATTCTTGATGAGCCGACCACGGGTCTTCACTTTGCCGACGTTCATAAATTGTTGGACGTTCTGCAAAGTCTCGTCAGTCTTGGCAACACCGTGATCGTTATCGAGCACAATCTCGACGTCATCAAGAGTGCTGACCACATCATCGATCTGGGACCGGAAGGCGGCGCGCACGGCGGGCGCGTGGTGGCCAGCGGAACGCCGGAAGAAGTCGCTCGCACGCGTCGTTCATACACTGGACAAGTGTTGCGGCCGTTGTTGAATGGCAATGCTAAGCGAAACGGTGGTAACAGCCGGAATGGCAGGGAGAGGAATTCAGGTGCGACACAAAACTCGGGACTCGGCGAAGAATCAAAGAGAGTCGCGTGATATACTCACCAGCCGTCTTTGGGTTCGCCCACATGGATAATCGCATCACCTCAATCGTCGCCGAGAGTCTCGAAGTAAAGCGGAGCTTTTTTGACGCGCATGCGGACGATGTTCGGCGCGCGGCAGAGATCATAGTTGGCGCGATCAAAGCAGGCGGAAAGCTTTTGGTGTTCGGGAACGGCGGTTCCGCCGCAGATGCGCAGCACATCGCCGGTGAGTTGGTAAATCGATTCTTGCAACAGCGCAAAGCGCTGCCGGCGATCGCTCTGACTACCGACGGTGGGGTGCTGACCTGCATCGCGAATGACACCGGATTTGAAAATATTTTTTCGCGACAGATTGAGGCGTTGGGACAAAAAGGCGATGTCTGCCTGGCAATTACTACTTCGGGGAATTCGCCGAACGTGATCGCCGCGTGCAACCAGGCGCGCGAACAGCAGATGAAAGTCATCGGTCTGCTCGGTCGCGATGGCGGGCCGGTCGCACCGCTTTGCGATCTCGCGCTGATCGTCGAGAGCAACGACACCCAGCGCATTCAGGAAACGCACAACTTGGCTGGCCACATCCTTTGCGAACTGGTCGAGTCATCTCTGTTTCCGGCGCAGAACGCCTGACGCTGACGAGTCGGCCTGATATTCCCGCAAAGGCGCAAAGACCAAAAAAACCGCGATAAAGAATGTCAATTTACGAAGACCGCCCGATTAGTCTTGATGAAGTGAGTACCTATCCGCTTACCTCGCGCGAGAGCAAAGTGACAATCAAGGATTTCGCCGGCCCAATCACTGAAGACTCCTCAGCCAGTGATTACCTCGCTTCGCTGCCAAACATTCTTGCCGTGCAAAGCCTGCGCGATCTGGCCGCGCGAATGCGACATGCGCGCGAATTGCGCAGACCGATAATCTGGGGCATCGGTGGACATGTGATTAAGACTGGGCTGGCGCCCGTTATCATCGATTTGTTGCGGCGCGGTTTTGTGAGTGCGATTGCCGGCAACGGATCGGTGTTAGTTCATGATGCAGAGATTGCGATGGTCGGATCTACTTCGGAAGATGTTGACGCGACGCTGGGCGCCGGCGCCTTTGGAGGCGCGGAGGAAACGGGAAGACTTTTGAATGACGCAGCGCGCGACGGCGCTCGTGAGGGAATCGGACTTGGTGAAGCGCTGGGCCGCGCCTTGTTAGCAACCAATCCGGCTCACGAAAAATATTCTTTACTCTGTGCCGCATACAAGGCTCGCCTGCCGTTTACGGCGCACGTGACGATTGGGGGAGACATCGCTCACTTTCACCCGAACGCTGACGGCGCGGCGCTGGGAGCGGCGTCGCATACTGATTTTCGTTTGTTGGCGGAAGTGGTGCGACGAATGAACGGGGGCGGGGTTTATCTCAACATTGGCTCGGCGGTGACTTTGCCGGAAGTATTTTTGAAATGCGTCACCTTGGTCCGCAATCTCGGACATGAACTCAACGACATTACCACGGCAAACTTCGACTTCATTCAATCGTATCGTCCGCTGACAAACGTTGTGCGGCGTCCGACTGCGGAGGGCGCCGGACTCGGCTTCGCAATCACAGGTCACCACGAGCTGACAATCCCACTGTTAGCGGCCGAACTTATTTGCGGAGAGAAATCAGAATAGCCGCAGCTTTGATGCCTCGCTAAAACGAATTTTAGATGAAGCCCTAACAGCCTATGGTTCTTTCCGCGGTTCTTTATCGAATAGTTTGGGAAACTTCGCCCGCAGTTTCGGCGTGATGCGATAGCCCGCATACTCGAAGGCTTCGCCAAACTCGTTGCGCTCGGCGCCGCCGCGGCCCACGTGGCAAACCGTGCACTTGTCGATCAGTTCAGTCTTCGCGTAAGGGTCCCGGTTATACCGATCCATGTAGGCAGGCTTCGCTGAGACGCGCTGCTCGAAAAGTACGGGCCTCAACAGCGTGGCAAATGCCACTAGCAGGAGACAGGCGACAGACAACACGAGTCTTATTTGAATCTTTTGCGAAACTTCAGAAGACATAAGCAATCGAACCTGTAAATCCATTTCGTCCGTAACCAAGATGGGGTAACGGGCTAACGCCAAAGAGCGGTTCGCCGATACTCGCGGGCACTTTGGGAACTGGACCAAAAGGATGATTAAGCAAGTAGTTCAGCTTGAGAATTACGGTCGATGACGGCGCGATGTTCAGACCCAGCGTCGTGCGCGAACGATTAAGATAGAAATTAGGAATCGTGCGATCGAGTCGGACGACTTCGTAACGAATCACTGGCGCGACATATGCGCCGTCGTCTAATTTCTTGGCCAGAAACGGAGAAGGGAACTGGTACGTTCCTTCGATGTAGAAGCCATCCTGGCCCGGCGAGCGCTGCGCAACAAACTCGGCAAGTTGTTGAATCGAGTTCGGGTCATTGGGATCGACAACTGGCGGCTGCGGACTCTGGCGGGGAATTCCGCCGACAATATTCGAGCGACCGAATTCACCGTTGATTGCCAACCGCTTGCGATGGTAGGCGCCATCGAAGAAGAAGATCGTGACCGACTGCGCCGGATCGCCGAGTTTGTTGAAGTGTCCGTTATAAGCTGAAACGCCGAATTCCAGTCCTGGAATCGGTGAAAGACCTAATCGGCCAACCACAGCCTTGCGGCGATTCTCTGCCTGAAAAGCAATCTTGCCGGGCTCGGCCGCAGAAGATTGACCGAGCAATCTCGAAAATGGAGTCGCCTCATCATCAGCATTTGTGCCTTGCATTCCATTCAGTAGATTGGCTTCATAACTGAATTTCATTTTGCGGGCAAGTTTCAGTTTCCCTCGGACGCCAATGCCGGCGTCGCGATAGGCGCTGGGAACGATGAACTGGTTAATGAGAGGTCGAATCGTGGTCAGGTTTAGATATGAGTCGTGAAAAGTGTTGAAGCGGCCGATCGCCGGCACAATAATTCCGCCGCGAAAAGCAAACTCGGGACGCACTCTCCATTCAACATAAGCTTGCTCGACATCAATTTCGCGCGAGCCAAACTCGTATTCAATCTCTGAGTTGAAAACGATGTTTTGTTTTTCTGCGAGCACTGCGGCGATGCCGAGAACGAAGCGCGTATTCTGAAAGGTTGGAGTGCCGCCGCCGTCGGCACGCTCGTTGATAGCCGATTCGCGAAACTGAAAATCTCCGTAACCTCCGATCGTAATCCTATCTGTTCGCAAAAGGTTCCCGGCACCTGAGAAGTCTCCGCCCTGCGCTTTGGTGGCGACGGCAACCTTGGAACCAGGAGACGCGCCGGCAGACTGCACTCCTTTCGATGGCTCTTTGGGCGACCGCTCAGATGCGCGTTCCGTAGCAGTTGGCTCTGACTCTGCAAGCCGTTCTCTCGACAAGGCATCAACCAGGGAACGTAGGCGATTGACCTCGACGCGAAGTTGGTCGAGCTCACCACGCAGTTGCTTGACTTCGTCTTGGGATGATTGGAGATTGGAGTTGATTTTGGTGAGCGAGGGCCCTTGATTATCGTGCCGTGACTTCTCAGTTCGTTCCTTTGTGAAAGGTGCTTGAGAGTTCATAAATCCCGGAGTTTGAGCTAAGCCGCCAACAGCCGAGGTGAACACTATGCTTAAGAAAACGGGGAAAAGAGCCGTCTTTGCGGGCATTTTGTAACTCCTGTGATGAAAATGACAATGACTGTCAATTTCGTTTATACGAAACTCCAGTGTGTGGTGTCAAGGGGGAGTCGGCGAGTGGGGCTTGGTCCAGTTTGAAATTGGCGGGCGTGCCGCCCGTGAATCATGCGCGTGGTACGAGCCAAACGAACCAGTACTCCGTGGGTTGGCGAGAAAGGGTAAGTATTTATATCGACTCCAAACGGCCAGTCAGAATCTGCGCTAAGCCCTCGATCAATACTCTTCGGTAAAGACGGTTGCGAATGTCCTCATGCTGCTGCGCGAATTACGCGGACTGAGTTATAATTTCGGTTCCCAGCAAAATACGCGAACCCGAACTAAGCGCGTTGGTCTCAGCATGGTTCTTTCCCCTGCGAATTGAGTTGGCACGAATGGACAAGAAGAGATTGGAACATTTTCGCCGGGTCTTGCTGGATCAGTTGCGGCAGCGTGCGCGGCAGGTAAGCGACGAGCAGGCTGCCGCGATCGATGCCGCGGACGATGGTGCGAAAGAAAGCGCCGATCTGGCGCTACATGATCTGGCAGAAGAACTCACACTGAAACTGGGCGAGCAGGACTCACGGATGGTTGCGGACATTGATCAAGCTCTGCTCCGACTTGATGAAGGGTCTTACGGAATTTGTGTGCGTTGTGGCCAAGAAATAGACGAGCGTCGCCTCGAAGCGCTTCCTACCGCTCGGTACGACGCTGCGTGCCAGACGGCGATTGAACAGGAGAGGGGAATAGTTGCGCGACCAACTCTGTAATTGATCTTTCCGTTGAGAGTTTAAGCTTTAGCTGGCGCCCCGAGTCTCGCCAAACCAGGAGTCGAACTCTGAATCCCAGCCGGGCTTCGTCATGACTGATTATCTCGCACTGCCTGTCGGTGAAGGGGCGCCAGACGAAGTGAACGTGGTGATCGAGATTCCGCGAGGCCAGACCAACAAATACGAATACGACAAACAACTCCACGTCTTTCGACTCGACCGCAATCTTTACTCACCAGTGCATTATCCGGGTGATTATGGCTTCATACCCAGCACCTTGAGCGACGATGGTGATCCGCTCGACGCGCTAGTGCTGGTCGACGCACCGAGTTTTCCCGGATGTCTGATGACGGTGCGCCCGGTTGGCATGCTGGAAATGCTGGATCAGGGAAAAAACGACGAAAAGATTCTGGCGGTGGGAATCAACAATCCGATTTATAAAGATGTCCGCGATTACAATGAATTGTATCCTCATGTGCTGCTGGAAGTGGAACACTTCTTTACGATCTATAAGGAGCTCGAAGCTAAGACGACCCGCGTCATCGGCTGGCAGAACGCGGAACGCGCTCGTGAGATGGTGAGCGAGTGTCTCGAGCGTTATGCGGCGAAGCAGGCGGAACGCAAGTCTTGAGTTGGCCTTCAGGTTTCTTCCCAGGACAACTAAAGTTTGAACTTCTGATACTGTTTCAAGCTTTTGGGTGGGCCTTGTCGTAAACCTCGATCAGTTTTTCCATCGAGACGTGCGTATAGATCTGCGTTGTCGAAAGGCGCGCATGCCCGAGCAGCTCCTGGATGTCGCGCAAGTCAGCGCCACTGTCGAGCAGATGCGTGGCGAATGAATGACGCAGCGCGTGCGGGCTGATGTCGTGTATGCCGGCGCATCGGCGAATGTATTTTTCGATCAAGCGTCCCACCGAACGCGTGGTCATGCGCGTTCCCTGATAATTAAGAATCAAAGCCTGCTCGTCGCGTTTCGTGGCCGGCGCATTCATTAAGAATCCGTCACGAACCTCCAGATAGTCCTTTAAGGCCTTCAGCGCGGGATCTCCAAACGGCACGATACGTTCCTTCCGCCGCTTGCCGGTTACGCGCAAAAGCTTGTTCCTGAAATCAATATCGCGCAGATTAAGCTGCACTAATTCCGAAACCCGAACCCCAGTCGCGTAGAGCAATTCCAAAATCGCGCGGTCGCGCTTGCCGAAGGCGGTTTCGGTATCCGGCGTTTCGATAAAACGAATGGCATCTTCGACTGAAAGATGCACCGGCAGCTTCTTTTCCTTCCGCGGTGTGGCGACGAGCTTGGCCGGATTGAGTTCAAGCACGCCTTCCCGTACCAGAAACTGAAAAAAGGTACGCAGCGCGGCGAGTTTTCTCGCGATCGAGGTTTTCTTTTTTCGATGAGAGTGCAGAGTTGAAAGCCATTCTCGAATTGTTATGTGATCGATTTGCTTGAGGTTCGGCTCGATCCGCTTTCGGTTTGTGTGATCGGCGGGTGCGAGATATTCGACAAACTGCTTGAGATCGCTTTCGTAATTGCGCAGAGTGTGCGCGCTCACGTTGCGCTCAAAGCGCAGATGATCAAGGAATTGGGTGAGTAGCTGATCAATCATCCCCAGGTTAAGTCGTTCTCAATCCCGAAGAGAACCTTACACCCGATCGCGACTCTTCACCAAAAATCCCTTGCGGGCCCGCACGTGAAGATTGGGAGGCGTCTTCACCGTCACGGCGATGACATGATACCGGCCGTCGCGTTTATCGGGAGCAGGATAATAGCTAAGGATGTATTGCTGCGCGAGGTCGGCGGCAATTTGCGAGAAGGCCCAGTCGAGGTCTCCGACACTTTTTGGAATGTAAGCCGCGCCGCCAGTCTGTGAAGTGAATTCCTGCATACGGCGCTCAGCCGCCAGATCGCGAACATTCGCGTTGTCGTAGATTCCGGTTTGCACTACATAAACCTGGCATTCATCCGCCTGGAGGCGCTGCATCGTGGTATCAAAGTCGTAATGGCTGGTCGTGTCCCGGCCGTCAGAAACGATCACGATCACGCGACGTCCCGCATAGGGCTTGAGATACACGATCGCTTCCAGCATGGCGTCGTATAGCGAGGTTGCGCCTTCAGGCTTCCCGAAACTCTCAATCGTTTGCTCCAGTCGCCGAACCTCATTGGTCATTGATTGAGAGAGTTCGACGTCGGTCGATACGGAATAAATCGCCGCTTGATCGATGGGCCGCATGACGTTATGAAAAAATTGTCTGGCCGCACGCTTTTCAAATTCGCGAGATTCCATCAGGCTGCCGCTGTTGTCGAAGAGCATCACCATCCGCACCGGAGTTTCCGACCGGCTCATATCGCTAATTGCATTAACCTGACCATCAACGCGCAGCTCGAAATCGTCCAGCTTAAGATTGGTTACCGCGACACCCCTGCTGTCGATAACGGTTGTGGGAACCGGCACCAGGCTCGAACTTACGCGCACGACGTCCGACGACTCGTCGTCGTTTCGCTGATTGGTCCGCGGCGAAGCAGACTCTGAATTCGTTTGCTTAACTGCGGAACCTGACTTTGATGACTGTCTCGGACGCGTGTTTGAATTGTTGGAATTAGAGTTTGAGGGGTTCGACTTTTGGCGGCCTGACTGTGAAAGAATCAACGGCGGATACGAGAGCACCATTAACAACGCAAGCAGGACCAGTAATGAATAGACAGTTTGTGGAAGGCAATCAACCGCGCTGTAGGCGCGGAAGATATTAGCCAGCCGCACGCGCCGCCTCTGGAACCGAGACCAAAAAATTCCAGCGCGCAGCGTGAGGGGCGCGATGACCTTTTGCCAATTCATATTCTTACACTTTGCAAAAACTTTTCTATCACCTCAAAGGGCTTTGTTTTCTTATCGATAAACCACGGACGGCGCGCTCTCCACTTGCCGCTCGCTACATTCTATCGGTGTCGCGCCAGATGATAGAAAAGTGCTGCGATGGCGATCTTCGTGGCTCATTGACATCCCGAATTATCATGTCGCCGCTACCAACGCCGGCTCGCGTTGCTTCGAAATTGTTTTGAGCCATTCGTCCCATTCCTTTAATGCCAACTCAACTTGCAACGCATGCCGATCGCGCTTTCGTCGAACGCTCCCTTGTTCGTCTTTGCTGAGAGGCTTAAGCAGCGCGAAGGTGATATTCACCGGCTGATAGTTTTTTTTCTCCGCGCTCGAAACATATCGGGCCAGAGCGCCGATTGCGCTGCGCGCCGGTGCCTGCAAAAGGTTTTCTTTGGTCACCATCCGCGCTGCGTTTTTTCCGGCCAGCCAGCCCATTGCGACCGACTCGACATAGCCTTCGACTCCGGTAATTTGTCCCGCGAAGAAGATGTTTGGATGCGCGCGCATCTGCATGGTTGCCGCCAGCACGCGCGGCCCATTGATGTACGTGTTTCGGTGGATCTGACCGAACTGTAAAAACTCCGCCCGCTCGAGGCCGGGAATCATTCTGAGTACGCGCGCCTGCTCGCCATAACGCAGATGGTTTTGAAACCCGACCATGCTGTACGCATCAGCCATCAGGTTTTCCTGTCTTAGTTGAACTACCGCGTAAGGTTCGCGCCCGGTGCGCGGATCGGAAAGACCGACGGGTTTCATCGGTCCATATCGAAGAGTATCGATACCGCGCCGCGCCAGTTCTTCGATCGGTAGACACGATTCAAACCAGCGCGTCTCTTCGAAACGCTGGAGCGGGACACTCCTGGCTTCCACCAACGCCTGATAAAAGCGCGCATATTGATCTTCATCGAACGGGCAATTGAAATAATCGTCACCGCCCTTGCCGTACCGTGCCGCGCGAAAGGCGAGCGATTGATCGACTGAGTCGGCCGAGACGATAGGCGCGATTGCATCGTAAAAATAGAGCTGTTCGTCGCCGGTCAGCTTCATAATCTCGGTGGTTAAAGCCTCAGATGTAAGCGGGCCAGACGCGATGACGGTGACATCATCGCGCGGAATTGTTTGCATCTCTTCGCGCACGATTTCGATATTCGGATGCGATTCAATTTGGGTGGTGACGTACTCTGCAAACTGATCGCGATCGACTGCGAGCGCGGCGCCCGCAGGCACGCGCGTCGCCGCCGCCGCTTCCATTACCAACGAGGCGCCGCGTCGTAGTTCTTCTTTCAAAAGGTACGATGCTGTTCCCGGCTCGTCTGATTTCAAAGAATTCGAGCAGACGATCTCCGCGAGTTTGTCGGTGCGGTGCGCCGGCGTCTGTCGCCGGGGCCGCATCTCGTACAACCGCACGCATGTACCTTCGCACGCTGCCTGCCAGGCGGCTTCGACTCCCGCTAATCCACCGCCGATAACTGTGATTTCGTTCATTAATTGTTTGCGGCTTTGCCACCTGATGTGAGGAAAGGCGTCGCCTTTCCGACGGACCCTCTTAATTAATCGGCGGAGGCTATACCTCGGCGAGATACTTCTTAGCGTCGTTTCTTTCGACGCAGGACCTTTTCATGTGCTTGCTTAGTCAACTGCGCAACACGCTCCTTCCTGGTCCTAAGCTCATCTCTGGTCTGTTCTTCGGTCGGTGTGCTGTGCTCGCTCATTTCGCCCTGATGTTTATGAAACTCGAATTCGTTAAGTCGTGCAGCGCCCACCTTGAAAGTTTCGATGTTCCGCGTTTGATCTCTCATCTTTGCTCCCTTCATCAATCTCGTCGGGTGCTCTGCTTGACAGTAAAAACAGCGCGTTCGTATAGTTCAGATGCCAAGCCGGCTTAGCTCAGTTGGTAGAGCGTCTGATTCGTAATTAGAAGGTCATCGGTTCAAATCCGATAGCCGGCTCCACTTTGGTTTCCAAAACCTTCGCCGGAACAGTCTAGAACCGGACACAGGCGACCGCAAGGTTGCCTGTTGCTGTTTGGTCCAAAGCTATGAAACCGCAAGTTACTCGCGAACAAATCGCAGACTACGAACGAAACGGATTTCTTTTGCTAGAACATTTCATTGATGCGGGCGATTGCGATCGTTTGCGCGAGCGCGCTGAAGAACTCGTCCGCGATTTCGATCCGCAGGGTTTAGTTTCAATCTTTTCCACGCACGAACAGACACACACCAGCGATGATTATTTTCTTGAGTCAGGCGACAAGATTCGGTTCTTCTTCGAAGAAAATGCTTTCCTTCCCGATGGCTCGCTAAGGCAGAGCAAAGAGCGGTCAATTAACAAGATCGGCCATGCGCTGCACGATCTCGATCCCGTTTTCGATCGGTTTTCGTGCACGCCGGAAATCAAACAGTTAGTTTCTGATCTCGGAATCGAGCAACCGCTGCTCTTGCAGTCAATGTACATCTTCAAGCAGCCGAACATCGGCGGCGAAGTCACGTGTCATCAGGATGCGACTTTTCTCTTCACCGAACCGCTGCGCCTGGTTGGACTGTGGTTCGCGCTTGAAGACGCGACGATTAAAAACGGTTGTCTGTGGGCGATTCCCGGCGGGCATAAGTTGGGATTGAAATCGCGCTTTGTGCGCGCCGAAGGAGGAGGCACGCGCTTCGAAATATTTGATGACACGCCATGGCCACTCGAGAAACTGAAACCCCTTGAAGTTGAGAAGGGAACTCTGATCGTTTTGCATGGACTGCTGCCGCACTTGAGTCGCGAAAACCGATCGTCAAGATCGCGCCAGGCGTACTCACTACATGTGATCGATGCGTCCTCGAATTATCCCGGCGATAATTGGTTGCAGCGATCGGCGAAGTTGCCCTGGCGCGGATTCTGATTACTCTACTGTTACTGACTTCGCCAGATTCCTTGGCTGGTCCACGTCGCAGCCGCGACGCACGGCAATCTGATAAGCAAGGAGCTGAAGCGGAATGACGGACAGAACGGGTGAGAGCAAATCGCTCGATGCAGGGATCTCGATCACATGATCGGAAACCAAAGAGGACATTGAGTCGCCTTCGGTCAGCACGGAAATAACTATTCCTTCACGTGCCTCGACCTCGACGATGTTTGAATGCGTTTTTTCGTAGCGAAGTTCCGACGCGCGATTGCCTTCTTCGCGGGTGTTGATGAACAGTACCGGTAAACGTTCGTCGATGAGCGCGTTAGGGCCATGTTTCATCTCGCCCGCCGGATAACCTTCGGCGTGAACGTACGAAATTTCCTTTAGCTTGAGCGCTCCTTCCAGCGCCACGGGAAAATTGATGCCGCGGCCCAGATAGAGAAAATCGGTCACGCGGAAAAATTCCTTCGACAATTCTTCGATCTGATCGGCGTCGTTAAGGACCTGTTCCATTTTCACCGGCAGTTCAGCGAGTTGTTGCGAATGTGAAAGGCTTTCTTCGGGCGACAATGTGCCGCGTTTCTGGCCCAGATAGAGCGCGAGCAGATAGAGCGCGATCATTTGAGAGGTAAACGCTTTCGTCGACGCCACGCCTATCTCCGGGCCGGCATGCGTCAGGATTGTCCCGTCTGCTTCACGGGTGATCATTGAGCCCTGGACGTTGCAGATTGCCAGCACTTTGACGCCGCGATCTTTCACTTCGCGAAGCGCCGCGATTGTGTCCGCCGTTTCACCCGACTGCGAGATCACGAGCAACAGAGTGTTTTCATCGAGCACGGGATCGCGATAGCGAAATTCAGAAGCGTAATCAACGTCGACATTAATCCGCGCGAGCTGCTCGATCATGTACTTACCGGCAAGTCCGGCGTGCAGTGAGGTGCCGCAAGCAGCGATCTTGATCGAATGGAAACGTTTGAAGTCGGCCTCATTAAGATCTTTGAAGTTATCCAGAAATACGGCACCCGTCTCAAGCGAGATGCGGCCTTCCACTGTTTCCCGAACCGCGCGCGGCTGCTCATAAATCTCCTTGAGCATGAAATGCTTAAAGCCGCCTTTTTCTGCCTGAATCGGGTCCCAGGTGATGCGTTGGCGAACGGGCTCGACTGGGTTGCTGTCGAAATCACTGACCCGCACGCCGTGCTTTGTCATGACCGCGATCTCGCCGTCGCCAAGGAAAAAAAGATCGCGAGTGTGCTCGAGAATTGCCGGAATGTCCGAAGCGACGAAGAACTCGCCATCGCCTAATCCGATCACAACCGGCGGACCCTGACGCGCCGAGATGATCGTGTCGGGCTCGTCGGCACTCAGAATCGAAAGCGCAAAAATCCCGCGTAATTGCTTGACGGAATTCCTTACCGCTTTCTCAAACCCAACTCCGCTCTTAAGATGTTCTTCGATTAGATGAGCAATGATTTCAGTGTCGGTTTCAGTAACGAAGCGATGATCTTTTTTTCGCAGCTCATCCTTTAGTTGCAGGTAGTTTTCAATGATACCGTTATGAACGACGACCAGGCGGCCGCTGCAATCACGATGCGGATGCGCGTTCTCTTCCGTAGGCCGGCCATGCGTGGCCCAGCGTGTATGACCGACCCCATAGCTTCCTTCGATCGGTTTCTGCCGAATAACTTCTTCAAGATTTCGCAGCTTGCCTTCGGCGCGCCGAATCTGAAGTTGATGGTCTTCATCAACGACAGCGATTCCCGCTGAATCATAGCCGCGGTATTCAAGCTTGCGCAGGCCGTCGATAATCAACGGCACGACTTGTTTATTTCCCACGTAGCCGACAATTCCACACATATTTAGTCAGCGGTAAGCAACAGGCAATAGGCAATTTATCTTTCGTGGCGTCGATATTGGCTTCGTTACTCATTCTCATTCTCGTTCAGCTTCTTCTTCACTCGCGCGGGCACACCCGCGACCAGAGTGTTTGCCGGTACGTTTTCGGTGACGACTGAGCCCGCGCCGGTAACGGCGCCGCTGCCTACGCGGACCGGCGCGACCAGCATTGTGTCCGAGCCGATTTTCACGTTGTCTTCGATCACGGTCTCATGTTTTTGTTTGCCATCGAAGTTACAGGTCACCGTTCCCGCGCCGATGTTCGTCTTCTCGCCAATGGTCGCGTCGCCCAGGTAAGTCAGATGCATAGACTTTGAATCGCGACCAAGGCGTGACTTCTTCACTTCGACAAAATTTCCGACTACGGCGCGCTCTTCCATGCGAGCGTTCATGCGAAGATGAGCAAAAGGTCCTACGGCACAGTCGTCGGCGATATCAGAGTCGACTATAACGCAATGATCTTTGATCACCACGCGAGCCCCAATTCGCGAGTTTGTAACCCTGCTGCCCTGATGAATTTCACAACCTTCAGCGATTACTGATTTGCCTTCGATATGAACGTCGGGATGAATAATACAATCGGAACCAATCCGAGCTTCCCCGCTGACGTAAGCATGTGAAGGATCGATGAAAGTTACGCCGCTATCCAGCATTAGGCGGCGAATGGTGCTGCGACGCAAAAGGTTCTCGAATTCGGCCAGTTCAGCTCGATTGTTAACGCCGGAAACTTCGCGAGCATCCGAATGCAAATAGATGCCAACTTTCTCTCCGTCTCTGCGCAGAATACCGGGAACGTCGGTCAGATAATACTCGCCTTGTCGATTATTAGGTTGCACACGTTCCAGGGCGGAAAAAAGCTTCCGGCTGTCAAAGCAGTAAATGCCCACGTTGATTTCGCGAATCTTGCGCTCATCATCGTTTGCGTCTTTTTGTTCGATAATTTTTGCAAACTGGTCTGTTTCGTCCCGCACAATCCGTCCGTAACCCGTCGGATTCTCAAGTCGCACGGTCAGTATCGTGCATGCCGCCTGCCGTTCCTGGTGTGCCTGGATTAAGCCGGCAAGAGTTTCTTTCTTAACCAATGGCACGTCGCCTGAAAGAACCAGGATCGTCGTGTTGTGGGCAGCGAACGCACTTTTCGCAGCAGACACTGCGTCGCCCGTGCCAAGCTGTTTCATTTGTTTCGCAAATTCAGCGTTGTCATTTCCCAGTTCATCATTTACGGCGGTTATAACTTCCGGAGCCTGGTGACCGACGACGACACAAATTTTTCCTGGGCTAATCGATACGGCAGTTCGGCAAACATGCGCGATAAGCGGCCGGCCGTCCAGTTTATGCAACACTTTCGCCCTGCGCGATTTCATGCGGGTGCCGAGGCCGGCAGCCAAAATCAGAGCATCGACCGGTTTCTCTATCTTATCCTGCCGATTTTTCATTGTGTCGATTCGTTTCTTCTCGGTGCCGCGCGGCTGGATCGATGCAAGCTTTAGGATTCTGCATTAACAATCGCTCTTGCACGCGCTTTCTCTTCACAGGCAATCACAACTCGAGCCAGGCGCTCTGAATTGTGGCGCACCATTTCGCCTTCGTCCAGCAGATCAGCGTGTACCAATTCAGTCGCGGGCCCGAACCCGCTTTCAATTGGATCATCGTCGAGCCCAATTTGAAATGCGCCATCCGCCCGGTATAACTCGGCCTGCATGCTATTGATCGCGCGATTGTTGACGACTACATAATCGAAATGAATCTGTGAGGCATATCTGTTTACCACGTCCAGATGTTTACGAGCGCTGTAACCGTCGGTTTCACCTGGCTGGGTCATCAAATTGCAGATGAAGATTTTGATTCCTCGCGATTCGCCAATTGCATCTGCGACTCGGGCCACTAAGAGATTTGGAAGAATACTTGTATACAATGAGCCAGGTCCGATCGTAATAACATCAGCGCTTCGAATGGCCGCGAGCGCCTCGGGTAAAGGCAGGCACTGTTCGGGTTCAAGCCGAAGGCCGCGAATGGGTCGGCGATCTTTGGTGATCTGAGTTTCGCCGCGAACTACACTTCCGTCCTCAAGTTCGGCGACGAGGCGCACATCATTTATGGTGGCCGGAAATATGTGGCCTTTGCTGGCGAGTACCTCGGAAGACAGCCGCACGGCTTCGACAAAATCGCCCGTTACTCCGGTCAGCGCGGCCAAAAAAAGGTTCCCGAAACTATGTCCACCCAAGTCTCCTGATCCGCGGAAGCGATAGCGAAATAACCGCGTTAGCAGAGTTGAGTCCTCTGAGAGAGCAATCATGCAGTTTCGAATATCGCCGGGAGGCAGCATCTGCAATTCCTCGCGCAGTCGCCCTGAACTTCCGCCGTCGTCGGTCACAGTCACAATTGCCGATAGTGACTCGAGCCAGGCACTGTCAGTATGTTGTCCAGTAAAGCGCTTCAATCCCGCAAGCAGCGTCGATAGTCCCGTACCTCCGCCGATAGCGACGAGCTTCACGCCACGATTTGCCTGTGGATCAGTCAAAGTTACTTTGAGATGGAAATCGTATTCCGCGCGAAAGACAAAATCATACTCGAAAGTACGAGGCTTTCAAACCGTATCTTGGGGGAACTTGAGTCAGGAGCAGGGAAATATACGAAAGCGAATGAAAGGCAGTCGATGTCAGGAAGATCGAGCTCTTCAATTACGACCAGCAAACACAAGTTGTTCAAACTCTGGCTGGCTGTGCAGGGCACTTAGATCGTGATCGCGCTGGGCGCGAATGCGCAAGTTCGGTTGAAGGTCCAGCGCTCGGCGCAGAGAAGCTAAGGCCGTGTCGATGGCTCCCAAGCGGGCACGAGTCGCGGCCAGACCATAATGAATGTGAGCTGCGTCAGGTTCACGCTTAAGTGCTCGCTCGAACAGTTCCTGCGCAGCCACGTACTCACCGCGGTTGAGTTCTATCACGCCGCGATCATAAAGAGAGTCAGCGTCACGCGGTTGGGTTAGCTCTGTGCGAAGCCGCGCTTCCGCAACTGACAGATAGGTGCGCGCACGGGCGGCGACTTCCGAGACATTAGGGTACCTTTCGATCAATGATCGAAATTGATTTCTAGCATCGGTAAAGCGGCCGCGGGCGAACTCTTTGTGTGCCTGCTCGAAGAGCCGGAGCGCCGCAGCTTCGTCGTGAGTAAGCGGCGGTGGGGCTGGTGGCGGGCTCTTCTTCGGACCGATGGCTCTTAATACGTGACTTACTTTGCGCTTTTGCAGACGGCGCGAAGCTGCCATGGAACGACCCGGCTTCCTGGTCGTGCTCTTCTTGGTTGATCTTGTGGGGCGCTTCTTGGCAGCTACAGCCCGTGGCTTTAGTCGTTGCTTTGACAGTTTCGTAGCCTTACGAGCCGGCGCCTTCCCGGCTGACGAGCGCTTCGTCGCTGGTTTTAAGCGGGTGGATTTTTTCCCTGCGAAACCGCGTTTCCGCGATGGTGACACAGATGAGTGACGCACCCCAGAGCGGGAGAGAGATCTTTTTGTCGATACGCTCATTGCGCAAACCCCTCGGCTTCGTAACCAAGCCTTAGTGCAAACATGACCGCGGCAAAAACTCGCGGCAGCTTAGCACAGTTTTCGGTCTAAATCAACGTGGCTGTGGGGTTTGCGGCGATTTCAATCTATCAATTGCGCTGGATAAAATTCGTTGGCACTAAAGCAAAACACTTGAACGCGCTGAAAAGACTGTGTTAGTCTGACTCGTGGCGCGTATGCGCCTATCTTCAGGACTCGCCGAAGGTACTGATTTGCAGGCTCGCGTGCGGATCGCGAGGCAAAGCGAATTGTTGTTATATGTTTTCTGCCGTGCCTACTGTGCGAGCCTACCTTCTTACCTTATCCGTTTCTAGCTTGAGGCAGATAGTTATCCATGGCTGAAGGCCCAATCCTGATTCGCGAACAGCGGTATCACGAGATCAAGGCTGTTCTCGCGCGCCTACGCATGGATTCGTACGCTCGAGTAGTCGTACTCGTTGAAAAGGATGGGCAGCAAATCGCAGTGCATGGCGAATTGGGCGACCTGGATACCACCAGTCTTGCTTCCCTGGCTGCCGGCAACGTCGCAGCTACGGGTGGGATGGCTAAGCTGATCGGAGAAGATGAATTTCCCACCTTGTCTCATGAAGGTAAAAGGGAAAGCATTCACATCAGTGTCATTGGGCGGATTCTGCTCGTTGTGGTTTTTGATGAGAGATCAAGCCTCGGATTGGTGAAGTTGCGTTCGAAGCAGGTCTCGCACGAGTTGTCGGCGGTTTTTGCGGCGATCGAACGCGAGTCAAGCGAAAGTGATCCCGATGGATCGCTGCCTTTCGGTGAAATTACGGACGAGGATATAGAGAGTTTGTTTTCTCAAACTTAGTGCGGACTCTACAGCTCTTATGACTTTCATTAACTACGCTTCCCGAGAGATTAACTGCAAGATCGTTTATTACGGTCCCGGCCTGTGTGGCAAGACTACTAACTTGCAGCACATCTATGACTCAACGGCGCCTCAAGCGAAGGGTAAACTGATCAGTCTAGCCACCGACACCGATCGCACCCTGTTCTTTGATTTCATGCCGCTGGAACTTGGAACCGTCCGAGGATTCAAAACGCGCTTTCATCTTTATACTGTTCCCGGCCAGGTCTTCTATGAGGCTTCTCGCAGGTTGATTCTAAAGGGCGTGGACGGCGTGGTGTTCGTCGCAGATTCTCAGGAAGAGCGGATGGATGCAAACATCGAATCGCTTTATAATCTTGAAGAGAATTTGCGCTGTCATGGTTATGACCTGATGAAGATTCCGTATGCGCTACAGCTCAACAAGCGAGATCTTCCGAATATCGTGCCGACCAGCGACATGGTCACGGAGCTGCAGCGCAAAGGCGAGCCTGTGATTGAGGCGGTGGCGTCAAGCGGCTCCGGTGTTTTTGATACCCTGAAGGCGGTGGCGAAACAGGTATTGACTGAGTTGCGAAAGACGTAGGATCGGCTACTCCAGAGACTTCACCATAAGCAAACCATCGCCGCCGTTGGAATAGTATCGAGGCAATCGCTGGGTTACCGAGTAACCCAGGCTAAGATAGAGCTTTTGCGCCGCTACATTTGCGGAACGCACCTCCAGACGAACAATTCTCACGTTACGTTGACCAAATCCTTCTTCGGTCTTTTCCATCAAACGGCTGCCAAGGTGTCGCCGCCGGTGCTCGGGAGCGATTCCGATAGTTGTAATATGGCCGGTGTGATCGGGTTCGACCAGTCCGATCACAAATCCAGCCATCGCATTGTTTTGCGCAACGATCCGGTAAGACACAGATTCCGGCGCGGTGAGAAGATACTCAAAGGTTTCGCGGCTATAGGCTTCGCCGTCAAGGAAACATCGCTGATCCAAACGCCAGCAATCATCAAGCTGGGCCACCGTTAAAGAGCGAAGTTCATACTGAGCGCCGATCGGCGACGAAACGAGAACAATATTCGGCCGGCCTCGCTCCTCCGACGTTTCCAAACGAGTCGACCGCCAGCGTGAGCGAAATTTTCTTAGAACTGCCATAGCTTCGATGATTTGGGAAGAACAGCCGCGATTATAGCGAGTTCTCTTGTCGCCGTCATCTTTCTAACCGAAAAAGTTTTGGCTCGCTTGGCCACATGCTCAAATTATGAGCATACAGTCACCGTAACTGTAGAACCGATATTTCTGTTTCACGGCGTGACGATAAGCCGCGAGCACGAGTTCTCGGCCCGCGAAAGCGCTAACCAGCATCAGCAACGACGATCGCGGCAGATGAAAGTTTGTTAACAAAGCATCGACCGCGCGGAATTGATGTCCCGGCAGAATCGTGAGATCGGCAGTTCCCGAGCGACTTTCCGTAACACGATTTTCATTTGTGGCAAATTCCAACGCTCGCGTCGTCGTTGTGCCGACCGCGATCACATGCCTGCCAATCAGCCGAGCCCGATTGATATCAGCGGCGGCTTCGTCCGATATCGAATAATGTTCAGGGGCGACTCGATGCTTGTTCACATCGTCGACGCGCACTGGTTCGAAGGTGCCGTAACCTACGTGAAGCGTGATCTCGACAAGGTTTGCACCGGTTGCTGTAATACGGTTTAGAACACGATCGGTAAAGTGCAAACCCGCCGTCGGCGCCGCGATGGCGCCGCGGTTCTTCGCATAGACGGTTTGATAGCGTTCGCGATCTTCTTCGAGTGTGCCGGCATCACGCTTAATGTAGGGCGGCAGAGGCGTCTGCCCGATTCTCTCAATCGTGTCGGCCAGCGCGTTGCACTCGAACCTCAAAACGCGCACCCCGTCTTCACGGCATTCGAGCACTTCCGCAAACAATTCGGAATCGAATTTCAAGCGCGCTCCTGCCCCCAACCGGCGAGCCGGCCGCGCGCGAGTTTCCCAAATATTCGGCCAGATTTCTTCCAGCAACAGCAGCTCGACGCGGCCTCCGGATGGTGTTCGCTCTCCGATGAGTCGCGCGGGAAATACGCGCGTGTTGTTTAAGACTAATGCGTCTCCGTCGCGCAGGTACGAAGGGAGATTGACGAAAAGGGAATCGCTCCAGGTCCGCGCTCTCCTGTCGATAACCATCATTCGCGAGCCTTCCCGTTGAGCGAGTGGCTTTTGGGCTATCAGCTCGTCGGGAAGCTCGTAATCAAAGTCTGAGACGCGCATTTTTCTCGAACATTAAGGCACTAAACCGATTGGGAAAGGAATCAGGAAAACGAAGCGGAGGGAACACTAACATTTGCCGATGAGAGCGGATGCTCCATGTGTTCGCGATGGAATACACCTGTCAATTGCGCGCCAAAAAGCAAGACCAGACTGGACACATATCCCCAGGTCAACACTGCGACGACCGCCCCAACCGAACCATAAATCTGATCGTAGTGAAAATAATTCAGGCTCCAGGCAAATATGTACTTTGCCACCTCCCACAGCAGACCACCGATCACCGCGCCGGGAATGGTGTCACGCACAGTGACCCGCGCGTTGGGCATAAATCGATAAACGATCGCGAAGAGCGCGAACGTTACCAGCAAACTCACCATGGCAAAAACTAATTGCCAGAAAGCGCTGCCGACCGAGGACAACAAAGGATAATTCTCGAGCTGTCTGGGAGAAAGACGTCCGGCTATTTCCTGCAAGCCCACCAGAATCGACGTTATCAAGACCGATACGGAAAGCAACAGGCCCACGATTCCAACCATCCCCAGCGTCAGGGCGCGGCCATGAAGAAAAGTGCGCGCCGTTGTGCCCCAGATGCGATTCAGCGCTCGCTCAACTACCGCAAACACCCACGAGCCGGCCCACAAGACGACCAGCCCGCAGGTAATCATTACTTCGGTGCTAATGCCTGATAGAGATCGAATCGTGTCATGCAGGAACTTACCCGAGCCGGGATAGACCTGCACGATGTGAGCGATCATTTGATTGCCGGCAGTAATGCGATTGCTGAGCGCAAGCAACAGCAGCAGCGCCGGAAACAGTGTCAGCAATCCGAAATAACTCATTGCTGCCGCCGACGTGAAGAGATCATTTTCATGAAACTGCTCGACGGCATGCCTCAGCATGCGTCGCCACGGCGCGCGATTGCGGACTCCGAAAGAATGACGTGAGATTCGCTTCATGCTTTAACGCAAATTATTAATCTGCAATCCGGAGCTGCTCACGCAGAATCAAACAAACCGGGTCTCAGTTGCCCAGCCTTGATTCCAAAGTGTTGATAGGCGAGTTGTGTTGCCATCCGGCCGCGCGGTGTGCGATTAAGAAAGCCAATCTGAATTAAATATGGCTCGATGATTTCTTCGATCGAATCTTTTTCTTCGTGAATCGCCGCCGACAGCGTGCCCACGCCGACCGGCCCGCCTTCAAACTTCTCGATGATCGTCAACAGCAGCTTACGGTCCATTTCGTCCAACCCATAGGTATCTACTTCCATTCGATTCAAAGCGTCGTTGGCCACGTCGTGCGTGATGCGCCCATCATAATCAACCTCTGCATAATCGCGCACTCGGCGCAACAAACGGTTGACGATTCGCGGCGTGCCGCGCGATCGCTTCGCAATTTCGTGAGCACCGCCTTCGTCGATTTCAACTTCCAGAATCCCGGCCGACCGCTTACAGATCACTTCCAGATCTTCGTGGGGATAAAAATCCAAATGAAAATTAATTCCAAAGCGGCCGCGCAGCGGGGCCGTGATCAGGCCAGCACGGGTAGTGGCGCCCACCAGAGTGAATTTCGGCAGCTCCAGCTTGATCGATCTCGCGCCGGGGCCCTGGCCGATGAGTAGATCGAGGCTAAAGTCTTCCATGGCCGGATACAGTTTTTCTTCCAGCGCCGGCAGCAAGCGATGGATCTCGTCGATGAACAGCACATCGCCTTCCTGCAAATTCGTCAATAACGCAGCGATGTCGCCAGTCTTTTCAATTGCCGGTCCGGACGTCGAACGCAACTGCGCGCCCATTTCGTTTGCGATGATGTGCGCCAGGGTGGTTTTTCCCAAGCCAGGAGGGCCGGTCAGCAACACATGATCGAGAGCTTCCCGGCGTTTCAGCGCGGCCTTGATGTAAATGCGCAGGTTTTCCTTGGCTTTGGTCTGACCGATGTACTCGGCGAGGCGCGTGGGACGCAAAGAAAGTTCGAACTGGCGATCTTCCTCGGTTGCGGTGGCGCGAAGAGCTTCCGCTGCCTGGCTTGCTTTAGACATGGACAGTTGAATTGTGAACGTGAACTAACAGCCCGGTCAACTTCTCCGAGATCAGTTGAGAACGCTACGCTTTTGCCAGCGACCGCAAGCTTCGTCGCAGAATCATCTCGACGGTAAGCTCGCCTCCTTCATCGATCGCAGTCTTGACGGCTTTTTCCGCGGCCGCTTTCTGATAACCGAGGTTCGCCAGCGCCGACATCGCGTCGTTGCGCATGGCGTCTGCTGTCGGCGGTGCTCCGGCAGCGGCGGCCTTCGCGGCGAATTCTTCTTCCAGCGCCGGCGACGACAGCACAGCGATCTTGTCCCGCAGATCGACTACCAATCGCTCCGCCGTCTTTCGGCCGACGCCAGGAATCGAAACCAGCCGGGCCAGATTGTTCGTGCGAATCGAGGCGATCATCTCGTCGGCATTCATTCCGGACAACAACTTGATCGCGAGTCCCGGGCCGACGCCGCTGACCGAAATCAACTGTAAGAAAAGCTCGCGCTCGCGCACTGTCTTGAAACCGTAAAGCTGAATCGCGTCCTCGCGCACGTGCGTGTAAATGCGAAGTTGCACGGGCCCGCCGGCCTCGCCTAACTCATAGAATGTCGAAAGAGGAATCGCCACGTCATAGCCGACGCCTCCGACCTCAACAATGGCGGATGTTGCCTGTTTGGAAAGAAGCGTGCCGGAAAGATGCGCGATCATGTTTGTAGCGTTTCAGAGTTTCCCTCTCGCGTTCGGAGAGGGGCAGGGGAGAGGTGCCTGCGGTCGCTAATTCCTCCTCTTAATCCCTCTCCCATTTGGGAGGGAAAACTGTCACCAGTTGCTATTTCAATTTCAGAGCTAAGATCATAATTGGCGCTTGATTATCGCGTAGCATGTTTTCGTTCGCAAATCCTTACCTTTCCGGCGAGGCCGTCCCGGCGTTATACTCTGTGGCGCGCGAAGATTATGAAGCGAGAAAAAATCTCTGAGCTGACCACGAATCGCCTGAGCGTTTACCTGCGTTGCCTGAACGAATTAACCGCAGCGGGAATCAAGACGATTTCTTCGCAGGAACTTGCCGAGCAATTCAATCTGAATTCAGCGCAAATTCGCAAGGATCTCGGCTATTTCGGTGAGTTTGGTGTGCGTGGCGTCGGTTATTTCATTGACGATCTCCGCCAACATCTGACCAAAATCCTCGGGCTCGACAAACCACATCGAGTAGGAATTGTGGGCGCCGGGAGATTGGGAACGGCGCTGGCGAATTACGACGGGCTGGCAAAATCGAGTTTCGCCGTGGTGGCGCTGTTCGATAACGACAAAGAAAAAATCGGGCAGACAATCGAACCTTCTCGCATTCCGGTCTACGACGTGAAGAAGATTGCCAGGGTCGTGCGCGACGAAACAATCGACATCGCGGTAATTGCAGTGCCGGCGCGCGCTGCACAGCGGGTGCTGAATCAAATCACGGCTGCGGGCGTGAAGGCCGTATTGAACTTTGCACCCGCGCCATTGGCCGCGCGCCTGGGGGTGAAATTGAAAACAGTTGACTTGACGACTTCGCTCGAGTCGCTTTCATACTTTTTGGCGCAGCCGCAAAATATTCGCCTGACGAACGCTCGACGCGCTGCTTCTCAATTCAAACAAGTAGTTACGAACGAAAAGCCGGAGTTGTAAAGCAACTTTGCGTTACATCTGATGAACGAACAAACCGCCAAACGCGACCTCATCAAGATCTGCCAATTGATGTACGAGCGAAGTTATGTCGTTTCGTCAGATGGCAATGTCAGTGTGCGTCTTGACGATGGTCGCGTGCTGGCGACGCCGACGATGACTTGCAAGGGCCGGACGACGGAAGACATGCTGGCCATCACCGATCTGGAAGGACGTTCGCTCAACGATCGCCGCGCGTCCAGCGAATTAGCGATGCATCTTTTGATTTATCGTGAGCGCCCCGATGTCAGAGCCGTCTGTCACGCGCATCCGCCGCACGGAACGGCGTTCGCGGTTGCCGGATTGCCAATCGATCAGCCAATTCTTTCGGAAGTAATTTTGACGCTCGGATGTGTCCCGCTTGCCGAGTACGGCACGCCTTCGACCGAGGAGTTGACTGATGCGATGCGTCCGCTAGTCAAACATCACAACGCGCTGTTGATGGCGAATCACGGCGCGGTCGCCTACGGCGCGGACCTTTGGCAAGCGTTCGATCGTCTGGAAACGCTGGAACACACCGCGAAGATTGCGATTCTTGCACGAGTGCTTGGCGGCTCGCGCAACTTGTCGCCTGACGCAATTGAGAAGTTGATCAATGTGCGCGAAGCGGCTGGTTATCTTGATGAAGGCGCGCGCTGTCAGGCGTGCGGCTATCTTCATGAAACGACGCTGGCGTGTCCGACGGGCGATCGGCCGGCGCGAAATTATCCTTCCTCAGCTTCTGCAAACGGGGCAGGCAAGGTTTCGTTGACGCGTGAAGAGTTGGTCGAGTTATTGACCGAAGCAGCGCGTTTGAAAGGCTAGTGAATCGTAGATCGTAAATCGCGAATAGGAAGTTCCGTGGTCTTGCTTTATTCTATTCACGATTCCCGATTAACGATTTACCAGTCCTGATTCACAGGAGAAACTGAATGCAAGAAGCACTCGGAATGGTGGAAACCAAAGGTTTGGTGGCGATGATCGAAGCTGCCGATGCGATGGTGAAAGCTGCGAATGTCACGCTGATTGGCTATGAAAAGATCGGCGCCGGTTTTGTCACGGCGATCGTGCGGGGCGACGTTGCCGCGGTAAAAGCAGCGACCGACGCCGGCGCCGCGGCCGCGCGGCGCGTGGGCGAACTGGTCAGCGTGCACGTTATTCCCCGTCCCCACGGCAGCGTCGATGAATCGTTGCCGGTCAGCCTGCAGGCTCGCGCATGATCATCGCGCGAATTGTGGGCACGGTCGTCTCGACGCAAAAAGACGAGCGGCTGCAAGGCCGAAAGCTGCTGATCGTCCGCCCGATAAATCTCGACGGCACGGATACGAGTGGCTACGTCGTCGCGGTTGACACGGTGGGCGCCGGCTTTCATGAACGCGTGCTGGTCGTGGCAGGCTCGAGCGCGCGCCTGGCGCAGGGAATGAAGGATGTGCCGGTGGACGCGGCGGTTGTGGGCGTGATCGATACGGTTGATGTGATGAGTCCGGAAGTTTGAAGTCTAAGAGTCTGGAGCAAGTTGATCGACTTCAGTCGCCAGACTTCAGACCCAGGACTTCAGACTAATTAGATATGCAACTCGCTCGAGTAATCGGAACGGTAGTCGCGACTATGAAGAACGATTCTCTCGAGGGGCGCAAGTTGCTGATCGTTCAATCCCTCAATAAGGACCTTGAGGCCCAGGGAAAACCGCTGGTTGCTGTCGATGCCGTAGGCGCGGGAATTGGAGAACTCGTTTTCTGGTGTCGCGGAAAGGAAGCGAGCTTTCCCTTTAAGCGTGAAGACACGCCTACCGACTGCACCATCGTCGGCATTGTTGATTCTGAACAGCATGTCAGCAGAGCTTAGTACTTTGTGCTTTGTTCTTTGTTCGCTATTCGAGGGCACGCGTAACGTCAAATTGACAACCAAGTACAAAGCGCTAAGACCAAAGCTCGTTTTTCAAAGATGATTCTCGCGAAAGTTCTCGGAAACATCGTCGCCACGCAAAAGAATTCGCGCTACGAAAACGCGCGCGTCATGTTGTGTGAACAGATCACACCCGAGGGTGAAAGCACGGGACATACCGTGCTGGCGCTGGATGCGGTTGACGCGGGCGTGGGCGATACCGTTTTGATCGTTCAGGAAGGCTGGAGCGCATCGACGGTGGCCACCGGAAAGCCGGGCGCGGCGATTGATTCGGCCATCGTCGGAGTCGTCGATCGCATCGATCTTCTGGAGCGGGAGAAGGCTTGAAGCGAAGGTTGAAAGCTAATCATTACGTCGGTCTAGTTTAGAGTTGGCACTTGTGCCAACCTCGTGGGACAAGTCCCACTTCCAAACAGTTTTTTGCTAAATGTCTACGGAAGATCAGGCCCGGTCGATAGCTGAGCGCGTCGCGCGCCGAGTAGAGAACAGCGGAGCCGGCAGACAAACCGGGAGCAGTTCGCAAACATCCTCAAAGAATGGTTCGCCCGTGCGCGAAGAGCTGTCCGCGATACGCGAAGGACTTCACGACCTCGAAAGCAAACTCGATCGAATCGAGTCAAAGATCATTCAGCCTATCAATGATGTTCCTCGACAACGCGCGCGCTTGATTGATTTCGTTTCGTCTTCACCGCCGGTTAGATCTCCGCCTTCCATTGTCTCGACCCCGATAAAAGATGAAAACGTCAGCCCGGAAGAACCGCCGCGCGAATTTGTGCCGCCAACTCAATCTCCCTGGCTCAGGGATTTTCCTACCACCATCGATCATCCTTCCCAGGAACGCTTTGGCGTCGAAGAAGCAACCGTTACCGAGCTGGTCGAATTCTTCGAGAATGAAAAGAAATGTTCCGTCGATCCCAGCGGCCAGCCCTGCGATCACTGCGCCATGTGTAGTTCGCGAGGGTTCTAGCTCTCAAGCGGCCCTCTCTTCATCGCGCCGCTGATTCTCCCGGCTGGCAGCCGCCGAAAAAACCTTCGACAAACGATGTTTTATCTATTGACAGCCCGTAAATACAGGCGTACTATGCGCCGGTGGAGTGAAGTGGAGCGAGGTGGCCGAAAACGGATTTCAAGGGAAATAGAGAAGATAGTTTAAGAGAACCGGCGACCCGCTTGCACATTCCGCCAACTGATTGGGATGTTACGCGGCAACCACACAGCCCGAATCGATTCGAAGGGCCGGCTGAAAGTGCCGACCCCTTTTCGTCGTTTCGTGGAAGAGAAGCACGGGGCGGGCGTTTACGTGACGAGCCTGACAGGCGATTGCGTGCGCATCTATCCGCTGCCCGAATGGGAAGCAATCGAACAGCGACTATCGTTGCTGCCTTCGATGGATCCGGCGCGGCGCAAGTTCGTTGACAGAACCAGCTATTACGGACAGCAATCGGCCATGGATTCGCAGGGACGGGTGTTGATTCATCCGCTGCTGCGAAAGAGCGCGGAAGTAGTAGGAGAAGTCGTGGTGCTGGGTGCGCTGACATACATAGAAGTTTGGGAGCACGAGAAGTTTCAGCAGCGCTTGCTGTCTGATCCTTACACTGAGGCTGACGAAGCGGCGATTGCGCGATTGGGAATCTGAAAGGCAGTGACAAGTGAACAGTGACTAGTGACAAGACAAGGCGAACGGTTTGGGGCTCGTCACATATCACTCGTCACTTGGCATTTAGTTTTAGTTCTTTGAACGAGATCACGGGGCGGTGGTGATGGCGGCGCCTTTGGGGGGCATGGGCACGCCCCATCGCCCCGTGCTACTTCGGGAAACGATCGAGCTGCTCGCGCCGGAGCGTGGCGGCCTGTTTATTGATTGCACACTGGGTCTCGGCGGGCACAGCGAAGCAATCCTGCAGGCAGCCGGCAATGCGCGCGTGATCGGTATCGACCGTGACGGCGAAGCGCTCGAGTTGGCAAGGAAGCGATTGACGCGATTCGGCTCGCGTTTTCGCGCCGTGCACGCAGACTTTCGCGATCTAACGCGGGTCCTCGCGAAAGCGAAAGTCAAAAGCGTGGACGGCATCCTGGTGGACCTTGGCGTTTCGTCGTTGCAACTGGATTCGCCATCGCGGGGATTCAGTTTCCGGCACGATGCGCCGCTCGACATGCGCATGGACGCGAGAAGCGATGCGGAAACGGCCGCTGAGCTGCTTGGTCGTCTTCCCGAAGTTGAAATTGCGCGACTCATTTTTGAGTATGGCGAAGAACGACGATCGCGCCGGATCGCGCGCATGATCGTCCAGCAGCGAGAGCGCGGCGAACCCATTCAAACGACGCGGGAACTCGCGAAATTAGTCGAACGAGCAGTTGGCGCTAATCGAGACAGGAGGATCCACCCGGCGACGCGGACTTTTCAGGCATTACGCATCGCCGTCAATCACGAACTCGAAGGTCTCGACGAGTTTACCGAAGCAGCAATTGATCTTTTACAACCGAACGGCCGTCTTGTCGTAATCAGCTTTCATTCGCTTGAGGATCGAATCGTTAAGCGAGCGCTGCGGCGGCTGTCCGGACACTGCGAGTGTCCGCCGCGCGCGCCGCGTTGTTCCTGCGGCGCGAGAAAAGCAGTCGATCTGCTGACGCGGCGGCCGGTCGTCGCCGGCGCGGATGAGGTTGGCAAAAATCCGCGGTCGCGCAGCGCGAAGTTAAGGGCGGGCCGCAAGATTTGAGCAGGACAAAAGTGGGCGCCGTTACTCGCCAGCCCCTGACCAGGTTTCGTTCTCCAGAGAGCTTGACCCATGATGAGAAGAGTTCCCTCAAGACAGAAGAATTCGTTAGTGCATCGTGAGCACGATTTCAATTTGATCAAAAAGCTCGCGGCGTTACTTGTTTGTGGCCTGGTGCTCAGTTCGGGGTTTGTATATGCGGCGCGCGAGCATTTTGCCGCACTGCAGTTAGGTTATGAGAGCGAAAACCTACGGCGCGAGAAGCAGCATCTTCTCGACGATCAGCATAGACTGCTGCTGGAACGTGAAGAGGCCGCCTCTCCGTTGAAACTGGAGCAAGCAGCTCGTCATCTGGGTATGCAACCAGTGCAGCCCGCGCAGGTAGCCCCGGCCCGAGAGCAAAAGTCTTCGCCGGGAAACACTTCGCCGGCAGTCGGGCCGACAGCTACCGACTCCTCCGTCGCACCGACAGCAAACAGCGCAGGAATCGATTGAATTCAGCGACCGGTGCGAGACCCCCAGTCCGCAACGATCTTGAACCAATTGACTCCATATTCCGGCCCGCGCGGAGCGCAGGCGAACGACCGATTCAGAGTTCCTGGAGATGCCCGCACGTTCCACATCAAACGTTGAACCTGATCGAGCGCGCGGCCGTGTGCTGGTTATCGCGTTGGTGCTCGTCGGCTGGATGCTTTTGATCGGGGCCCGGTTGGTACACCTCCAGGTCACACAGCACGACGATCTCGCCAGTCGAGCACGCAAACAACAACTCGGCGCAATCGAGACCAGCCCGACGCGCGGCCAATTGCTGGATCGCCAGGGCCGCGAGCTCGCGCGCAGCATCGACACCGAATCCTTCTTCGCCGATCCGAGCGAGATTGAAAACGCCGAAAAGACTGCGCGACTTATTGCCTCGGTTACTAATCTCGATCGCGCCTCGCTCTCGGATCGCTTGAACGAAGCGAAGGACACGAACAAGAAATTTCTCTGGATCGCGCGACGATTAGACGAGCAAACTGCCGCCAAACTGAATGGATTGAATCTGGATGGGGTTTACTCGCGCAAGGAACCGAAGCGTTATTATCCGAACGACGCGCTGGCCGCGCACGTTCTTGGTTTCGTGGGCACCGATGAGGTCGGCCTCAGCGGGGTCGAGCAGTTCTATAACGAACGCATTCGGGGTGAAGCCGGCAAGCTGTATTTGGAGACCGACGCCCAACGCCGTGCGTTTGAGAGCTACGAAGTGCAACCTCATCCCGGGCAGACCGTAGTTCTCACTATCGACCAGACAGTTCAATTTCGCGCCGAGCAAGCGCTGTTCGCGGCCGTCGAGCGCACGCATGCCAAATCAGCCACGGCGATCGTAATGGATCCGTGGACCGGCGACATCCTCGCGCTCGCTAATGCTCCGGCCTTCAACCCAAACGAACCGCCGCGCGACGCGGAAGAGCGCCGGGCGAACTTTGCCCTGCAAAACACTTACGAGCCGGGATCAACTTTCAAAATTGTCGCCTACTCTGCAGCGATCGAAAAAGGATTGGTTAAGCCTGAAGACAAGATCAATTGTCAAATGGGCCAAATCACAGTCGCCGGCCGCTTGATCCACGATCATCATCCATTCGGCGTCTTGACCGTTGCCGAAGCCCTGGCGCAGTCGAGCAACGTCGGCGCGATCAAGCTGGGGCTGCTGGTTGGTAACGATTCGATGTTCGATTTCATCAAGCGCTTTGGTTTTGGTTCGCGCACGGGCGTGGATTTGCCCGGTGAATCGCCCGGGATTCTGCGGCCCCTGCAGCGTTGGCAGCCCTCTTCGATTGGATCGATCGCTATGGGACAAGAGATTGGAGTGACGCCGCTGCAAATGGCGACCGCATACTCAGCGTTGGCTAATGGAGGATTGTTAGTAAAGCCACATCTCGTGCGCGAGATGCGCGCGCCGAATGGAATGGTCCTGTATCAAGCCAGGCCGGAAATGCACCGAATGCTGAAATCAGAAACGACCGTTGCCCTCCGGGGAATGCTGGAAGGCGTGACGTTGCGAGGCACAGCTCGCAAGGCGCAATTGAATGGCTACACCGCGGCGGGCAAGACCGGAACGGCGCAAAAAATCGATCCCCGGACCCGCGCCTATTCGAGTACGAAGTTTGTCGGATCGTTTGTCGGATTTGCGCCGGTCAACAATCCGGCGCTGGTTATCATCGTGGTGATCGACGAGCCGCAGGGTTCGTATCATGGCGGCGACGTGGCCGCGCCCGTGTTTCGCGAAATTGCGGAACAAATTCTTCCTGACCTTGCGGTGACGCCGGACGCGGAAATAAAGGCGGCGCCGGGAATGATTGCTCAGACCGCTCAGCCATCGCCGCAAGTTGCAAAAACGCGCGCCGAAGATCAGCGGCAAAGTGAGCAGCGCCAGGCTACTTTGCCAAAAGTTGAGTCGCAAAGATCGAGCAGCCGGATGACTGAAGTTGTCTATGCATTTGCGAGCAAACGGGGCGCGCTGATGCCGGATTTGCGTGGACAAAGCGTGCGGGATGTCGCGCGTTTGTGTGCCCAACTCGGTTTGGAACTCGAAGCGCAAGGTGACGGTCGAGCTTTGCAACAGAGCCCGGCGCCCGGCGTTGAGGTCCAGTCGGGACAAATCGTGAGCGTGCAATTCGGCAGATCAAACTGAAACTGAGAAATGGACACGGCGAGAAGACGAAATAATGGAAGAGTTCAGAGTAAAGACACAGCGCTAAGCGTCAAGCGCCGTCGCAGGCAACGTGAATCTTAAAATTGCAGCAGAATTGATGGGCGCGTCAACTGCGGGTTTGCGCGCCGAGTTATTTGAAAAAGAAATAGACGACTTCTCGATCGATTCGCGCACCACTGGCGAGAGGCATTTGTTCTTTGCGCTCTCGCCGCCGGATTACGAGCGCGCCGGATTTAATGGCACGTTTGCGGACGGTCATCGCTTTATTCCGGAAGCTTTTGCGCGCGGGGCAATTGCCGCCGTAGCGAGGCACGATCGCATTCCAGGCGACGACGAATTGGAAGCGCTCCGCGATCGATTGCTGCTTGTGCATGACGCCATCTTTGCTCTGCAAACGCTGGCGCGAAGAGTCTACGAGCAGTGGGGGCAACCGGTAGTCGCAATCACGGGCAGCGCCGGCAAGACTACCGCGAAGGAATTAACCGCGCACGTGCTCGCCAGTTGCGGTTATCGCGTGCTGAAGAGCGAGCGGAATTACAACAACAATCTTGGTCTGCCGCTTTCAGTTTTGCAGATGGTGAGCAAAGGACGCAGCCCAGCGCAATACAACCTGGCGGTGCTGGAAATGGGAATGTCATCTCCCACGCATGAGATCCGGCGGTTGGTCGAAATCACACCACCGGACGTGGGCGTGGAATTGATGATCGCGCCGGTGCATCTTGAGTATCTCGGAACGATTGAAACCATAGCGGCGATGAAAGCGGAGTTAATCGAGGGCCTCAAACCAGGCGGCACTGCGGTGCTGAACGCCGACGACAAACTTGTAATGGCTATGCGAGAAAAAACAAATGGACCCGTGCTCACCTTCGGCATTGAAAATGCTGCCGACGTGATGGCGACTGAGATCGACTCGGCGAGATTCGGGTTGATTCGCTTCCGATTACGAACGCCGCTTGGCGAAGCGACAGCGGAATTGCCGATGACCGGCAGGCATAATTTGATGAATGCGCTGGCAGCCGGCGCGGTGGCCACGGCCTTTAAGATTGCACCCGAGCAGATTGCCAGCGCGCTGCGCACGGCAAAGCCGCCGCGAATGCGCGGAGAAGTTTTGAATTTTGCCAAAGGCTTCACGGTGGTCGATGACTCGTACAACTCGAACCCGCGATCGCTCGCCAGCATGGTACGTACCGTTGCTGAAGCGGCGGCAGGAGTTAAGCGACGCGTCGTCGTGGCCGGGGAAATGCTGGAGCTGGGGCCGGAAGCGCCTGAGATGCATCGTGATGCCGGGCGCGAGATCGCGCAGTCGAATATCGATGTGCTGTGGGGCGTGCGCGGGTTGGCGCGTGAAATGGTCGCAGGGGCGCGCGAAGCAGGTTTGGACTCAGCGCTTTTCTTTGAATCGTCGGATGAAGTCGCCGCGGTTTTGCCCAGCGAAGTTCGAGCCGGTGATTTGATTCTGGTCAAAGGATCGCGCAGCGTCGAAACCGATAAAGTTGTTACCGCTTTGCGTGAACGATTTACTTTGGTGGATCAGAACAGCGGTAACCAGCGGTAAGGATGCGCGCAGGATGCGCGCGAACCGCCGGCAAGATGTCGGCGCTCCTGAACGAATGATCTACTGGATCCTTTACGAGCTGATCTACAACCACTTCAAAGATCGGGAGTGGTATCTCGTAAAGGCTCTGAATGTTTTTCAGTACGTTACGTTTCGCACTGCATATGCAACCATCACCGCGTTGTTGATTACGCTGTTGTTCGGCCGGAGAGCAATCGAAGCACTGAAGAAATGGAACATCGGGCAGCAAATTCGGGAAGAAGGCCCGCAGGCCCACATGGCCAAACGCGACACGCCGACGATGGGCGGGTTGCTCGTCGGCACGTCCGTGGTGATCTCGACGTTGTTGTGGGCGCGCCTATCAAGCGTTTATGTCTGGGTGTTAATAATTTCGACTCTCGGATTCGGCGCGGTCGGTTTTGCCGACGATTATTTGAAGTTAGTAAAACGGCGCAGCCTCGGTTTGACGGGCCGGCAAAAGCTGATTTTTCAGTTGGTAATCGCGATCGGTGTGTGGCTGGTGTTGTTTATCGCCACCAGGTATTTCGCGACGAAATATTCATGGAACGTCAGCATCCCGTTCTTCAAGGAAACGGCCAGGGTAGACGCGAACGGCCCGACCTTTATTGGTCCGTATTTTTATCTCGTCCTAGTCGTCATCGTCTTACTGGGTTCGACCAATGCAGTGAATTTAACGGATGGTCTGGATGGACTCGCAATCAGCGTGACGTTTATCGCGACCTCGGCGCTGACGGCTTTCACATATCTGGCGAGCGATGCGCGGTGGGCCAACTATCTCGACTTGACACATCGGCCGGAAGCAGCGGAGCTGACGGTCTTTTGCGGCGCGATGGCGGGCGCCAGCCTCGGCTTCCTTTGGTTCAACGCGCCGCCGGCAGAAATTTTCATGGGCGACGTCGGCAGTTTGGCGATCGGCGGGGCGATCGGAACGATAGCCGTCTTGACGAAGCAGGAATTCATGCTGCTGATGGTCGGCGGCGTGTTTGTAATTGAAGCGCTATCGGTAATGTTGCAAGTGGGCGTGTTCAAGATGACAAAGAGCAGCACGGGCGTCGGGCGGCGCGTGTTTCGGATGACGCCGCTGCATCATCATTTTGAAATGCTGGGATGGAAAGAGCCGAAGATTGTCTTTCGCTTTCTGATTCTGGCAATACTGTTTGCGTTGTTGAGTCTTTCGACTTTGAAGTTGCGATGAAATGGATCCGGTTTAGAGCCGGGCTACCGCCCGCCGTTTGGGTGCCAGGAAGAATGGCGGGCAGTAGCCCGCCTCTAAACGAAGCCAGGGTATTTGGGAGTTGATTGGAACTCGCGGGCAGGAAAGTTTTGGTTATAGGCGCGGCCCGCAGCGGCGTCGCGAGCGCACAGTTTCTGGCACAACGCGGGGCGATTGTGGCGCTAAGCGATCGCAAGCCACTCGAACAATGGCCGTCGGCAGCGCTCGATTTGAAAACTGAAGGTGTCGGTTGCATACCGGGCGATCCGCCATCGTGGCTGCTGGATCAGATCGATCTGGTTGTGTTGAGTCCGGGCGTGCCTTCAAAAAGCATCCCGGTTCGTTACGCCGAGCGCCGTGGCGTCGAAGTCATCGGAGAGATCGAGCTGGCGTCCCGGTTTCTGCGCGGGCGCATCGTGGCGATTACCGGATCGAATGGCAAAACGACGACAACGACCTTGATTGGACAGATGTTGAAAGACGCGGGAATGAACGTTCAGGTGGGCGGCAACATCGGCACACCGCTAATTTCGATGATCGAATCGTCGCGAGATGAAGGGTGGAACGTAGTTGAAGTTTCCAGTTTTCAGTTGGAAACAATCGTCGATTTTCATCCGACAATCGCCGCGGTTTTGAACGTGACACCAAATCACATGGATCGCTACGAGTCATTGACGGACTATGCCGGGGCGAAGCATCGCATCTTCTCAAACCAGACGGCGTCAGAGGTGGCGATTCTAAACGCCGACGATGAGATTGTTTCGTCGTGGGCCGCCGGATTGCGCGCTCACGTTGTTCAGTTCAGCGTCAAACGCGAATTGGATGAGGGTTTGTTTCTGAAAGGGAAGAATTTGATTTGGCGCGGGCAAGCCCCCTTCCTTACTGAGCAGGCGACCGATGAGCGAATATTGCTGAGTCGCGATGAGATGCAACTGCGCGGATTGCACAACGTTGAAAACGTGATGGCGGCATTGGCCGCCGGGCTCGCTTGCGGCGCCGCGCCGGAGAGCCTGCGCGCAACGGTGCGCGAATTTCAACCGGTCGAGCATCGACTTGAATTTGTCGCCGAGATTAACGGCGTGCGCTTCTTCAATGATTCAAAAGCGACCAGCGTGGACGCCGCGTTAAAAGCGCTGGAAGCGTTTTCGGATGATGCGGGCAAAATCGTTTTAATTCTCGGCGGCCGCGGGAAAAAAGCGCCGTATGCGCCGCTGGCGCCGCTTATTCAGGAGCGAGTGCGAAGACTGGTTCTGATTGGTGAAGAGGCATCGACGATCGAAAGCGAATTGAACGAGGCCGCGCCTATCGCTCACGCGACTGACATGCGGAATGCCGTTGAACAGGCATTCGCCGCGGCCGAAAAGGGCGACGTGGTGCTGTTGGCGCCCGCCTGCGCAAGTTTTGATATGTTCGAGAGTTTCGAGCACCGAGGACGAGTATTTAAGGACGCAGTTTCGAGTCTGAAGGAAGAACTTACGACAACAGGAAAACTCTGAATGGCCCAGAAACTACAAGTTGATCGATGGCTGTTCGCAGCAGCGGCGGGCCTGGCACTGTTTGGCGTGGTGATGGTGTATAGCGCTTCGGCCGTGATCGCGGTTCAGGAGGGCCACAACCAGTTTTACTACGTCATCAAGCAAAGCGTGTGGACGATCATCGGGTTTGCCGTCATGCTGTTTGCGATGCAGTTTGACTACCAACAAATCCGTCGCTGGTGGATCGTCTATCCGTTGCTGCTGCTAACTATTCTGCTGCTGCTTTCTGTATTTGGGTTTGCTCCCGTCAATGGCGCGCGCAGGTGGATAAGGCTGGCGGGATTCTCAGCGCAGCCATCGGAGATAGCCAAGCTCTCACTGGTAATTTTTCTCGCGTATTTTTTGGAGAGACGGGAGGGCGATGAGCGAAGATTCTGGAAGACTTTCGTGCCTTGCGTTTTCATCCTGGCTTTGCTCGCCGGACTGGTAGTAAAAGAACCCGATCTGGGGACAGCGTTGATGTTGACTATCGTCTGTTTTGTCGTCTGCTATGCGGCCGGGGTGCGACCATTACACCTGACGATGGGCGCGTTGCCCGCCGTAATTGGAGCCGGCTTGATGATGGTCCTGACTCCGTTTCGCTGGGCCAGAATGGCGGCATTTGTCGATCCCTGGGCGAACCAGCAAGGCGCCGGCTATCAGGCCGTGCAATCATTGATCGCCGTAGGTTCCGGCGGACCGCATGGGCTCGGCTTCGCGCAAGGAAAACAGAAACTCTTGTTTCTACCTTTCGCGCATTCGGATTTTATCTTCGCGATCGTGGGCGAGGAATTGGGACTGGTGGGAACGCTGATCGTGGTTTTCGTCTTCGGATTTTTTCTTTGGCGCGGTTTGCGTGCGGCCCTGAGAGCCCCCGATCGGTTTGGCATGTTGCTCGGTCTGGGTATTGTCGTGGGAATAGTTGCGCAAGCGATGCTCAATATTAGCGTCGTGCTGGCGCTGGTGCCGACCAAAGGCATTCCGTTGCCGTTCATATCTTACGGCGGATCATCGATGGTGCCGGGCCTGGCAGCGGTTGGGATGCTGCTGAATATTTCCCAGTACGCCAGCCTTTCAAACAGCGCCGCAAGATATGACGACGAGGACGACGAAGAATTTACCCGGGCGCGCGGCGCACGCAGAAGAGCGGCGCCGTATCGCGGTGCGGCGGTCGCCCGCGCCCGCTACGGTTGATCGATGCGTGTGCTGATCGCCGCCGGCGGCACTGGCGGTCACATCTATCCGGGCATCGCGGTCGCCAACGAACTCCGGCGACGCGATCCTTCGTCGGTGGTTAGATTTGTCGGCACCGCGCGTGGATTGGAAACGCGGCTGGTGCCGCAGGCGAGTTTTGAACTTTCGATCATTGAAAGCGCGGGATTGAAGAATGTCGGACTCGGGGCGAGGGTACGCGGACTGGCGCTATTACCCAAAAGTTTTCTCGCGGCGCGGCGATTAATTCGCGAGTTTCGACCCGATGTCGTAATCGGCGCCGGTGGATACGTTTCCGGTCCGGTCCTGTTGACCGCGTCGTGGATGCGTCTGCCGACGTTGGTAATGGATTCGAACGCGCTGCCCGGTTGGACCAATCGAGTGCTGGCGCGATTTATTGACAAGGCGGCAGTTTCGTTCGCAGAGGCGTTACCGCACTTTCGCGGCAAGGGCGTACTGACCGGTAATCCGGTTCGCGCCGAGTTCTTTGAGATTCCGGAGAAACGGCGAGACGCGGGACAAGTTTCGCTTCTGGTTTTTGGCGGCTCGCAAGGCGCGCGCGCCATCAACGAAGCGATGATCGCGGCTTTGCCGCAACTATCTTCGCGGAAAGAGGTGTTAAGGATCACTCATCAAACCGGCGAAGCTGATTACGAGAAAGTCCGCAGCGCATACGAAGCTGCGAGCTGGAATGAAAACGTGGTCGTGCGGCGTTACCTTGATGAAATGACAGAAGAGTTTGCCAAAGCCGATCTAATCATTTGCCGTGCGGGCGCTACCACCAGCGCTGAGTTGGTCGCCGCGGGCAAGGCGGCAATTATGATTCCGTTTCCGCTGGCCGCCGACGATCATCAGCGCAAAAACGCTGCAGCGTTACAAGCCGCGGGCGCCGCCCGAATGATTTTGCAGAAAGACTTAACCGGCGCGCGGTTGGCGAGAGAGATTGAATCATTCATTGAAGCTCCAAACGAAATCACGCGAATGGAAACAGCTAGTCGCAAGCTGGCCCGCCGCGACGCAGCGGCAGTAACAGTGGACTTGATTGAAAGGTTGATAAGCAGGAGCCAGGAGTCAGGAGTCAGGAGTCAGAAGAATTGAAAGTGTCTTTCTCGTGAATTCTGACTCCTGGCTTCGGTAATCAAAAATGTTTCGAAGGTTTCAGCACATTCACTTCATCGGCATTGGCGGCATCGGCATGTCGGGCATTGCCGAAGTGTTAGCCAACCTGGGTTTCCGCGTGTCAGGTTCGGATTTGAAGAAATCGGACGTGACCGCGCGCCTGGAAGAACTTGGCGCTGAAGTTACTGAAGGTCACGCCGCCGAGAACGTAGGCGACGCTCACGTGGTGGTCAGATCCACCGCCGTGCGCGACGACAATCCGGAAATCATCGAAGCCCGCCGGCGGTCTATCCCCGTGATTCCGCGCGCCGAGATGCTGGCTGAGTTGATGCGCATGAAACCGCATACGGTGGCCGTTGCCGGTTCGCACGGAAAGACAACCACGACCTCGATGGTTGCTACCGTGCTCGGCATCGCCGGACTCGATCCGACATTTGTCGTCGGCGGCATCGTGCGCAGTTATCTGTCAAACGCACGACTGGGAAAAAGCGATCTAATGGTCGTCGAAGCCGACGAAAGCGATCGTTCGTTTCTGATGTTAACGCCGACGATCGCCGTAGTGACGAACATCGATCGCGAACACATGGATTACTACCACGACATGGACGACGTGCGTAAGTGCTTCTCTGATTTTGTAAACAAAGTTCCGTTTTATGGCGCCGCCGTGCTTTGTCTCGACGACCCGCACGTGCAGGCAGTGATTCCCAAAGTCGAACGCCGTCGCGTGACCTACGGCTTGAGCGCGCAAGCCGACATTTCCGCGCACGAGATCGCCTACGACCAATCGTTTGGGTCGAGCTTCGTTGTCTGGCGAGGGGTTGAAGTTCTCGGTCGCGTAGTGTTGCGGGTGCCGGGAAAGCACAACGTGTATAACTCGCTGGCCGCGATCGCGGTGGGTTTGGAGTTGGAAGTTCCGTTCGACAAAATCGCGCACGCGCTGGGCGAGTTCACCGGCGCCGACCGCAGATTTCAGTTCAAAGGCGAGGAAGCAGGCGTCACAGTTGTGGATGACTACGGCCATCACCCCACCGAGATCAAGGCGACGCTCAGCGCGGCGCGCATCGGCGCGCCGAATCGGCGGATCGTTGTTCTGTTTCAGCCGCATCGTTATTCGCGCACGCATGATTTGATGGAAGAGTTCGCCAGCGCTTTCAATAATGCAGACGTATTGTTTGTCACGGATATCTACGCGGCGAGTGAAACGCCGATCGATGGAGTTAACGCCGCGATATTGACCGAGCGAATTAAAAGTTACGGGCATAAGAACGCGGCTTACATCGGCGCGCTCGAGAATGCGGCCGGGATTCTCCGTGAGAATGTTCGCGAAGGCGATTTGGTAATTACGCTCGGCGCCGGTTCGGTTCATCGGGCCGGCGATCGTCTGCTGGGAATGCTACGCGGCAACCAGGTGGCCCAAAGCGCGTAGAGATTGTTGCAGAACCGCATGCGGTAGCAAGCGGGGGGAGACTTTTCGAGTTGTAATGGTCAAAATCAACGAGATGGCTGAACGTGACGCAGCGATAGAGGAGATCGCGAAGCGGCTCAGTGTGCGCGCGGAAAGAGGCCGGCGGTTCGCCGAGTTGACCAGCCTTCATGTCGGCGGCGCAATCGATTGGGTTGCGGCGCCCGAAACTGAGGAGAAGGCGGCGGCATTTATTAATGAACTCGATCAAAAAGGCTTTGCGTGGCGGCCGCTCGGTTCGGGCAGCAACGTGCTTGCCGACGATGGTGAACATCATTACGTCATCGTGAGTTTGAAGGAGTTGAAAGCGGATCCAAGGTTCGAAGGAGAAAAAGTTTCGGTGAGCGCCGGCTATTCGCTTCCGCGTCTGTGTATCGATGCGGCGCGCCAGGGCCTGTCCGGAATCGAGGGTCTGAACGGAATTCCCGGCACGGTGGGCGGCGCGCTATGGATGAACGCGGGCGCTTTCGGCCAGGAGATTGGAACGGTCGTTGAGACCATTCGAGTAGCGCGAGGCGGACACGTCCTTGAAATCCCCGGGAGCGATGTTAAGTGGAACTATCGGCACACGTCGTTTCGCGAAGGCGAACTTTTGTTGGGCGCCACTTTGCTGTTACACCACGACGACGTTGAAAAGATTCGCGCGCGAATGGAAGAAGCCAAGAGTAAACGCCTGAGTTCGCAGCCGCACGGCGCCCGTTCGGCGGGCTGCTTTTTCAAGAATCCGCCGGATTCCGCCGGCACCGGCAAAATCATCGACGACCTTGGGTTGAAAGGATCACGACGCGGAGGCGCGGTGGTTTCAGAAAAGCACGCTAACTTCATCGTGACCGAAGGGGATGATGCCAAAGCTTCTGACGCGCTTGAACTGGCGGAGCAAATTCGCGAGCGCGTAAAGCGCGAGCATGGAATCGAACTCGAATACGAAGTCGAGCTCTGGAGATCGGAGAACCGCTGAGCAAAAAAGTATGAGAGAACAAGTCATCACTTCATCCGGAACACGCCGCGCCGCGGCCGCTAGAGAATTTGTGCAGCGGCCGACCAGGCGCGAGCGCGCTGCGGTTCATCGTTCGGATCGCACTCCGTTCCGCACTCTGCTTGGTTATGTACCGGCAGTTTTTAAGTACGTCCTGGTTTTGGCGGCGGTAATTGCGCTGGCGCTCGGTTACCGGGGGGCTGCTTACGCTTCATTATTCCAGCTTCGCGCAATTGATGTGACGGGCACATCGCGGACGTCCGTCGAAGAGATTGCTGCGGTGACGCGCCGCGCAGTTTCGCGCACTGGAGTCTGGCGCGCCGATCTTTCAGCAATCAGCGCCGACCTTCAGCGCTTGCCCGACGTGCGTCGCGCAGTTGTCACTCGCGTCCTGCCTGATGTTCTGCGCGTTCGCATTATTGAGCGCGTTCCGGTGGCGGTGGTGCGAACGTCGGCGGGACACTTTGTCTGGGTTGACGAGGAAGGCGTAATGCTTGGCGAGATGAAAGCGGCCGATCACATGCCGGCGTTTTTCATTCGCGGTTGGAATGACGAAGAGAGTCAGGACACGAACAAAGAAAACGCAGAGCGCGTCCAGCGATATCTGGATCTAACCCGCGCGTGGGACGCCGCCGGTTTGTCTGAGCGGATCAGCGAAGTCAACTTGATCGACGTTCGCGATGTGCGCGCCCAGCTCGCGGGCAACGATTCGCAGATCGAAGTGCGGCTCGGCGCGCAGGATTTCGGAGAGCGGCTAAAGGACGCTCTCGACGTCCTCGACGCACAAAAGCAGACGAGCCGGGCGTCGTTAATTACTTATGTCGATCTGGCGCAGGGTAGTCGCGCAGTGATCGGGTTCAGTACCGGCGGCAAAATATTAACTGACCGCGACGAGAGCGAAGACGCCGGAGTCCGGCGAACAGCGGACGCTTTGCAACCATCGGCGACTGCCGGCTCCGTGGTAACGGAAAAGAACGCGAAGAGTACCAAACAGAACCGATCGAACGATGATCGCAAATCGTCTGGTGAGCAGAAAGCAAACAACAACGCTCAGGTGCGGGCGCGACATTAACAACGAAGCCGCGCCGGAGCGATGACTAATGGCTAAGCGAGGAAATCACACGGTCGGGCTCGACATTGGCACCAGCCAGGTGACGTGCATCATCGGCACGCCTGACGAAGGCGGGTTGCTTCAGATCGTCGGTGTGGGCGAAGCCGAAGCTCGGGGCTTGCGCAAGGGCGTGATCGTAAATCCCGACGCAGCCATCGAAGCGATCAAGCGCGCGGTAGAAGAAGCGGAACGCATGAGCGGCTTGCAAGCAGAAGAAGTTGCGATCAATCTGGCCGGCTCTCACATCATGGGATTCAACGGGCAAGCCATCGTTGCGGTTTCTAACCGCGACCGCGAAATAACATCTGACGATGTGCGCCGAGCGATTGATTCAGCCTGCGCCATTCAACTTCCCGCCGGTCGAGAGATTGTCGATCGCTTGCCCCAGGAGTTCATCGTTGACGATCAGGACGGCATAAATGATCCGGTTGGAATGACCGGGGCGCGGCTGGCAGTAAAAGTTCACATCGTAACCAGTCCGGTGACCGCTCGACAGAATGCTATCAACGCGGTGAATCGTGCGGGGCTGGTGGTTGCCGACATGGTTTTGGAGCAGCTCGCGGCCGCCGAAGCGACTTTAACCGATGATGACAAGGAATATGGCTCAGCTCTGGTCGATATCGGCGCCGAAACGACAGGGCTTTGCGTCTATCAACGCGGAGCGGTGCAGCATACAGCGGTGTTTCCGCTGGGCGGTTCGCATTTCACCAATGACATCGCATTCGGATTGCGCACCCCCATACCGGCGGCCGAAGAAATCAAGCGCAGAGTCGGTTGCGCGTCGAGCGCCTCATTGAGCGACGCTGAGCGCGGCGAGATCGTAGAAGTGCCATCGGTGGGTGGACGCGCGCCGCGTCAGCTCTCGCGTCAGATACTCTGCGACATCCTCCAACCACGCGCCGAAGAAGTCCTGATGCACGTCGCCGACGAGATCAAAGATTCAGGTTGGGATCGACAATTGTCCAGTGGAGTAGTGTTGACCGGCGGCGGCGCATTGCTTGGCGGCATGGTTGAGATTGCCGAGCAGGTTTTTGACGCGCCTGTCCGCATCGGGTATCCGGAGCGCGATCGCTTCGGAGGCTTAGTTGAAGACATTCAGAGTCCGGCGTGGGCGGCCGCGGCCGGTTTGGCTCTGGTGTCGCAACGCGCGCATGCCATCGAGCAACGCGCGGGTGGAACAAAGCGTGGTGGAAGCGGCAGGCTTACGCATTTTGTCGCGAAGTTTCGAAATCGTTTTGGTAGTATTTTCTGACAAAGTATTGTATGCTGGCGCGCCGGCGGCACAATATATTGTCCGCAACATATAGATGCCATCGCTGAGGTCAGCCCAACATAGACGAAAGAAGTCCCTGGGGTCTTCGGGCTCGGGGAGAGAGGAAATCATCATGACACCTGAAGTCCGTGAACCGGGCAGAGGCATAAATATTTTCATCGATGACGAGCCGCCGGTCACCGGAGCTCGTATCAAAGTGCTTGGCGTCGGCGGCGGCGGCAGTAACGCCGTCAATCGGATGATTGAAATGGGCATCGAGGGAATTGAGTTCGTGGTAGCGAATACGGACTTGCAGGCCCTGAAGAGATCGCGCGCCCCAGTGAAGATTCAACTGGGCGGCAGATTGACCAAGGGACTCGGCGCGGGCGCTGATCCCGAAGTAGGTCGTCAGGCCGCGCTCGAAGACACAGACAAGATCATTGAGGTCCTGGAAGGTTCTGACATGGTTTTCGTCACCACGGGACTGGGCGGCGGGACCGGCACCGGTGGCGCGCCGATCATCGCGTCCCTGGCGACGGAACTCGGCGCGCTGACAGTCGCCGTGGTCACAAAGCCTTTTCAGTTCGAAGGCCGCCACCGAATGCAGCAGGCGGAACAGGGTTTGAGCGAACTGCATGAATCGGTTGATACCGTGATCACTATTCCAAACGAGCGATTGTTCGGCGCGGTTCCGCAGGGTTCATCGCTGTCTGACGCATTCAGGGCCGCGGACGATGTGTTGCGGCAGGCAGTGCAGGGCATCAGCGATCTGATCACCGTGCCCGGAATGATCAATCTGGATTTTGCCGACGTGCGCACAATCATGGCCGGAATGGGAATGGCCTTGATGGGCGCAGGTCATGGGCGAGGCGAAAACCGGGCGATTGACGCGACGCAGATGGCCATTTCTTCGCCGCTGCTTGAAGAAGCCACGATCAAAGGCGCGCGCGGAGTGCTGATCAATATCACGGGTGGTCCCGATCTGACTCTCTACGAAGTGAACGAAGCGTCCACGATCATTCACAACGAAGCGGACGAAGACGCGAACATTATTTTTGGCGCCGTGATTGACGAGGCAATGCGCGACGAGATGAAGATTACGGTGATCGCTACGGGTTTTCAGCGAACGGCGGCGGTGGCCAGTGCGGCCGCCGGAGCGCAGATGCCGGTGACAACCGCGCCGCGGTACGCCCCAAAATCTCCGGACGATCGCCCCGCGCCGCCCGCGAACCCGCGACGGTCAGACGATCTTGACGTGCCAACGTTCATAAGAAAAAAGGCAGACTGAAGAAGACTAAGCCGTAACAGTAAGCAATGCCCGTTAACGGATCTGACTGATCGGCGCTTGCCGATCAGTTTCAACTATCCAAGTCCCATTGCGTTTTTTTCTTCTGTCGTGTAGCATGTCCGGCATTCCCTAAAGGATATTTCATTACGGGTCAAAATAGCTTCTCTCCTCGAACGGGTCGCAGCCTGTAACTAGAAGGCCGTCCGTGTCACGCATTCGCGACGGGAATATGTCCGGCGAGCGAGGAGCACCGTCCTAATCTATTGGAGGATCTAAAGTGAATCGCAAACTAATTAGAACTACCCTGGCTGATGTCAAGGCTAAACGAGAGGCAGCGCAACATCGCGATCGAGCGAACGGTAATGCTCATCGCGGGGGAGGACCGCAGCAGCGAGGACCGCAGCCGCAGGGACCAATCCAGGTGCGCAAACGACAGCCGCCGCCCAACGAGACACACGCAGAGATTTACTACTACAAGAAACAGATCGACGCGCACACCGCAATGGTAATTGTCTTGCAGAACGGCGAAGAGATCGAAGGAACCATCGAGTGGTACGATCGAGGTGCCTTGAAGATTAATCGCAGATCTGCTCCAAATCTCCTGATTCTCAAACGTAATATCAAGTACATGTACAAAGCCGAGGAGCGCGCACCCCAGGCCGCTGCCCAGCTCGCAGAGGCCTAGGACCTTTCTTGCCGTTTGAATCAGATTAATGGCCGCCAGGGCATGGTCAATTGAATTAAGGTGATGACTGACCTGCGCGCAAGCTCCTTACACTCTGATCATCGATCGCCGCAATCGTTGCCGCGTGTTGGCATAACAATTGGCGACCCGGCAGGCATCGGCCCTGAAGTGGTGTTAAAGGCCGTCGTTGAGCCCGAGGTGCTGAGCAGATGTGTGCCGGTGATTATTGGCGATGCACAATTGCTGGCCCACACTGCTCGCACGCTCGATTTGCAATGCGGTTACGAGATCATTAGACAAGGGGAAGTCGTTCCCACCGGTGTTAGTCAACCGCTGATTTTCCATGTCGACAATGTCGTCGGCCACGTCGAACCAGGAATCGAATCGGGGACGGCCGGAAAAGCCGCCGCCGGTTACATCGAATCCGCGGTCGAGCTCTGTGCGGCCGGCGACATCGACGCCATTGCCACCGCGCCTATCAACAAGCGCGCTCTGTTTCTGGGCGGCTACAGCTTTCCCGGCCACACAGAATTTCTCGCGCACCTAACGGGAGCGGAGGAGTACGCGATGGGTTTTGTCGCAGATAATCTGCGGGTCGTGCTGGTGTCGACGCATGTTCCGCTTGGGGAAGCGATTCGTTTGATAACTCGCGAGCGACTGGAGAAAACGATTCGTCTCGCGCATCGCGAGTTTCGGCGCTGGGGCATCGAAAGACCGCGCCTCGCAGTGGCGGCGCTTAATCCGCACGGCGCTGAGGGTGGTCTGTTTGGCGTGGAAGAAGCATCGGAAATCATTCCCGCGGTCGAAGGCTGTCGAGCCGCCGATGAGATAAATGTCCGGGGGCCGTTTTCCGCGGACACTGTGTTCTTACGCGCTTCGCGAGGAGAGTTTGACGGCGTGATCGCGTGCTATCATGATCAGGCGATGATTCCAGTCAAGTGTCTTTCGTTCGGCGAGGCGGTTAACGTGACGCTGGGGTTGCCATTCATTCGTACTTCGGTCGATCATGGCACCGCTTTCGACATCGCCGGAAAAGGGATCGCAGAACATTCGAGCATGGTCGCTGCGATCAAACTCGCCGCCGAACTTTCCTCAAAGGCGGGCGAAATCAGTAAAGCTGTCGAAGTCGGCTGAGTGCGGTAACGCGAAACGGCTGCAACACGGAAATAAGATTTGACTCAAGAGTCAAAAGGGAGTCGGGTACTTGTCGCGGATGACGATCCGGCGATTCTGCGTCTGGTAACCACCATTCTTGAGAAGGAAGGATTCACGGTCGTGGCCGCACGCGATGGCCGCGAAGCGTTTAAGGCGCTGGAAAGTGACGGAGATTTCACGGCCGCGGTCTTTGACGTAGTGATGCCGCACATTCGCGGACCGGAGTTAGTGCGTCATATGAAAACTGAGAAACGGCTGATGAAAATTCCCGTGATGATGATGACTGCCGAACAGGATCCAAAACTCTCTTCGGACAGTTTCGCGGCCGGCGCGGTTGTCTTTCTTCCCAAACCGTTTACTACGGCTCAGCTTCAGACCATGCTGCGAATGCTCGTAGGCAGAGCGCGCAGCTAGTCTAGAATGTTTGCAGCAGCTCGTGTTCAATCACGAGATTGAAATTCAGAATGACAAAAGACATTACCATCCGGGAGCGTCAATCATGATTAAGCGAAACTTGCTGATAGTTACGGTGTTAACGGCGATTGCATCGTGCGGTCTATTCGTCGCCGGCGGCACGCGCGCTGCTGCTGATCTCACGCCCAGGGAGGCGCGCAAGTTAATCGCGCACATGGCGGGCATTGCTCTGCCTTCGGACGCGGTGCGAATAAAAGAGATTTCGTCTTTTGGAAATTCCGCCGTCGTCGTCGCCCAGGTTGAGACGGCTTTTCGCCTGGTGAAGGGTGACAAGGATAAATGGCGCGTGGCAGAGATCAGGACCGGCGACAGGCGGTGGGAGGATGTTGAACTGCTTATCAAAGCGCTCAACGTCGAAAAGACCGCGCGGGCTCGGGCCGAGCTCGAGTCGATTGCCACCGCGCTTGAATCCTACCGTCGCGAGCGCGGTTCTTATTTGGAGTCAGACAGCGAAGCGTTCCTCATCGATCACCTCAGCCCTCGCTACCTGACGCAGGTGATTCGTGTCGATCCATGGCATCAGCCTTATGTTTACGAAGGAACTCGTAATACGTTCACGCTCCGTTCGGCCGGGCCCGATGGCAAGTCAAATACGTCAGACGATGTGACCTTGACCCACGGCGGGCGCTGAATTTGCTATGGTTTTGCGTCTTGACGTCCTCTTCCCTTGATTCCGATTCCAAAAAGGTCTTGACGGGCTTTCGGCGCGGATGCTAGGTTCGGATCAGCCCTGGCGGCACGCGAGGGCCGGGCTCAACCGCTTGAGACTCGCTCGTGCCTCCAGAATCCCTCGGATGAGAGTTCGATGACCGGACGAAAACTTCTGCTCGCCGACGATTCGGTCACAATTCAGAAAGTGGTCGATCTGACCTTCACTGATGAAGGTATGCAGGTCATCACGGTTGGCGACGGCGAGCAAGCAATTCGCAAGCTCGAAGAGTTTACTCCCGACATCGTGCTGGCGGACGTTCTGATGCCCGGCGTGGATGGTTATCGGCTGTGCGAGTTCATGAAACAAAGTCAGCGGTACGGCCGGATCCCGGTTATGCTTTTGGTCGGCTCGTTCGAGCCGTTTGACGAAGCGGAGGCGCGCCGAGTCGGCGCGGATGATTTCTTGACGAAACCGTTTCAATCTATTCGACAATTGGTTAGCCGCGTTGGTTCGCTGCTTAGCGGAAAAAGCGAAGAGCCTGAGAAGCAGGAATTCTCGACACTTGGTCTGGAACAAGCGGCGGCGCAATCGGCGCCAGGCGAGAACTCGGCGGAGGTGATCGAACGCTGGGCACCGCCGATCGTTCAAGTGAACGAATCTGAAGACGCCGATATCGAATTGCAAACCGCTGACACGCTCAAATTCGGCCCAGAACAACTTGAGAGTAACTACAGTCTCGACTCGAACGAGGATCTCAATACTAAGCGAATGGAAACAATCACCGAAACAACTCCATCAATGAAAAACTTTAGCGATGCGCTGCTTGATCTTGAGGATCTCGACACCAACTCGGCGCCGGAGATCGGCGATTCGATTCTCGAGCTGGATTATGAGATTCCGCTTCCCGTGGCCACGCCCGCTTCGTCCGAGCGATTTGCATCGGCCTCAGAATTCAGCAGCGCGCCCTCGGCAACCGTCGCGGTCGCAAGCGTGGCCGATAGGGAAGAGGTGACCTTGATTTCGACCGCGGCTCCCGATTCTTCATGGACCATCGTCAAGGACGAGCCCGCGGTTGAAGATGTTGTCGAAAGCAAAGCACCGAGCGAGGGAGTTACTTCGCCATCTCATCAAATCGCTCTGAATGAATTGTCGCCCGAGGCGATCGATGCGATTGCGCGCCGCGTCGTGGAACAACTCTCCGACAAAGTTGTGCGCGAGATCGCCTGGGACGTGGTGCCGGAATTGTCGGAATTGCTGATCAAGCAGCGTCTCGACGAAAATAAATAAGCCACGGAAAATTGTAGAGTTTAGAGGCGGGCTACTGCCCGCCTTTTCTTTTAGGCAACTCAGATCGCCCCTGTAGATCGTGTTAGTATGAATGCTGAATCGCGCTACATGGTCGACATCTCCAAAACCTACGATCCGAAAGAGGCCGAGCGGCATCATTACGCTCGCTGGGAAGAGCGCGGCTTTTTTTCGCCGGAAATCAATAAGGATCCGGGCGCGCCCATCTTTTCGATCGTAATTCCACCTCCGAATGTGACCGGATCTTTGCACATGGGCCATGCGCTTCAGCACACAATGATGGACGTGATGACGCGGCACAAACGCATGTGCGGCTATCGCACGTTGTGGCTGCCGGGAATGGATCACGCCAGCATCTCAACCCAGTTGATGGTGACGCGCCAGTTGAAAAAGGAAGGATTGACACGCCACGACCTCGGACGCGAGAAATTTGTCGCGCGCGCCTGGCAGTGGAAACAGGAATACGGCGGGCAGATCGTAAATCAGATCCGGCGCGAAGGCGCCTCGGTGGACTGGTCGCGCGAACGATTCACGATGGACGCGAATCTGTCGCGCGCGGTGTACGAAGCGTTCGTTCGTCTTTATGAAGAAGGATTAATCTATCGCGGCAAACGCATCGTCAACTGGTGTCCGCAAGATCAGACCGTGCTCTCTGATTTGGAAGTGCAGCGCGAGCCGCAGAAGGGCAAGCTGTATTACCTGCGTTATCCCTTCAAGAACAATAACGGCAGCGTGACGGTCGCGACTACCCGGCCTGAGACGATGTTGGGAGACACGGCCGTCGCGGTAAATCCCAACGACGACCGATATCGGAAACATCTCGGACAGATTCTAATACTGCCGATCGTCAATCGTGAAATTCCGATCGTGGCCGACGACTTTGTCGAGTCGGAATTCGGCACCGGCGCGGTTAAGGTCACGCCGGCGCACGACGGAGCCGATTACGAGATGGGGTTGCGTCACCAATTGCCGCAGGTCGCGGTAATCGATAAGTTTGCGCGCATGACTGAGGCGGCGGGCACCGATTTCGCCGGGCTGGATCGTTATCAGGCCCGCGAAATGGTCGTCGAAAAATTTGAAAATCTGGGCTTCCTCGAAAAAATCGTTGACTACGAATTCGCCATTTCCAAATGCGAGCGCTGCAAGACCGTCATCGAGCCGTTGATCTCGACGCAGTGGTTCTGTCGCATGGACCAGTTGCGTGACCTCGCGTTGGAGAAGTTGCGCACAGACCGTAAACCGAGATTCGTGCCCGAAAATCCTTACGAAAAAGTCTACACCGATTGGCTGGAAAACTTGCGCGATTGGACCATCTCGCGCCAACTTTGGTGGGGCCATCAGATTCCCGCCTGGTACACGAAAGATAGCCAGGTCGTTGTCGCGCGGTCTCTTGAAGAAGCGCGACAGAAAGCCGGCAGCGACGATTTAACTCAGGACGAAGACGTGCTCGACACCTGGTTTTCATCGGCGCTGTGGCCGTTTTCGACCATGGGCTGGCCGGACGAAACGGAAGACTTGAAGACTTTTTATCCTACGTCAGTCCTGGTAACGGCGCGAGACATTATTTTTCTTTGGGTGTCGCGCATGGTAATGACCGGATTGAAATTCATGAGCAGAGAGCCCTTCGACGATGTCTATGTCACGGGCACGGTGCTGGATAAACATGGCCAGCGCATGTCGAAGACCAAAGGCAACGGGATCGATCCGCTCGAAGTATTCGATAAGTACGGCGTCGATGCGACGCGTCTCACGCTCGCCTCGATTGGATCGACCGACACGCGTTGGAGCGAACGACAGGTTGAGTCCTATCGTAACTTTGCCAACAAAATCTGGAATGCCGCGCGGTTCTGTTTGATGAACGCGGAAGGAGCCGACAGCGCCGATCGTCCGTTTGCCGGCGACCGCGAGGCGCTGCCGCTACATGATCGTTGGATACTTTCGCGTTTGAATCAAACGGCGCGCGAAGTCAATGCGCAAATTGAGCAGTACGACTTTCACGATGTCGTGCAGAGCCTCTATCACTTTTTCTGGGACGATCTTTGCGATTGGTACATCGAGCTTTCCAAGGCGAGCGTAACTGCGGAAGCGTCTTCGCCCGAGCGCGACGCGGCGCGGGCGCGAATGATTTCGATTCTCGAACAAGCGCTACGTCTGTTGCATCCATTCATGCCGTACCTCACGGAAGAATTGTGGCAGCAACTTCCGATCAAACATTCCCGGTTGCTGCATCGCGCTTATGCCGATGCTGAGCCTGCGATTATGCTCGCATCGTACCCGCTGGGCGCGGAATCGCTGATTGATGAACGCGCTGAATCGGATCTGCGAGCGGTAATCGATCTGATCTCGCGCGTGCGAAATATTCGTTCAGAGATGAACATCAAGCCCGGTGAGAGAATTAAAGTCCTGATTGGAGCTGCAGAAAAAAATCTGCGACGAACTTACCAAATTAATTCTGATCAAATCACGCGGTTAACGCGGGCGTCGCAAGTTTTAGTTTCCGACAGCCTTACACCGCCAAAAGCGTCGGCGCGAGCAGTTCTGGTGGGCGGCGCAGAGGTCGCAGTTCCTTTGGAAGGGCTAATCGATTTTGAACTGGAACGCCAGCGGCTGTTGCGCGAGAAGGAAAAGCTGGATAAAGAAACAGCGAGACTGGAAGCACAACTCGGCAACGCTGATTTCGTCAAAAGGGCGCCAATGGAGAAGGTTGAAGAGTTGCGAACGCGGATTATTGATATCGAGCAAAGAAAATTAGCCTTGGATCAAATGCTGGAGGCACTGGCGTGAATGCTTGCACCAACCGCACGCCCCACAGAATGTGCGGACAAAGATGTCCGCGCTCCCGGGAGGTGCTGCTGTGAATTGGCTTGACGAAGGCGCGTTATATTCCAGCGTCGGCTTGTTTCTGCGCGAAGATCTCGGCCGCGGCGACATCACTACGCAAGTGACGATCATGCGCAACGCGCGCGCGCGCGGACGCTTTGTCGCGGGCGAGAAGATGGTAGTAGCCGGACTGGAAGCAGCGGAAGAAGTTTTTGTGTCGTTCGATCCGCAGCAGCAACTGGAAGCGTTCGCTGCCGACGGTGAAGAGGTTGAAGCCGAGAAAGTGATCGCGCGAACCAGCGGCTTTGCCGACGTGCTGCTTGGCGGAGAGCTCGTCGCCTTGAATCTCTTACGACACCTTTCGGGGATTGCCACGATCACGCGCGCATTTGTGCGTGCCGTCGAAGGAACTGACGTGAAAATTGCTGACACACGCAACACCACGCCCGGGATACGCATGCTCGAGAAATACGCGGTGCTGCTGGGCGGCGGAGTCAACCATCGATACGGACTCGACGACGGAGTCTTCATAACGCCAAACCATTCCGCGATCGCCGGCGGCGTGGCCGCGGCCGTCAGGGGCGCTCATGGAAAGATTGGGCACGTGCACAAAATCGCAGTCGAGGTCGCAAATGAACAAGAAGTACGCGAGGCAATCGAAGGCAAGGCGGACGTTCTGGCGATCGGCGGGCTGAGTTCCGACGAGACCGCGACGTTGATCGCCAGGACACGCGACTTGTCCGCCGATGTTGCGGTTGAAGTTTCGGGCCGGATCACGTTAGCGAATGTTCGTGCCTATGCTGAGACGGGCGCGGATTTGATTCGAGTCGATGCCCTGACTCAATCCGTGCGCGCAACGGATATAAGTTTTCAAATCCAGCCGGGATGATAATCCAAAAGCCCGACCGTTAAGGGAGGGCGAGCTTTCTAAATGGGCGTCTGTGGTGAGCTGATTTGCAAAGAGAGGACCCTGGCTGATGCGCGGGCTGCTGAACACAATTCGCAATCATGCGGAACTAACGATTTTCCCGGGCGTGGAAATCACGGAGCATCTGGAGTTAAACTTGGAGCATCACTCTGGTGAATTGATTCGCGGCAAGAGGTTATCGGAATGAATATCAGACTCACGCGGAAGGTGGCGATTGGCCTGGCGGCGATATTTGTTGTCGGTGTTTGCTTGATTGATGTTGGGGCGCAACGCCGTCGTCGTAGACACCGATCGTCCGCACCCCGAATCACCAATCCCGCAATTGCCCAGCCATCACCATCGGACTCGAGCGGCTCTTCCGAATCATCGAACGGCTCCGATCCGCAAGCTATTAATCCCGACCAGAAGGCCGATGATCCGAATGAGATGCGTCGCACGATTCGCTCACTTTCGTCCCAGGTCGATAAGCTCAATGAAAAACTCAGTCAAATGGAGGAATCGCAGCGTTCGCTTGTCGATCTGGAAAGATTGACGCGAGCCGAGCAGCGAGCCGAAAGTTTGCGAGCGCAACTTAGCGATGTTCAGGCGAAAGAAACCCAGCTACAGGCGCGCGCGGACGATATCGATTACGCTCTGCAGCCCGCGAACATCGAGCGCGCGGTCGCCATGTACGGCACCACCCATCCGGAAGAAGCGCGCGAACAACGCCGCAAACTGTTGGAAGGTGAGAAAGCGAAAGTGCGTGCGCAACTCGATACACTTATCCAGAGCCGTACGCGCTTAGAGACGGCGATCGCAGCCGCAGACCTGGAAGTCGATCGGTTACGTCAGAAGCTCGATGCTGCCGACGCCGCGGCAATTCAGAACAATAAGACTAATCCGCAATCCGCAGGAGGACTATCGCAGCCGTATCCAAGCCCGACGCCTTCACCGACGCCTTATCCGCCGCAGTGATCGAATTGTCATCGTCACACATGCGGACTGCTTACTGGTTTCATGGGCACTATTCCACAAAACGATCTCTATCGTCTGATTAACGATGCGAAGCTGCGCGGCGAACGCGTCGTCGTCGCGACCGTGGCCCACACACGTGGCTCCACACCGCAACGTCGCGGCGCGAAGATGCTGTTCTTCCAAAACGGCAAGACCGCCGGTACCGTCGGCGGCGGGTGCGTGGAGGCTGAGGTCTGGGCCGAAGCGCGTGAAGCAATGCGCAGTGGTGCATCAGGCCTTCATCATTTTGCTCTCACCGCCGACGAGGCGAGCGAAGAAGGAATGGTTTGCGGCGGCACCATGGATATTTTTATTGATGTGTGGGAACAATCGTGAATCATGAATCGTAAATCGTGAATAGATTTCGTCGTTTAGTATTTCTAATCGCGAAATCGAGGAGTCTATGCAGACCTCATTCATCGACAACTACAAGGCCAGGCATCAGCATCCGCTGAACAAACTCTGCCATATGATCGGTATTCCAATGATCACGATCTCGTGGCTGCTGTTCTTTTTCAATTGGCGCTGGGCGCTCGGGCTCTTCCTAACTGGCTGGATTCTTCAGTTTGTCGGTCACGCCATCGAAGGCAATCAGCCCGCCTTCTTCAGCAATCCAATATATTTTGTGATCGGGCCGTGGTGGTTGATGCGCCGCGTAGGAAAAGCGATTGGCCTTCTGCACTCATCTCATTCAGAATAGTTAGTTCGCCGAGCGCGGCATTCGCCCCACAGTCCGGGGAAGGCTCGGGATTCAATCAGAGCGAGCCCTGCTGACGCGCGGGCTAGTGCCCGGTCTATGACTGCAGACAAAACTCCATTTGAATCGAATCTCATTAGTGAAGCGATCAGCCGATCTCTGGACGAAGGTTCCGCGGCCGTTCTCGTTACTCTCATGGAGCTTCCGGTTGGCAAGTCGGAAGTACTAACGGTCGGCGCGAAGTTTCTTGTGAAAGATTCTGGCGAAAGAGTCGGTACTCTGGGCGAACCGGAATTGGATGATGCTGTCGCCCGACGAGTGAATGCGTTTCTCAGTTCGCGCGATGAAGCAAGATCGCTAAGAGCGGAGGAATTCGCGCCGGACGTTGAAGCCTTGCGCGGCGCATCGGTTTTGTTCGAGCGCCTCGAACCTGAGCCGCGACTGGTCATTTGTGGCGCCGGACACGTGGGCGCGTCGCTTGCGCGCCTCGCCGCGCTGGTCGGTTATCGCGTTACGCTGATCGACGATCGTCCGGAATTCATCAATCGCGAACTGTTTCCCGCGCCGCGCGAACAGAGCATCGAATTGATTACCGCAAGAGACTGGGCCGAGTCTGTGCGTGAAGCAATCGGCAATGGACGCGGCCTGTCGGTGGCGATCGTTACGCGCGGACACAAGCAGGATGAAGATTGCTTGCGGGCCGTGATCTCAGCGGCGCCGGATTATGTGGGAATGATTGGGAGCAAGCGCCGCACGAATATCGTGCTCGACAAACTGCGCGAAGAGGGTGTTGATGAAAACGAACTGAAAAAAGTTCGCGCGCCGATTGGTTTGGACATCGGCGCTGTTTCGCCGGAAGAAGTGGCGCTGGCGATTCTGGCGGAAATTGTAGCTGAAAGGCGCAGTGGTTCCGGCGCGCCGTTATCAGAGTGGAGAAGAGCCTGACCGCCACTATTTTAGATATTTTTCCGGCAGCGGATTCTTTTCGTCTTCGCCCTGCCAGAAAATCGTGACTACCCACCAGCGTTTGCCGTCATTCATCAGTTGAATGCTGTTGATGCCGCGCTGAAATGGTTTCGCGTCGTCCTTCGCATGACGCGATTCATAGGTGCTGAAGACGTGCGCGATGTTGCCAAACATTTCTATCCGGCGCGCGGATTCGCGTTCGTAAAAGCCTTCCTTCTCGAAAGCAGCGCCGGCGCGTTGGACATAATCTTCAACGTTTAGAACCCGCGAGCCTACTTCGCCGGTTGGTCGGCGTCCAGTCGGAATCAAACGTGCGCCGGGAATAAAGAGCGAGCGAAAGCGATCCCAGTCGCGTTTTCCCGCGGGGCCCGAAATCACGTCGTAAAGAGCGGCGATGGTCGAGTCCATCGTGGCGACGTCGACGGGATTTGCGGGTGGCGACGTCTGGGTTTGTGAAGGTGTCTGTTGAGTTTGCGGTGTTACTTGTGTTTGGGCATTGGTCATCGACGTACTCGCGAGAAAGATTACAGAGATAAGACCGATCTCAATTAAATGGCCCAACCGTTTCATCATTAGAGATCTCCCATCATGAACGAAAGTTGAGAAGTCTAAGTTAGATCATTAGTACGACGGAGCCGCGAAAATAGTTTTCACGCTTCGCCCTCAATTTGGCGCGAGCGTCGCGTAAATGATATTAACATTGAAATGTCCACCGAAATCAGAACTGAGCAAGACCGCAATCGCGGTATCGGCGTGATGTTTCGCTCGCTGCGGCATCGCAATTTTTTGCTCTTCTGGTCGGGGGCCTTTCTTTCCAACACCGGGACGTGGATGCAGGCAGTCGCGCAGGGCTGGCTGGTTCTGGAAAAATCAAATTCGCCGTTTTGGTTGGGCGTCGACGGATTCATGGCGACCGCGCCGGGATTGGTTTTGACGCTGGCGGGCGGCGTGTTTGCGGATCTCGTCGATCGTCGGAAGCTACTAATCTACTCGCAGATCGTTGCGGGGTGTTCCGCGTTAACGCTCGGAGCATTGGTACTAACACACGTCGTCCAAATCTGGATGATTCTATGTTTGTCGTTTGTCACCGGATGCTGTATGTCGATCGCCGGTCCATCTTATCTGGCGCTGGTTTTCGACCTGGTCGATCGCGAGGACCTGGCGAATGCGATCGCTTTGAACTCCACCCAGTTTCAACTCTCGCGCGTGCTCGGACCGGTGGCCGCGGGAATAGGATTCAAAATCTTTGGCCTCGCCGGCTGTTTCTTTGCCAACGGTCTGTCTTTTGGCGCGGTGTGCATAGGTCTGGCGATGGTGCGATTTGAACAGTCGCCAAAGTCGAACATCTCGTCTGAGCGCTCAGTAAGAGACAAGCGCGCGTTCTGGCAAGACCTGTTGGACGGGTTCCGTTATGTGGCTGGCCGCAGGCGAGTTTCATTGCTGTTGATGATCTCTGCGGTAGCCAGCTTATTCGGCTATCCATATATTTCGATGACGCCGGTTTTCGCGCGCGACATATTCCATCTGGGAGAGACAGGTTTGGCCTTGTTGATGGGCGTGGCCGGCGCGGGCGCGCTTTTTGGCGCGTTGCTTCTGGCCTATATGGGCGACTTTAAGCATAAAGGAAGATTCGTGTTGGCCGGCGCATTTGGCTTTGCCGTGTGCCTGATCTGTTTTTCGCTCTCGACAATTTTGGTCCTGTCGCTGATCTTTCTGTTTGCGTTAAGCTTTGGCATAGTCTGGTCGGTGGCGCTCAATAATACTCTGCTGCAAACGCTGGTCACCGACCAAATGCGCGGCCGAGTGATGAGCATGTTCATGTTGTCGTTCATCGGGGCCATGCCGATCGGTAACTTGATTGCCGGTGCTGCCTCGCATCGTTTTGGCGTGCCGCACACACTGGCCGCCGGAGGATTAATCATCTCCGTGTTTGTTGCTATCGTGGCACTGAGGAGTCCGAAGTTGCGCGAGCTTTAAGGAAAAGAGATCGATTTGCTCTTTTGTCGATATCAGTGAGAAACTTTCAAAACCGAAACATGAAACCAAAGCGTAAATATGGGGCGCTCGCAGCTCTGGCGGCTGTTTTCGTATTCGTCCTCGCAATTTCTCATGCTCAGAATGGTTGGTCGGGAAAGAAGATTGGATCGGGCGGCAAAGATCTAAACGCTGTCTATTTCGCAGACTCAAAACGCGGTTGGGTTGGCGGCGACGGCGGTTTTTTCAGTCACACTGAAGACGCCGGAGCAACCTGGACTGAGCGGCAGATCGGCACGGACCGGAACATCAACGATGTCCACTTCACGAGCAAAGACGTGGGTTTTGTGCTCGCCGGCAACGTCATTTTCAGCACCAGCGACGGTGGTCATACCTGGCGCGAGAGCCGAAAGTTCGAGCCGGCGGATGCAACTGCTGAGTTATACAGTCTTCGTTTCAACGGCAAGAAGAGGGGCTGGGTCGTGGGGTCAGCCAGTCGCGGCGACGAAGTGGTCAATAGCATTTTCGCGTTCACCAAAGATGGCGGCAACAACTGGGAAGTTCTCCAGGCGCCGACGCGCAGGGAACTGATTCATATCGATTTTGTGGACGACAAACATGGATGGATTGTCGGCGCGGGCGGCACGATTATGCATACCGACGACGCCGGCGAAAAGTGGGTTACGCAGAGATCAGAGACGACCAATACGATTTTCCATGTTGATTTTCGCAACGAGCATCTGGGATGGGCGGTTGGCGAGCGCGGTACGATTTTGCTAACGACCGACGGCGGTCAAACCTGGTTCCCAGTTAAATCGCCCGCACGCTCAACGTTGCTGAGCGTGCAATTCGTCAACAATTACGACGGCTGGATTGTTGGTCGCGGTGGGGTGATTTTGCGTTCCGAAGATGGCGGTCGCAGCTGGCTTCAGCAGGAAAGCACTACCAAACAGAACCTGTACGCGCTGTTCTTTGAAAAGAAAAACGGCTGGGCCGTAGGTGGTGACGGACTAATACTGCGATATGAGAGGTGAACCGCAAAGCAACCTCAACTATCACGAGATCATCTGAGAGTTTGAGGTTATTCCGGAAGTGCCCGAGGTCGCAACATGCGGCCTGACTCAAGGTTGAACAGCCAAGAGTAAAGCGGCACGAGGTAACACTCGGTTCCTCCTGTGAGTACCGCCCGGTGTGGGGGCACGCCGGGCGGTCTTTTTATTATTCGCCAACGGCTTTGCGGCGGCCTTCCGTATCGTAAAACTCAATCGAATTTGAATAGGGCTTCACTTGTTCGGTGATTGTGCGGGCGTCGCCTACGATCACGATCGCTGCTTTATCAGGCGTCACATACAGTCGAGCGACGCGCTGGATATCGTCCGCTGTGACCGCGTTAACGTGATCACGATAAGTGTGCAGATAGTCGTCGGAAAGATCGAACATGCGGATACTTACAATTTGCTCGATCAAACCTTCTTGCGTTTCTATTCTAATTGGAAATACACCGGTCAGGTAAGACTTCGCGTCAGCTAACTCTTTTTCTGAAACCGCTTCGTTGCGGATGCGATCCAACTCAAAGAAGAACTCTTTCAGAGAGGCCCCGGTTACCGGAGTTCGCACTTCGGCAGTCACGCGGAAGCTTCCGGAAACGCGCCGCGCATCAAGACTTGAATAAGCTCCGTAGGTGTAGCCCTTTTCCTCGCGCAGATTCATGAACAGTCGCGAAGAGGCGTTGGCGCCCAGAATCGTATGCATCAGGAGCATCGGAAAATAGTCGGGACTGGTGCGCGCGATCGCCGGATTGGCCACGACGATATTCGACTGTTCCGAACCCGGGCGATCCACCAGATAAGCCGCGCGCGCGGCGTGCATGGGGATCTCGGGAAAATTAATTGTGGGCGCGCCGCCGGCTTGCCATTTTCCAAAAAGCTCGTTCAGCTGATCCAGAAGTTTAGCTGTCTCGATATCGCCGACCGCGATCATGACTGCATTGTTCGGGATCATCGTTGAATCGTGAAAGCTTTTCAGTCCCTCGTGGGTCATGGCATCAAGCGATTCCGGCGTGGCGGAAACACGCGAGTAAGGATGATCGCCGAAGATAACTTTTGCCACCCGCTCACTCGCCAAAAATGTGGGTTGAGCGCGCTGCTGAATAAGAAGTTGCTTGGTATTCTCACGAGCCAGATCGATCTCGTTTTGCGGAAACAAAGGACGCAGAGTTATGTCCGCCATTAGTTCCAAAATTTCATTTGTGTAGATTGAGAGCGCGGACGCTGCCACGGTCGTGAAGTCCGACCCGGATCCGGCCATCAGGGTGGCGCCGATCCGCTCAACCTCTTCGGCGATCTGTTTACTGGTGCGCGTCTCGGTTCCTTCGTTCATCAGATGCGTCATCATGTCGCTGAGACCGGGAACGTCCGCGGGATCGTTGGCATCGCCGCTGCGGAAGGCCAGACGAAAACTCACAAGCGGCAGGTGCTTGTCTTCGACGGTGACAACTTGCAGGCCGTTGGCGAGTTTGGTTGTGAAGGGTCGCGGAATCGACAGCGGCCGCAGCGCAAGCGGCGCAGGCAGTTCATGGCGGAAAGTTTCAGTCGGCGTCATAGCCTCTTCTTTTGACGGTATAGCGCAGCTCACCTAATCAACTTTCCTGAGCGAGCTCGACAATCGGCTCAACGGGAACCGGGTCAGTCGGTGGTGGCGGCACTTGTGCGGGAGGCGCTGCCGGCTTGCTCGGCTCGCCGGGGGGCAGCGGCGCGGCAGGGACGCCTTTCATTTCTTCCGGCGCGGGAACGATGTCGAGAAAAACGCGATTGTCCGTAACCAGGTATCGCGCCACCGCGTCCCGTATTTCCGTCGCGGTTATCTTCAGGTAGTTAAGCAAGTCGGTATTAAATAACTCCGGATTGCCATCATAAAGAGCGAACTCGGCGAGGCCCTGGGCGCGAAAGAGCGATGACTGCCGCCCTCGCACGGCTTCATTACAAAGGTTGTTGCGCAGCTTCTCCATCTCTTCTTCAGTTGGACCGATGGTGGCCAGGAGAGTGACTTCGTCGATTATCGTATCGCGAATTTGGGCGCCGTCACGATCCGGCTTTGGAATCACGACGATCAGTAAACCCGATGGCCCGCGGCGTTCATCGATGCCGCCCTGAATCTGGACCACAGACTCTTCGCCTTTGACGAGCTTCTGATACAAACGCGCGCTTTCACCTTCAAAAAGCAAGTGACTCGCAAGCGCCAGCGCGCAATAATCCGGAGTTCGGCGCGCCGGAATTTTCCATCCCAGAGCAAATGCCGGCACCGGCGCCAGCTTGTCGCGGAAAACGTCCTGTCGCTGGGCGACTTCCTTCGGTTCACCGACATCAACCGGCGGCGGCTCAGGTTGGCGCGGAATAGTGTTGAAATATTTTTCGATCAACGTACGGGCTTCGGCCGGATCGAGATCTCCGGCGACCGAAATAACCGCGTTGTTAGGCGCGTAATAAATGCGAAAGAACTCTCGAATGTCCTCGACTGTGGCCGCGTCAAGGTCTTCCATCGAACCGATCGTTGAATGTGCATTCGCGGGATTCTGGAAGCACATTTCGAACAAACGCAGAAATCCGTTCACATAAGGCTGATTGTCATAGCGCAAGCGCTTTTCTTCCTTAACAGCTTCACGTTGATTGTCGAGATTCTCTTGCGTCACCTTCAAAGAACGCATCCGATCGCTCTCCAGCCAGAGCGCCAGCGGCAGTTGATTCGCGGGCAGAGTTTCAAAATAATTTGTGCGCTCGCTGGAAGTGGTGCCGTTCATCGTCCCGCCGGCGTTCGAGATGTATTGAAAGTGCGCGGCCTTGGGCACATTCTCGGAACCCTGAAACATCATGTGCTCGAACAGGTGCGCAAACCCGGTGCGGCCCTGGCGTTCGTTGCGCGAGCCGACGTCGTAATAAACTGCGACTGAGACGACCGGCACTGAATGATCTTCGTTCAAGATCACTCTCAAGCCATTGTTTAGCGTGAACTGTTGGATCGAGGTTTCTGGAAGCTGAAAAGGTTTCTGCACGTGTTCCTCAGTTTGGCGCCGTGCATCGTGATTGCATTGATGACGTTTCCCGGAGAGTCGATAACCAGAGCTTAATGAAGCTATATCCTAACCTAATTGACAATCATGCTCCAGTTGCAAAGCGTCGATCACTTTACAACTGAAGCATGATCGTTTGCGAAATGCTTCAGTGTTGGACTAATTCAGTGCCTGTCTATTCCGGCTTATTGCCGACCAGCCCACGCAACTCCGCTCGCAGCTGTTCGATCTCCCCCAGTTTCTGCTCGACACGTTCGAACAGGGCGGTCTGCGTCTTGATGCCTTCATCGATCAGAAACGACGCCGCTTCGGCGCGGGTGCCAAAAACTCCGGCCTGCACCAGCTGGCCCAGTTTTATCTGCGCATCCTGCGAGACTTTAACAGCCAGCATGTAATCATCTTTCGCGGAAATCGCACGTTCGATAGTGCGGCTAATGTCGCGGCCAATCGCGGAGAGTTGCTCGGGAATACGCGCGGCCATTTCCTTGACCGAAGAACCTACGCTGCGATCGCTGCTCTCTTCCGTTTCGTTCTCAGGCACGATCAATTCGCTCCTTTCAGGTTCCGTCTTTTCCGGCTGTGGTTGAAATGAAGTACTCATGTGATTAGCTCCTGTAAACTCGTCTTAAGAACACACTACGTTAATTGGGGTTGTAGAGTTCATTCTATTGACAGCAAACGAGCAGCGCAAGCAAGGATCGACCCGGCGCTTTACTTCATACCGCTCGCAAACATCGTCCACGGCTGCGACTTCATGTCGCGCAGAAGATCGCGCATCCAGTCATAATCGGGATGATCTCTAAGAAAATCGGCAGCGATGAAGTCTTTGCCGCAGGGATGGCCCATCGCGGCCCAGAACTGCATCTGTTCGGCCATGCGCGCGTCGATGGCTTTCGCTTGCACGGTGCCGCCGGGATAGAACTTGCCCCAATCCCATTCAGGAATGCCGCGCGGCGAGATGTCGACGCAACCACAGAGACTGCGTTCGTTCGGTCCCGGTTTCTTTTCATAGGCATCGTAAGTGTCGCCTTCCATCCGCTTCACGACATTCGCGTCGATCGCCTGCGCGTTTTGATTTACCAGTTGCTCCCAACGCGCCTTTCTGGCCAGCGGAGAACCACCGTGGTTCTTGAAATCAAAATTAGTTTCTACCCTGGCAAGTTTCGGATCGACGGGAAAATTCGAGCCGACGAAATAACCATCCTTCGTTCGCCGCACACTGTGTTCTTTCAATCCTAACTCGAACAGCGCGATCTCTCCGGTCTTGTTGTCGCCAATTAACCAATCGTTGGCATAGCCACCGTTGTTATCGTCGAGCATGATCGAGACGTAATCGTCGATTGAGTTGCTGTACTGCAAAGCTTTGCGCGAACGATAAAACTCCGGAGTGCCTTTCGGATCGAACAATTCAAAGCCGGTAATAGTTGTCTCGGTAATCATCATGCCGGCAGAGTTGACGCCGAAGTCGTCGTCGCTGGTGATAATTCCCGGAAGTCCATCCATCAGGATGCGATAGCCGCGCGCCGGTTTGATGTCGAAAATAATGTTCCAACGCTCGCCGACGATGTAATTAGTCCACGCGTTATGGCCCATCGCGATGCGATGATCTTTGGTGTAAGTGCCGGTCGCGATCATCGCGCTGCAATTTCCCGGCGCGTGCGTTGACGCCACGCGGCCCTGCTGCTTGTCGAGCCACGGGACATAGTAGTAAGGCAATTCTTCGAGCGCGTTCAAAGCCACGATGTCCAGGCGATCTGCTTTCACTCCATGAGCATTGACGCCTCTTACGATGCCATCGATCTCGCTCTGAAATTCGGCATCGATCTTTGGCCACAGAATGTCTTGCGAAGCCGCGCGATAGAAGTCCCAATTGTGTTTGGTCTCATGCTCAAGAAAAGGTTTGACCACTCGCAGCAAGTCTTCAATCTCCGGCGCCAGCAGATACCCGTGCTGATAGCCGAGACGATCCGGCGGACCTTCGAGGTGAACGAAAACCCAGCCGTTGCGTTCAAAGCGATAGCTTCCCTGTAACTGTTTGTCTTCCGTGAAAGCGGGACGCGACGTCGTCGGAGCAAAACGAAACGCGACGATCGCCATTAACATCAGGCCGCACACTGCCGCTGCGATGATCTTGAGTTTCATAATTGAGTTGCCTTTCCCTGGCAGACAGGCTTTCGAGGTTTCACATTTTATACACTCCGATGTTAAAGTACACGTTTGTTTTGGGCGTGGAAACCCTATCATAGCTGCCTGTGAAAGAGATTATCGCTACAGACCGGGCCCCGCGCGCGATTGGTCCGTATTCGCAGGCTGTCCGCGCTGGTAATGTTATTTTCGCTTCGGGGCAGATTCCGATCGATCCGGCGACCGGGGATTTTGTCGCGGGCGGAGTCGCCGAACAGACTGAGCAGGTTATGCGCAACCTTTCGGCGGTGCTGGAAGCCGCGGGCTCGGGCCTGAATCAGATTGTAAAGACAACGGTCTTTCTGGCGGACATGAACGACTTCAGTGCGATGAATGAAGTCTATGGGCGCTTTTTTGCAGAGACTCCGCCGGCGCGAGCGACGGTTCAGGCCGCGCGTCTGCCGCGTGATGCTCGAGTTGAGATTGAAGCAATAGCTGTGTCAGAACCGGGAGCGGTAGCGACCGGATCGTAAGCGAAACTTCAAAGCCTGATCTCTCGCGACCGCTTGGGTTTCTGACACGGCTGGGCAGTATTAACAAGTTAGAGGTAATCATCATGGCACAACGTTGTGAGGTTTGCGGCAAGGGTCCGCAGTTTGGCAATAACGTATCGCATGCGAACAATCGGACGCCACGGAAATTCAATCCGAATTTGCAATCCGTTCGCGTGCAACTTCCGCAGGGCGGCGCACGCAGAATGCGCGTCTGCACCAGCTGCATCAAAGGCGGCAAGGTTGCGAAAGCCGCGTGACAAGAATCGTCCCTTCCCGAATTTCCAAGGAGCTAAATCAAGTGAGTAGATTCTCAAAACAAGTTACTCTTCCGGCGCTCGTCGCCGTGATCATTTTCGCGCTGAACGCATGTTCCTCCGGCGGTGGGTCGGCGGATACCACCGTCGCCGCCACCGTGAACGGTAAAAAGATCATGATGTCGGAAGTTGAACGGCTGGTGAATCAGCAGGCACAGGGTAAGCAGGCACAGCTTTCTGCGCACGATCTCGCGCAGGCGCGTATTCAGGTCCTGGACAGCCTGATCCAACGCGAAGTCCTCTATCAGCGCGCGGAGCAGGAAAAAGTGATGCCGACCGAAGACCAGGTGACGGCATTCGTCAACGATCAAAAACAGCAGAGCGGAATGAGCGAGGAAGACTTTGCGCGCAAACTTAAAGAGCAGAATCTGACTCCGGAAGCGTTTCGCGAGGAAGCCAAGAAGGACCTTGCAATCAAAGCATTGCAGGATAAGTACGCCGGAAAGATTACCATCAGCGATCGCGAAGTCGAAGACTATTACAACAACAACAAGCAGCAGTTTAAAAACGAGCGTGGTGTGGCGTTGGCCATGATTGCCGTGGATCCCGCGGATAACAGCCAGCAGGGAATCACTAACGATGCGAAAGGCGACGCTGATGCCAAGGTTAAAATTGACGACGTCTATCAGCAATTGAAAAACGGCGCTGATTTTGCGACGGTCGCACGCGCAAAGAGTGAGGATCAAAGTTTGCTGCGCGGCGGCGATATTGGATTTGCGACGGAAGAGGATCTCAGGCAAAACGGATTTCCGACTGAAGTCATTAGTCAGTTATTTGGCCCAATGCAGGCCGGCAGTTTTACCGCGCCGGTCAAATTCAGTTCGCCCAGCTTTCCCGGCAGTCGCTGGTACATTTTCAAACTTCAAGAGAAGCGTTTGCAGACAGAGAACCTCACGCTCGAGAGTCAGGGCGTGCGCCAGCAGATCGCTCTCGCACTCACTAATCAACGTAAGGATATTTTGAACGCCGCGCTGGTTGAGGTGGCGATGAATGATGCCAAGATTGTTAACAATCTGGCGGCCGACATGTTGGCGAATCCCAGCAATCTCGGCTTGCGGCCTGCATCATCGCAAGCGGCGCCGGCCAGCAGCCCCGCCGCAATTGCGGCATCGAGTCCGTCACCTGCCGCGAAACCAGCGACGTCAGCAACGAAACCGACGGCGGCGGCGAAACCGGCATCGTCGCCTGTGAAAGCGGCGTCGCCGGCAAAGAAGTGATTTTGCTTTAATGTATTCCTTGGCGGGTGCAGTCGTGGATCTCCAGTCTGCACCCGCTTCGTGTGTCTAACTTGGATATAATGAGCGTGCTGCGCAGGCTCTGCGGACCGGATGTCCGCGCTCCCAGTCATGCTTTTCCGACTTTCCGACGTTTACAAATCCTACGGCGCGCAAGACGTCTTGCGCGGTCTTTCGCTGCAGATAAATCCGGGCGAGCACGTCGGTCTGGTCGGTCGCAACGGTGCGGGTAAAACGACAATCTTTCGTCTCGTCACCGAAGAAGAGACAGCGGATCGGGGTGATGTCGTGCGCGCGCGCGGATTGAAACTGGGCCTGCTGGTTCAGCATGTTCATTTCCAGGCCGAATCGACAGTACACGAATCAGCGCTCGCGGCGTTCGGTCACTTGCAGGCGATCGAACATGAAATGCACGAGCTAGAGCATCGCATGGCCGACGCCGGTGATGATCTGGAAAGAATTCTGGAGCGCTACAGCGACTTGCAACATCGCTTCGAACGTGAAGGCGGGTTCGAGTGCTCTTCGAAGGCCGAAGCGATCCTGCTAGGTCTGGGATTTGAGCGCGATACCTGGCAGTTGGAGACTGAGAAACTCTCCGGCGGCCAGCACAATCGTTTGGGCCTGGCGCGTTTGTTACTGGCCGAGCCGGACGTGCTTCTGCTCGATGAGCCGACAAATCATCTCGACGTGGGGGCGGTCGAATGGCTGGAAGAGTTTCTGCAAAGTTACCCTTCCGCGTTCGTCATAATTTCGCATGATCGTTACTTTCTCGACCGCGCGTGCCGCCGCATCATCGAAGTCGAAAACGGGCGCGCCGTAAGTTATAGCGGCAACTATTCGGATTATCTGGTCGAACGCGAAGCGCAGCGCGAAATTCAACAGCGCGCCTACGACAATCAGCAGCGCCTGATTGCCAGGACGGAAGAATTTATCCGCCGCAACCTCGCCGGACAAAAGACTAAGCAAGCGAAATCACGCCGCAACATGCTGGAACGGCTTGACCGAGTCGATGCCGTGCGGGGCGATCAGGCGTCTGGAGATTTTCGCCTGCAGAAAATCGAGCGCGCCGGTACTCACGTGTTGACTGTTACTGAAACGAGTATCGGCTATCCGGACAAGCTGCTCGCGCGCGACATCTCGTTGATTCTGCGGCGCGGTGAATGCCTTGGAGTGATTGGTCCAAACGGCTCGGGAAAGACAACGTTCCTGCGAACGATTCTGGGCCAGGTTCCGCCCTTGACTGGTGAAATTCGTTGGGGAACGAAAGTTCAGATTGGTTACTACGCACAGCAGCTCGAAGACCTCGACGACCGCAACGAGATCATCATGGAACTACGACGAGTGACGCCATTAAATGCCACTGCCGGCGACCTGCGATCATTTCTGGCAAAGTTCCTGTTCTTTGGCGACGATGTTTACAAAAAGGTGGCCGACCTCTCCGGCGGAGAGAAAGGCAGACTGTCGCTGGCGAAGTTGATTTATTCGCGCGTGAACGTGCTGGTGTTGGACGAGCCGACCAATCATCTCGACATTCCTTCGCGTGAAGCGCTGGAAGAAGCGCTCGATGCATACGAGGGAACGATCATCACGATTAGTCATGATCGCTACTTTCTGGATCGCGTTGCGACTCAGATTCTGGCTCTCGACGGTGAAGGCCACGCCGAACATTACAATGGCGACTACACCGAATATCACGATTGGAAAGCGGCAAGGTCAGAACCCACTGCGGCAATCACGGCGGAAACCCGACCGTCAGGGAGAGTGCAGTCTGCTCGCGTTCAGCACAGGTCAGTACCATCCGGGTTAGCGGAGGGTTCGCGTCGCAAGAAGAAGTCAGTACCACCTGCGTCAGCGGGTGAATCACGCGTCAAGATAATCAAGAAGCCGCGCGACCCGGTGACAATCGAAGCCGAGGTATCTGAACTGGAAAAGCGCATCGCCGCTTTGTCAAAGAAAATGTCTGAGCCGGAAGTTGCTCGCGATATCACCAAACTGGTCGAGGTGAACGATGAATATCAGCGAGCTGAGTCGCGTCTGGCTGAGTTGCTTGACGAGTGGGAGCGCGCCGCCTCAGCGGCGAGTTCGGCGAAGCGCTAGCCCGTGAGCAAGCCGCTTGACATGCCAACAAGCGCTTTGTTACTTTCGGCTTTCGTTCGAGATTTTGATCGGTGAACGAACGAATTTGAAAACTCTTTTTAGGCGCGTAGCTCAGTTGGTAGAGCGCTGCCTCGACACGGCAGAGGTCTGGGGTTCAAGTCCCCACGCGCCTACCAATGTTTTTCATACTCAGTTCACCTTCTCATATTCTTTCTTGGC
>Ga0207665_10000028_pt1 | contig 96657 bp, 99 predicted proteins | sample LARL112metaG_FD_184351 | JGI IMG/M metagenome (GOLD analysis project Ga0207665, IMG submission 184351) | Corn, switchgrass and miscanthus rhizosphere microbial communities from Kellogg Biological Station, Michigan, USA - LAR L11-2 metaG... | ecosystem: Host-associated > Plants > Roots >... | reverse complement strand
GCCGAGGAGTTAAACCAGGTAGCAGCAATGCCGCTCCCTGTCCTATGCGGAGACTTTGTTGGGGAATGTCCGGCGCAACGGCTTTGCCCCGGGAATCGGGAACTGCATGTGCCAAAAATTCATTTCGGGTGAAGCGAACTCCACTCCGACATATTGTTTGCCGTCGCGCGCCCGGTGAATGGAAACAACCCGGCACTCAATCGATTGTGCGGTGTGGTCGTTCAGCAAAACGACCGTCTGCCCCATCTTCACGATCTCTTCCAGCTGAAACAATGCCCCGTGCCGGTTCACCGACTGCGAAATCGTCTGTGCGCTGAACTTTTCACCCGAATCGTTCTTCCCATGAATCGTCAGCGGCACCATTAATGCTACTCGCAGCGTTCGCCGGCGTTCTTTGCAACGAAAGTGAAGCAGGGACATTTCGGCTTTGACCTCAAACTCCAATTTGGGAATGCGCGGCGCTTTCGACTATTTTCTATCGAGGAGTGTCCGCTTACTGAGTCGTGTCAGCAGGGTGCTAAAGCGAAAGAACAGGAGAACGGAAGTGACTAGCACGAACCTTGCCCACACAGCCCCATACTGCCTTCATGCTTCTCCCGGGACAATGGCAGAACAGTACCACAAAAATGAATTGCAAAACAGTACCCTGGTACTTCCCTTCTGCGCCGCCGCCCAGACTACCGAACTCCGGCATCCCCCATAATTCAGCTATCTTAAACAACTGCAAGGACATAGCATTTCTTGCCCGCTACGCCCTCCCAGCCCCAGCCAGCCTGTACTTCTCTAGTGTTCGGTCTGGCGCAATCGTTTCATCTTGCTTTTCGCTTGGAGGACTTTTTTCTTGGGAGAGCGTCCGGGGAGTTCCCGAATAATTTCACAAGAAGCATTGGGTTCACTCGGGCTCGCTCCACCGTCAGTCCCCAATGCAGGTGCGGCCCCGTGACGCGCCCCGTAGCGCCGACTTTTCCCAGCATCGCGCCAGCTTCCAGGGTGTCTCCAGGCTTTACGTCGATCTCGGAAAGGTGGCCGTAAAAAGTGTAAATTCCTAAGCCGTGATCCAGCACGACGGTATTCCCCGAAAAGAACAATTCCTCCGCCAGCGCGACCTTCCCGCGCTGCGCCGCGTGCACTGGCGTTCCCGTAACGCCAGCCAAATCCGCGCCGCCATGGGGGGACCCGGGATTCCCGTTCAGAATCCGTCGCTTCCCAAAATTTGATCCAGTCGTCACACCGTCGAGCGGTATGCGAAATGGACCGTCCCACAGCCGCTCCGGAGTCACGCTATCAAAAATGTCGCGCAACTTCTGGCGCTCTTCGTTGGCGCGCTTCACTTGTTCCGGGCTGGGCTCCACGAACTCTTTGCTGACCTGCAATCGCTCCGTGGCGAACCGGCCCTGCGCTACCGCCACCTTGACGCCGCAGCTTATTTTTTCGCCGCTCGCCGTCTCCCCGGTTATCTTCAGTTCGTATTCGCCCGGCGCTTTCTCAAGATCTACGCCCAGCAAGCCTCTGCGCTGCGCTTCGTCGGCGCTTTGCCGCCACATCGGCACACTCCGCCCGCCCCACTCGCCTTGTACTTCCGCGATGGGTTTCGCGCTCTTCAATTCCATCAGCAGCAGACTTCCCTGGCTCGCTTCGGGCGCGCTCAGTCGCAACGTCGTTCCCGCGGTGCAAGCTCTCGCGCCTTCCGCCAACGCTCCTGCTGGAAAAAGCACGGCGTTTGCCGCCAAAATCACAATGGCAAGACCCATCCGCGAAAGTCGAATTCCCCGCCGACGATGCAATCTCATTTCTGCTGCCGCATCGCCGCCACACGAGCCTCCACCTTTTCAAACTGCGCTCGCGCCAGCTTCGATCCCATGATGGCTTTCTCAATCGTCAAAAACATTTCGGGGTTCTTCATCTTTTCGCGAAGCTCCGGCAAGAACGGCCTCACCTTCGCAAAAATGAAGTACATTTCCCCGCAAAATGAAACTTGAAAGAAAAGCTTTTCGTTCAGCACGCCATTCAGTACAAAGGATACGGCGATACTCCAATAGCCGCCCACTTGCCTCAGCCAGTTGTTCTCTTCCGTCCCCATGGCCGTAGCCACTCTCACGACGTCGTCCGCGCACTTGGGCCAGAAGGTGGTCAGCCACCAATGCCGCGCCTTGCGCATTTCCGCTTCGCGCCGCAGGTCGTAGAGTTCCAGGATCAGTCTCGCGTCATCAATCGTCGGTTTTTTCGGCATTTTTCCCCCGCAGGAATACTTGCTCTGAGATTCTACCTTCTGTGCAGGCCCTTTCGTTCCCACTTTTTTGACGAACCCGGCCGCCTTCCCCGCGTCTCTCGAAGTGTCCGGCAACGCGACACTCTCATCCCGGCAGCGGACGCCTGCAAGAACTCTTAACCTCTGGTTTATGCAAGAAGTCTTTTTGAATCTGTGGCTTCCGCACTTCGCGCTTGCGGCATGAAGATTGCCCTATTCTTCTGCGGGAAATTGCGTCCCCGGCATCCAACTAAAGCTCATCTTGGAGGCTTCCGTGAAAAAGATCGATCGCATGCGTGAACGGGTCAGCATCCTCCCTACTTCCACTTATCTTTCGAAGATGCACGACGCCGGCTGGACCCTGATCGCCCTTGAATGGGAGCGTGAAGTGGAGACCTCATCCACGCCCGAGCCGGAACAGCTTCCCGCCGCCTCCGAGGAGATTCCCTTTGGCCTGCGCATCGGTTCCGATTGCCGTCACCTGGAAGATGACCCGCTCGAAATGCAGACGCTGCGCTTCGTAGCCGAAATGATTGTCCAGGACATTTCCTTCACCAGCATGGCCGACGCGCTCAATGTCCGCGAATATCGTACGCGCGACGGCCGTCCCTGGAACGCCGCCGCAGTCTTTAAGCTCACTCCGCGCCTCATCGAAGTGGCTCCGCGCATCCTTTCGGGCGCCGAGTGGGAATCCCGCAAGAAACAGTTATCCCGCGTCACCTGGAATTCTTAGCGCCGTGTCCTTGCAAACGGCCACGAATTCCCTGTGGTATTGTGTCGAACCATGCCGGCACAGATTCGTGCTCCTCGAATAAATGAAAATTTCGTCGCTCGCCATCCGGCAATCACGTACTTTGCGCTGACGTTCGCGATTTCCTGGCTTGGAGCGTTCGCGGTGGCTGCGCCGCATCTCTTGCGCGGCGAAGCCATTCCAAAATTTGCAGGCCTAATGATGTTTCCCGCCATGCTTCTCGGACCATGCGCGGCCGGCATTCTTTTGACTTGGTTCGCCGATGGAAGCACCGGTCTGCGTGACCTGTTTTCTCGCATGCGCCGCGTTCGCGGTCCGGCGCGCTGGTACGCCGTGCTGCTCATTCCGCCGGTATTGGTTCTGACCGTTCTCTTTTTTATGAGAACGTTCGTCTCCCCAGTTTTCGCTCCCAACCGATTTTTCATCGGTATCGGATTCGGTTTTGTCGCGGGCTTCTTCGAGGAAATTGGTTGGATGGGCTTCGCGTTCCCCAAAATGCGTCGCGCGGACAACGCTCTGGCTCCTGCGATCTTGCTCGGCCTGCTCTGGGGAGCGTGGCACATTCCCGTCATCGATTACCTGGGAACCTCCACGCCCCGCGGCGCTTACTGGTTCCCCTTTTTTCTCGCCTTCACGGCCGCCCTGACCGCCATGCGCGTCTTGATCGCCTGGATTTACTCCAACACGAACAGCGTCGTGATCGCGCAACTCCTGCACGCCAGTTCCACCGGCTCTCTCGTCATCTTCAGCCCTCCTGGCGTAGCCGCCGCGCAAGAATCGCTCTGGTACGCCATCTACGCCGCCGCGTTGTGGCTCGTCGTCGCCGTCGTCCTCGCTAGTTTTGGCAAGCGCTTAACACTCCAAGGCGGCGAGCGCGCCTCACGCGGGTAGTGCGCTCTTTCGTGCCAACGAGGGGCTGAACTTTTCTTCCCAGCGAATGCGTCCGGTCATCTGCATCACCACGAACAGCGTGAGGATCGAACCAATCGTCACCGTCAATCCTGTGAACCCTTCAAAGAAAAACGCATAGGAGAACAGCACCAGATAGATCAGTTGCGTCAGTCCAGCCTCCACCACGGCAAATCGCAGGTCCACCACAAGCCGCAAATAGCTGATCACCAGCACGACGGAAACAATCGAGGAAATCACGAACGCCGCATGAATCGAAATATGGTCCGCCAGATACGCCAGCAGCAGATGGAACGCAAAGAACGCGCACGCCAGGAAAAAATAATTCATCGCGTGCAGATCGTTGCCGCGCAGCGTGGACAAAATGAACAACAAAAAGAAAAAGAAGAAGAGCGACACGGGAGCGAAATAGCTGATTCGCCCGGCTAGCGGGCCCGGTTGCAACTTCTGCGGCATTTTCAGCGCGATGTCGAATCCGGACACCAGGTTCTGATAATTCCATTCTAGCTCCCAGCCGTTGGCGGTCTGCCGTTTTTCCGACGGCGAAAGTGAATTGTCGGGAAAATCGAAGCCGGAAAAATCCGTTTTCACCAGCAGGCGGAAGTCGTGTGCTTGGGAAATTTCCTTGCCTTTGCCGTCCGCATTGTCGCGCGAAGTCGAACCATCCGCATTTGCGCGCGAGAATGAATACCGCCAGCTATCCAGGCCCTGCGAGCGATACGCCGCATGTAGCACGGACTTCGCGCCCGCCGCTATCCGTGTCCGCGCGACCGCCTGCGATCCGCTGAACGTCACCGTCAGCGGCTTGTCGTCCAGAAGCAGTTGCACGTTGTCGTACACCGCCTGCTGCGCGGGGAACGGCAGTTGAATCAGAAACTCCTCTTCCCGCGGCGTGGGATTCTGAAACGTGTACGCTCCGTCGAAATCCACGGTGTACGTGCTGAACCATAGCAGCCCTTTTTGCCGGTAATCGATGTGCAAGCTCGCCGCCACCCGGCTCGCGTCAATCTTGATTGGTTCCGAGCGAAGATAGCTCTCTTTGCGGGTGGTTTTCTTTCCCTTTTCTTCCACTTCGATCGTCTTTTCTTCTTTCCATTCTCGCGCAATCGCCGGCGGCGCCTGCGCTTGCGGCGCTCCCCACGTGGAAGCCACGCGCCCGGATAGTCCGGACTCCGCGTTATACGTCCTATAGAAAATGGTGGACCCCAGAATGGCCCACGCAACTGCCGTGCATCCAAAGATAAACACTATGGCCGCAATCCGTTTGAACATGGTGGTTTGTGCCCCGACTCTCTCCGCCGCCACTCCCAATCTACCAGGTCAAGTTGGCACTGTAAAGTACTTTTCATTGAAGAGTCCAAGCGCAAAACTCACTCTTTTGGGGAACCAAGGTGCAGCAGCATTCCTCGGGATGCATTACAAGCGGGGCGGCCTGCAGGGGCGCGACATGCCGCACCCCCACCGGCTTGCTTCAATAAGCCGCGCTAGATAATCCCGCGCTTGCGCAGATTATTTATTTGTGCCCTCACGCCGTCGAGCCCGCTGTTGCCATAGATGATCAAGATCCGCTCCCCAGTCAGGAAGCTGAAAACCGGATTGCGGAAGCCATTGTTGTAGACAGCGGCCTGGTTCGCATCGAAACCAAACTCCGGAGCGAGCGTTGTTAGGATGACCTGGTCAATGGTGACCGCCGGCTCGGTGAGAGTCGAGTCAGCATCGGAAATAGCGTGCAGAGGGTACTCTGCCAGCAAGTTCGTTTGGGACGGCACAGCCGCATTGAGGTTAACCTCCCCGAGATGACGCAACGGGGGCAGCCGCAGCCGGCCTTGAGCGTCCCGAGAGAGGTATCCCTGCGCTACGGGGTCGATCTGCGCTATGATGGCCGCGGTATGCAACCAGTTCACGACCTTATATTCATTATCCGGAATCGTGTGAGAGTGCGCGGAAACTTGTGCGATGACCAGGTCCGCAGGCAGGCCGCGCTTCATGGCCTCAGCGGCGCTGAGCATATGGTGGGCTCCCGTCTTGGAATTGCCGGGCGCTCCAAAATTATCCGTCTGGCCATTGCCGCCAAAGTTCAGCTCCAGGAACTCAGAGCCATCGCTGTTCCACTGAAAAACTATTGACTTTGCCCAGTCATGCCACACGGGAGCAGCAATCGTTACATCCTGGCTCAGGAGGAATGCGCTGGCAATTCCAGCAGGCTCGTTAGCATTGTTGTCGTCGCTTGCGATGACTGGAAAGCCTTGCGCTCCGGTGTGCCCGTAAACCTTACGGTAGCCCTTGGCTAGATTTTGATTACTCACATCGTTGAAGGATTCGTGAATGGGTAAGCCCCCGGGATAGGAATGGTGGCCACCAAAAAAGCTTCCCGGGGCTGAGAAGAATGTCTGCGGCAACCGCGGGCACGCACCACCGTCCTCGAGAAGTGGCGGGAACACGCCTGCACTTAGACCACCCGGGAAGGTGCTGTTGTCACGCACGTCGACCAACCCAGCCGCGATCAACGCTTGCAGGATCGCATTCTTGTCGCTTGCTTTAAGATTCGCTCGATGAGCCACACAAGTTGTGGGATTGGCTATGGCATCGAAGGTTATGGCCCTCACGCCGGCATCGTCTATCCTTTGCACGTTGTTCAACAAGAATTCTCTTGCTGATTGCACCATGGGGGATTTGTTACTCAGAGCAACGGCCGTCGCGTTTCCGGCTCCAGGTACGGTCTGATCCTGCGCACGGGCAGGTAGCGCCGCCAAGCCGAGAGTCACGCTCAGTAGCCCGAGGCCCAGGGTATATTTCAGTTGAGTCATCATAGACCTCCGTCATGCGTAATTTGTTTGCATAGAGGCATCGGGAAATTCCTCCAACGCAACTTGCGTTGGGACAATCGCATTTAGCGTTCCATAGTTTGTGCAGATTGACAGTGCTCCGAAACCGCTGAGCAGCTTGTGGATACGCTAGATCATTACTACTCTTGCAGTAACGTCCGAACGACCTGACGTGTCGGGATAATGCGCCTGTGCGTCGGAAATATCTTTACTTCTACGCCGTCTTAGTCAGGCCGAGTTGACCGTTGTTCGCTCACCGCTACCCACTCTTTTCCCTGCTATCCTAATTCCTGTGACTGGTCGTCGTTCGCGACTCAATTCACAAGCACAAGCCCGAGGAGCCCCATGCAGTCGCTGCGCCTGAATCCCATTCTCAACACGGACTCCTACAAGCTCACCCACTGGTGGCAATACCCTCCGGACACGCGGCACATCTATTCCTACCTCGAATCGCGCGGCGGCATGTTTGAAGAGACCATGCTGGCCATGCTGCAGTACATCATCAAATCCAATTTCGCCGGCCAGGTCTTCACGCTCGACGACGTCGAGGAAGCCCGCCGGATCGCCCACGCGCATTTCTCCGGCCATCCGAAAACCTTCAATTACGAAGGCTTCAAGTCGCTTTACGCGAAACACAGGGGGCGATTGCCGCTGCGGATCCGTGCCGTCAAGGAAGGCACGGTGGTGAAGACGCACAACGCCCTCATCACCATCGAAAACACCGATCCGGAGTTTTACTGGCTCACCAACTGGGCGGAAACGCTTCTCGTGCAGGTCTGGTATCCCATCACCGTCGCCACTCTTTCTCGTGCCATCAAACAAATCATCGGCAAAGCTCTTGTCCGCACCGGCGATCCCTCTCTTCTTCCCTTCAAGCTGCACGACTTCGGATTCCGCGGCGTCTCTTCCAAGGAATCGGCCGCGATTGGCGGCGCAGCGCACCTGCTGAATTTTCTCGGCACGGACACGCTTGCGGCCATTCAACTCCTCAACCAGTTTTATTCCGCCGATCTGACCGGGCAGAATTCTCTCGACTGCGCCGCGTACAGCATTCCCGCGTCCGAGCATTCCACAATCACCGCGTGGGGCGAAGCGCACGAACTGGACGCTTATGCCAACATCCTTGCCAACTGCCCCGAGGGAATCGTCGCCTGCGTCAGCGATTCCTACGACGTCTACAACGCCGTGCGCAACCTGTGGGGCGGCGCGTTGCGTGACAGAGTACTCCAACGCAAAGGCGTGCTGGTGATTCGCCCCGACTCCGGTGACGCTGTCAGCGTCCTTGAGGAACTCTTCAAAATTGTCAGCGAGAAATTCGGCTACGAAGTAAACCGCAAAGGCTGGAAGACGACCGTTCCGTGCGTGCGCTTCATCCAAGGCGATGGCGTCAATTTTTACACGATCCAAAATATTACCGCGCAGCTCACGCGCAAGGGCTGGTCGCAGGATATCTGGAGCTACGGCATGGGCGGCGCATTGCTGCAGCAAATCAACCGCGACACGCTGAAGTTTGCGTTGAAATGTTCGGCCATTGACCGCGACGGGCAATGGCACAACGTTTACAAGAATCCAAAAACCGATCCGTCGAAAGCCAGCAAGGGCGGCCGCTTCAACCTTATTCGGAACGGCAAGGAGTTCGCCACTGTTGAAATCGCCGAGGGCGCGCCTGTTCCGCCCAACAACGCTCTTGAAACAATTCTCGAGGACGGCAAGCTGTTACGCGATCAAACGCTCGCGGAAGTTCGCGCCATCGCATCATCCTATGACATCTACAAGGAGCACGCTTGATCCATTGTTCGAAAGCGTGGCGGCGGGCTTGAGCACGGCAGCGTTTTTGGCGTGGGTATGGACACGTATTCCGAACAATCTGTTCATGCGCCGCGCAATTTGAAGCGCTGAATTTTTCCCGTAGGCGTTTTCGGCAGCTCCGTGCAAAACCGCACTTCTCTCGGCACCTTGTACGATACGAGCCGGGCTTTGACGTGCTCGCAAATTTCCGCCGCCAGTTTTTCCGAGCCTTGAACGCTTCCGCTCAACACCACGTGGGCGACGGAATACGACAGTCCCCGCTCGTCGGTCGCGCCGACCACGGCGGCTTCAGCAATGTGCGGATGCCCCAGCAGCGCGTTCTCCACTTCCATCGGAGAAACCCACATTCCCGCGACCTTCAGCATGTCGTCCGCGCGCCCACAATAATGGTAGTAGCCGTCAGAGTCGCAAAAGAATTTGTCGCCAGTGACTACCCAATCTCCGCGCCTGGTGCGCGCCGTCAGTTCGGGAATCCGCCAATATTCCGAAAACGCGCTCGCACCGCGCACCCAGAGAGTGCCGATTTCACCGTCACGCACCGATTCTCCGCTCTCGTCCACAATTTTGACTTCGTAGCCCGGCACGGGGAAACCGCAACTGCCCGGCTTGCATTTTCCGGGAACGCTGGAAACAAAAATGTGCAGCATTTCTGTAGAGCCGATGCCATCGAGGATTTCGATTCCGAATTGCCGCTTCCAGGCGTTGAAAATTTCGGCGGGCAAAGTTTCGCCGGCGGAAATGCACTTGCGCACCGAAGAAAAATCCACGTGGCGGGCCGGCCGTTCCGCTTCCCGCAAGACCGCGGCATAAAAAGTGGGCACCGCAAAGAAAATGGTTGGCCGGTGACCCGCCACCAGGTCAATCACGTGCGGAACGCTGGTGCGCTCCGGATTCAGCAGCATCCGCGCGCCGGCGGAAAGCGGGAAATACATTCCGTTTCCCAAACCGTAGGCAAAGAATAATTTGGAAACGGAAAATGTTAAATCATCCGCGCGCAGGCCAAGAACGTTTTGCGCATAGTTCGTGCTGGCGACCAGCGAGTCCGCATGGCGATGCACCGCCGCTTTCGGCGCGCCGCCGCTGCCGGAGGTGTAAAGCATGAACGCGGGATCGCGAGACGAAGTGTCCGCCGCAGCGAGTTGCTCGCCAGCCGCGGGTATCCAGTCGCCCCACTTCGCGCAAGACACGCCGTGCAAATCCATTTTTTGCTCGCCCACGACGACAATCGGAATTTGCGGGCGCACGCTCGAAGCCGGAAGGTATTCCGCAAGCGACTGAGCATGCACAATCGCCGCCTGCGGCTCGCTGTTTTCGAGGTAATGAATGTAATCGGAGGAGCGCGCGTAAGGATTGACGGGCACGGCCAGCGCGCCGATTTTTGCGGCGCCAAAAAAAGCGGCTACAAATTCCGCCGAATCCGGCAACACGATCAAAACGCGATCACCGCGAGAAACGCCTTGCGCGCGCAGCGCATTTCCGGCGCGATTGGCGAGAGCAGCCAGTTCGCGGTAACTGACTTCGCGCGGATCGCCGACGATTGCAGCGCGCTCAGGATGGAGCGCAGCCGGCGCATCCAAGAAATGAGACGTTAGATTGAACTGTCCAGGTAGTTCCCCGTGCATAAATTTTTTACAGTTGCCGAACTGAGCTTTCAGTCCACGCCGATATCTTCGTTCCAAATTTCAGGACGGCCGGCAATGTACTCCGCGAGCATCTGGATGCATTCGTTCGAATGGGCGTCGAAAACTTCCGTGCCGTTTTCGCGAAGCCAATCGATGCCACCGCGAAAATTCACGGATTCGCCGACGACTACCGTGCCGATGCCAAACTGGCGGATCAGGCCACTGCAATACCAGCAGGGAGCCAGGGTGGTCACCATGATTTTGTCGCGGTAGCTGCGGTGCCGGCCCGCTTTGCGAAACGCGTCGGTCTCCCCATGAGCGGAAGGATCGCCTTCCTGCACTCTGCGGTTGTGGCCGCAACCCAAGAGCTTTCCGTCGCGATCGAATAGCGCAGCACCGATGGGGATTCCTCCTTCTTTGAGGCCGAGACGCGCTTCCTCGATGGCGGTCTTCAGCATGGCGAGATATTTTTCGCGATTATTTTCTGTCTCCGTTGGCATTTTCTCCAGCTCCTGGCCTATGCTCATTCACTTTACTTGGCGACGCTCGCCACAGGAAACAGCCAGCCCAAGACAAGGTGCGTCGGCCAGTACAGCAGAGCGACCAGTCCTACAAAGATTACTGCGAGATGCGCAGGGGCAGGTCCCCAGGAGCGATGAAAGAGCGGATCTTGATAGACATAATTCATATTGAAGCCTGCGGGCAAGAAGCGTGAGGCGATGAAGAGTCCCGCGGCAATAGCGGCCTGCAATGCGAGTGCGCGGCGGTCGTATCCAATTTTGCGCATGGCCCAGAGCAAGGCCAGTGGGAGAGCGAGGTGAAAGGTAGAGAGCAGGCGGACCCACACCGGTACACGCGGATCCCACATGTATTCGGTTCCGCCGACGAGAAAGCGTCCGGTAAGGAGGCGCCAGCCAACGTCGATGGACCAAAGAACTCCCGCCGCCAAGGAGCTGACCGCCTGGCTGGAAATCAACAAGGAACTTCCCCACCACAATCCGGCGCATCCCAGAAGCACCGCGACATCGCACAAATGCAGCAGATTGGCCCAGCCCCAAAATCGAATGTAGGCCGGCAGCCACACAATCGTCCACAGCAGCCCGACCCAGCGCAGGACCGGGAACGCGTTTGCGGACGCGATCATGCATGTTCTCCGCTTGCGAGTTGCATTGCGGCACAGCCTACCACAGGCGCGGAATCCTAAAGTATAGATTGAAGGCTCGTGTGCCACCAAAATGGAGCTTGGCGTTACGCGTTTGGATTCCTAACATGCTGCGGCATGACAAGACCGATGCGTAGTGCTGAGGCAAGGGGGAGTGTACTGGCAAAATGGCTTCGGCAGCGCGAGGAGGAGATGGCCGCGCTGCTGAGCGAGTTGGTCGCGATACCAACGGAGAACCCACCGGGGAAGAATTATCGCGTCTGCGCTGATTTTCTTGAAAAGAAATTGCAGCGAGTGGGCCTGAAATGCGAGCGGCTGGAGGGGGATCAGCCAAGAGAAGGCTCCGGCGAGAAGCCCATCTCCTTGATTGCCAGCCACGGGCGGGGAGACAGCATTCTCTATTTTCATGGGCATTACGATGTAGTACCGGCGCAATCCAGGGAGCAATTCCAGCCTTCGAGGAAAGATCATTTCTTGTTTGGCCGGGGATCCTGCGACATGAAAGGCGGGATTGTGGCCATGGTGTACGCGATTCTCGCGCTCAAAGAGTGCGGCGCCGAACTGAACGGGCAAATTGCCTTGACGCTGGTTCCCAATGAAGAGACGGGAGGCGAAGGTGGCTCGGCGTGGCTGGCGGCGAAAGGACGATTGGGCCGCGGCGGTATCGGGATGCTATTGGCGGAGCCGACCAGCGGCGTGGTGTGGAACGCGAATCGCGGGGCGATTTCGCTGCGCGTCCGGGTGCGGGGGAAATCCGCGCACGTTGGTTTGCAGCACCAGGGCGAGAATGCGTTCGAACGGATGGTTCAGGTCGTTCAGCGGCTGCAGGAACTGAAGCAAGAAGTGGAACAGAAAACCACCAGCTACAACATCGGGGCAGATCAAGCGCGGCATTCGATCCTGATGCTGGGGGGACAGAGCGGAGGTGGCTCAAACTTCAACGTGGTGCCGGAAGAGTCCTGGTTTACGATCGATCGGCGAATCAATCCGGAGGAGAACCTGGAGGAAGAAACGTCGAAGATAATTGGCACGTTGGAAAGTTGCAGGCGAGATGGTATTCGACTCGAATGGGAAGTCTTCCAAGAAGGACGATCCGCGGCATGCTCGGAGCAAGCAGCGCTCGGCAAGGCGCTGGCCAAGAGTGCGCAAGCGGTTACGGGCGAAGCACCACGGTTTGAGATGTGTCCTGGGCTGCTAGAGACCCGCTTCTACTCCGCAGAAGGCGTCCCGGCGTATGCGTATGGTCCCGGGATGCTTTCGGTCGCGCACGGGCCGAATGAATATGTGGACCTACGAAAAATAATCGATTGTGCAGCGATCTACGCGCTGACGGCCGCAGAAATGCTGCATCCGTGAGGGGGGTTTATGGAACATGACTTGGGGCACACAATTTCGCTTCTGACTCGTACCCCCGCTGCGCTCAACGCACTTCTGCGGGATCTGCCGGAAGCGTGGACTTTCCGAAATGAAGGTGAAAACACGTGGAGCGCGTTCCATGTCGTGGGCCATCTGCTTCACGGCGAACACACGGATTGGATGCCGCGGGTGCGGATAGTACTGGAATTCGGCGAGGCTCGGGCGTTTGAGCCATTTGATCGCTGGGGACAAGAGCGAGAGAGCCAAGGTAAGTCGCTGGGGGAGTTACTGGATGAGTTTGCGCGCCTGAGGTCAGAAAACCTTGGCGAACTACGGGCCATGAATCTGCGGCAAGAAGACTTTGCACGACGGGGACGACATCCGGCCCTCGGGGTTGTTACGCTGTCAGAGCTCCTGGCGACCTGGACAGCTCACGATTTAACGCACTTGCACCAAATCTCAAGGGTCATGGCTCACCAATACCGAGAGGCCGTGGGTCCGTGGAGCGTATATCTTGGCGTGCTGCAGTGCGCCGGCCACAGCGTTCCTTGAGTAAATTGTCCAGAACGTGGCGGCGAGCAGGAGTTGGAGATTGGCTTTGATATGGTTCATTTTGGGAAGCGTTCTTATTAGTTACCGCGTGCGGAGCGCAAGAACGCGGAAGTAATTCCCTAAGTCTTTGAAAACATAGTTCATTATTATGGGCAAGGAAAGTTTGATTGTTTCCGGAGCGAAGGCGGACAGTTGCCCGAAAGTACTATTCACGTTTTCCAGAGATTGGCCGATGATGCCCGCATATGCCGACTCTCTACTTCTGCCAGCCTCACGCCAAGAACCAAGGCATGCTTCGCGCCGTTCTATCGGTTAACGAGTGTGAGCGAGTGGTCAGCCAGCATCCTGCCACATACGTAGGAGATCAGTTTCCCAAACTAGGGAGCGAGCAAGGGGCGGCCAACGATTTTGCCGTGCTCAGCCTTCCTCCCAATGAAGCTCCCGAAGGCTGGAAACCCGGGTACTACCGGCTCGATTCCGACCTGACCAAGCTTAACGAATCGCTACTGGCGCTTTCGCGCTAGTGTATTCAAGGGATTTCTGCCAAAGCAGAAGCTGGGGCGAGAGTGTTCTCGTTTTAAGGGCTATTTCCAATCACCAGTAGTTGCGAGCAGTTGCAAACCGATGGCGAAGGAGTCATGCCCGAGGGGCTCGCAATAAACGACTCGCGCTCGAGCCCGGAAGTCGCCGGGCAGCGACCATATGTTCAGTCGCTCATTGAGCCGCAGAGGATTATTTGAAATCACACGCGCGCCGTGGGCGCTTACGTTATCCGTAAGGCCTTCGTGACTACGATAGCGAATGTCGAGGCTGCGGAAATCCACTCGTACTGCCAGGGGAGTTCGTTCCTCCAGCCGCCGCGAAACCGCTTCCATGGGACACCCGGGACCGTGTGCGCAAACTGAGTGAATGGGCCGGGGCGGGAACGACAAAGGGATTGTAGCTCTAACGGACCGGTATGGCTAGAGATTCTATACCCCTCAATTCCCCGGCCTTGATATTGGCGAACCGGATACACGATGGTACTCCCGGCCTATCGACGCGAACGAAGGCGAACGCGAGAATTGGCTCAATTCAGAGAATCTGGTCCTAAGGCTCCCCTCTCTGGAGAGCTACCCCCCGGGTTCCGGGAGCAAGACGAATCGGAGGCACCTGTGAAATCGTTTAGTTTGTTGAAGTTACCGGCATTGTTGGCTGGATTTGGAGCCTTTCTATTATTCTCACCCGCGTGCAAGGCGCAATCGGAAGTGAATCCCGATCACTTCGATGGGACGGACACTTGGGAAGTCGCAGCGCGAAAACCGGTGACTGCGCAAGCGCAAGGCAAGGTTGCGCAGAAATCAGGGACGCTTCAAGCGCAGAGCCAAAAAGTCAGCACCGGCGCGAGCGTTCAGCTTGCTGCGGCGCGGGATATGTCGAATCCCTCGCCAGTAAGCGCCGTGGCGGTCGAGGACAAGCGCAAGGCAGCAGTTCGCAAATCGAATAAGCCATAATCGCAGAAGTATTGACGGCTCGGCCAATCAAGGGGCTCTGCCCTACAGAGTGCCTTCCTGTCTTGGTTATGCTTCAGGATTCAGCGAATCCTCGAACTTCCTTCCTTCTCCCATCCTGCGTCAACGCCCTGAACAAGCAGAGCCTGTTAAGCGCGACGGCGCAGGCGTCTGCAAAATTCGGTGACTTCGTGTGAGAAATCCAAGTACCATCGAGCAAGTTCGCGGGGAATTGCAGCGTGGGGTGGAAATGCCTCCAGAAGGCGTACGTCGCAGCAGCAGAATTGCGAAAGAGATCGCCATTCTGCTGGTGGGCAGCGACATGGAAGGCAAGATCTTCTCCGAGGAGACTAAGACCGTTCTGCTTAGCCGCCACGGGGCAGGCATCGTTTCGCAATATGCGCTCTCCGCAGAACAAGAGCTAATCCTCCGCAGGCTCGACACCAACAAAGAAGCCGAGGTTCGCGTGGTCGGTAATCTCGGCGCGCAAGGCAAGACCTACACTTATGGCGTGGCCTTCCTGAACCCCGAGACGGACCTGTGGGACATCCCATTTCCCAGCATGACGGACTCTGAAAAAAGGGCCAGTTTGGTGATGCTCCAGTGCAGTGGCTGCAAGACCCGCGAGATGGTGCAGCAAAGCGATCTGGAGTCGGACGTATACCGCGTCAACGAGGCAATCGTTCGTGCTTGTAAGAACTGCGGGACGTCCACGTACTGGAGGCGGCCGATTGACGACGCCGATGGTGGACCGGTTGGGTTGGAAACAGCCGCACTGGAATCTGAAGAAAGAGGGGAGCCCGTCGAGATTTCCCCGCCCGTTCCAGCGGATCCGGGGCCAACGTTGCAAGCAGCGCCGCACGTCGAAAACAGACGCAAACATGTGCGCACGAAGGTGAATTTCAAGGCATGCGTCCGGAGTTACACGTTCGGCGAGGATGTCGTGACGTGCGAGGACATGTCTCGCGGCGGACTGTGCTTCAAGAGCCGGAAGGAATACACCGCGCAAACGGAGATTGAAGTTGCAGCGCCCTATTCGCCGGGCGCACACACGATATTTGTGCGCGGGCAGATTGTCCACGTCGAGGAACTAAAGAAGGAAAGACGATTCCGCTGCGGCGTGTGTTACGCGAAGTCCTGAGGGACCGGACCTATTTGCTTACGAAGATCACTGCTGTATGGCTTACTTCAATGAGGCCTCGACTTTGTTTTTGAACTCCCTGGCCTTTCCGATGGCCGCGGGCTCGTCCACAGTAAGGAGTTTCTCGTCGCGCATCACGACGCGGCCGCCAATGATTACCGTCTCGACGTCGCTCCCCTTCAATGCATAGGCCAGTTGCGAGTAGACATCGTATAGGGGCACGGCGTTGGGAGCGTCCAGCCCTATGAGAATCAAGTCCGCTCTCTTCCCTGCTTCGAGCGAGCCGATTTCCTTGTCCATGTGAAGGGCCCGCGCGCCTTCAATGGTGGCCATTTCGACGACTGCTTTCGCGCCAAGCGCTCGCGGATCCATTTTGGTGATTTTCTGGAGCTTTGCGGCCAAGTCCATTTCTTCCATCAAGTTCAAATCGTTGTTGCTGCCTGCGGGGCCGTCAGTGCCGAGGCCGACGGCGATGCCCGCGGCGCGCTCTTCGATTACGGGAGCGACGCCGCTCGCCAGCATCATGTTGCTGGAGGGATTGTGCACACAGCCCACCTGACGCTGCGCCAGGACCCTTCGATCCGTGTCGTCCACGAAAATGCAGTGCGCCGCGAGCACATCTGGGCCGAGAATTCCAAGTTTATCGAGATACTGCACCGGCGTGGTGCCATGTTTCTCGCGGCTATCGTTTAATTCTTTCCTCGTCTCTCCGACATGAATCAGGATGGGGGCATTGTACCTTCTTGCCAGCGCCACAGTATCTTGAAGCGTCTTCTCCGAGCAGGTGTACATAGAATGGGGCGCAGCGGCGGCATGAATCAGTGCGTCGCCCTGCCAGCGCTTCAGGAAGTTTTCCGTGTATTCGAGCATGGCGGCGTTGTCTTTATTATCCGGAGCGGGAAAGTCGAGGATGGTTTCGCCCAGCACTGCGCGCATTCCGGCGGCTTTCGTTTCTTCGGCAACGGCGTCTTCAAAATAATACATGTCCGCGAAAGTGGTGACGCCGCCGCGGATTTGCTCCGCCAAGGCGAGGCGCGTGCCCCAACGCACAAATTCCTCATTTACGTTCCTGGCTTCGGCGGGAAAAATGGATTTCGTGAGCCATTCTTCCAGCGTCACGTCGTCTTTCAGGCCGCGGAGCAAGGTCATGGGCACATGGGTGTGGCCGTTGATGAACCCCGGAAGCACCAGCTTCCCTTTCGCGTCGATTAGCTGCTTCGCCGCATGCACATATTTGTTGGTGGCTGCGGGAGTGGAGGCCTCGACAGCAAAGATCGTGTCTCCCTGCTTCACTACGACAATTCCGTTTTCGAGAATTCGATGCGAAGGATCCATCGTCACGACAGTACCGCCCGCGATCACCAAATCCCACATGGGTTCCGGTGTTGACTTCTGTTTCGCCGGTTGTTTCTGGGCTTGTTTGTGCTTCGCCGGCGCCTGCGCGTTGATAAGAGAATTAAAGGAAAACAACTCCAGGACCAGAACCCCGAGAACAAGAAAACTTCGCTGAAACAAGTCTTGTGATTTCATTTTCGAGTTTCCTCGTCCTATAGGTTGGAGGAATCGAAGGGTTTGGGGAAGAGATCTTTCATCTGAATGGTCTCGGTCTTGCCCTTGAGGTTGGCCAGGATTACAGGAACGTCGCCGCAGAATTCCCAGATGAGCTGGCGGCACGCGCCGCACGGAGGCGTAAGAGTATCCGTGTCCGTCACGACGGCAATGGCGTCAAAACCGCGCTCGCCTTCGCTGATGGCTTTGAAGATGGCGACGCGTTCGGCGCAGACGGTGAGGCCGTAAGTGGCGTTCTCAACGTTACAACCTCCGAAGATTCTTCCGGAAGTAGCGAGTAGGGCGGCGCCCACGCGAAAATTCGAATAGCGGGCGTGCGCGTTTTCTCTCGCCAGTTTCGCGGCTGAAATTAGGGTGTCATTCTCGCTCAATTCAACGCCTCCCGGCATGCAGCAGAAAATTCTATGCTATGGCCTCGGCAATTCGCGGGATGACCGCTTTCAGCAAACCGATGAATTGGCCTTTAACGCGCTCGGCAGTTTCCAACACTTCGAGATGATTGAGCGGTTGATCCAAGATTCCTGCGGCGGCATTCGTCACGCAAGAAATGCCCAGGACGCGAATGCCGCTGTGCCGCGCAGCAATTACTTCGGGTACCGTAGACATGCCGACGAGGTCGGCGCCAATCGTGCGCAGGTAGCGTATTTCCGCCGGCGTTTCGTAGCTCGGACCGGGAAGCGCCGCGTACACACCTTCATACATCCCAATGCCCAGGCGGTTGGCTTCGCCGACAGTCATTTCCCGGAAGCGCTTGTCGTAGGCGGCGGTCATGTCGTGGAAACGCAGGCCGAAGCGGTCGTCGTTCGGGCCGGTGAGGGGATTGACGCCCTGCAAATTGATGTGATCACTGATGACCACAAGGCGGCCCTGCGAGAACTCACGTTTGATGCCGCCGGCGGCGTTGGTGAGAATCACGGCTTTCACACCCATGCGCGCAAAGACGCGAATGGGGAACGCCACTTCCTTCACGGAATAACCTTCGTACAGGTGGACGCGACCCTGCATGCCCGCGACGGGAATGGCGTCGACTTTACCGATGACGAGCTTCCCTGCATGGCCGATTGCAGTGGATTGCGGAAAATGCGGAATCTTGGCGTACGGGATTTTCGTGGGGCCGGCGAATTCATCGGCGAATGCGCCAAGACCGGAACCAAGGACCAGCGCAATCCGGGGCCGAAGAGTGGTTTTAGAAAGAATGAAGTCAGCGGCTTTGCCCGCGCGTTCGAACTCACCATCGACGCTATTGGCGGAGGCCTTAGCCGAGACCTTTCCCGGCGACGCCTTTTTCGAAGTTTTCCCCTTGGAGCTTTTTTTCGCGCTCACGAAAGAATCCCCACGATAGATGCGGACATTAAGTTTGCCATAGTGCCTGCGAGCATGGCGCGAATGCCGAATCTTGCAAGCTGGCTGCGCTGCTCCGGCGCAAGCGCGCCGATGCCACCGATTTGAATGCCGATAGAGCTGAAGTTGGCGAAGCCGCAGAGAGCGAAGGTGGCGATGGCGAAAGTGCGCGGATCGAGCGCGGCCTTCATGGTACCAAGCTGGCCAAACGCGACAAATTCGTTGATCACCATGCGCGTCCCGAGCAGGTTGCCGATCTTCGCAGCGTCATGCCAGGGCACGCCGATCAGCCAGGCCACCGGCGCGAAGATCCAGCCGAAGACAGTCTGCAGGCTTTCGGGGAACCAGGCCATGTGCGGCCAGTTGTGAACGCCGCCCATCATAGCGTTGAGGAGCGCGAGCAAGGCGATAAAGGTGATGAGCATGGCGCCAACGTTGAGCGCGAGATGCAAGCCGTCGCTGGTGCCGCGGGCGATGGCGCCGAGAAGATTAGTTTCTTTTTCCATGGGCGGCATTTCCACGCGGCCTGCGGTGAGAGGTTGCTCGGTTTCCGGCACGAGCATTTTGGCCATGAGCAGGGTTCCGGGCGCCGTCATGATGACCGCGGTCAGGAGGTTCTTGGGATCGGCCCCTCCGACCTGGATGTAACCGGCCATCATGCCGCCGGAAATGTGCGCCATCCCGCTGGTCATGACGACCATGAGTTCGGACTTGGTAAGTTTGGGAAGAAAGGGCCGGATGGTGAGCGGCGCTTCCGTCTGGCCCATAAAAATGCTGGCGGCGACGTTGAGGGATTCCGCGCCGCTGGCGCCCATCACGCGAGTCATAATCCACGCCGCGGCTCGAATGATGACCTGCATCACGCCGAGGTGATACAGAACCGCGAAGAAAGCGGCAATAAAGATGATTGTCGGAAGTACCTGAAAAGCGAACGAAAAACCGAGCCGGGAGAGTTCCTTGGGCAAACCGAGGTCGCCGAAAACAAACGTGGAGCCCGCGTAGGAAAAGCTCAACAATTTGTTCGCACCGGCACCGAGGAAGCCAAAAACAGAGCTGCCCACGCTGGAACGCAGAACGAAAAAGCCCAGCGCCAGCTGGAGCCCAAGGCCCCAAGCGATGGTCTTGAGCTTAATCGCACTGCGATTGGTGGAGAACAGCCAGGCCAACCCGAGAATCACGGCCATGCCGAGCGCGCCCGTCCATCTTCCCATGAGCCATCCTCCTGCGATCTCTTTACGCGCCAATGATCCGGCGGACCAGTGATGGTTTTTCCTGCGGAGCTTTTTCGCCAATGAAATAGCTGCCGGCAATTAGAGCTTTCGCTTCGGCAAGTTTGGCGGGGTTATTGTAATGAATGGTGGCCAAAGGTTCGCCAGTTTCCACGCGATCACCGATTCGTTTGTGGAATTCCAGCCCGACGCCATGATCGATCTTGTCTTCCTTCTTCTCGCGGCCGCCGCCAAGCATGGCAAGCGCGATGCCGAATCCTTCGCAATTCGTGCCGGTGATAAAACCGCCGGCAGAGCTCGTTACGTGAAAATTCAAGCGAGCAATGGGCAGGCGTTCCGGCTCGTCGATGACGCGTTCATCGCCGCCCTGCAAGCGAATCCCTTGGCGGAATTTTTGGAGTGCCTGGCCGGAGGTGATCATGGTCTCGGCGAGACGGCGGCCCTCTTCGACGGTCTTCGTTCTCTCGCCGAGATAAAACATCCAGGCAGAAAGGTCGAGGCTCAAGTCGCGCAGATCGTCGGGGCCGCAGCCCCTGAGAACTTCTATGGATTCGGCGACTTCGTTCGAATGACCGGCCATACGGCCCAGCGGCTGGTCCATTCCGGTGATGAGCGCGACGACTTTTTTGCCCATGCGCCGGCCGGTCTCCACCATGACTTCCGCGAGGCGAATCGAGTCTTCCTCTTTTTTCATAAACGCGCCGGAACCGGTCTTGACGTCGAGCACCAAAGCGTCGATACCTTCGGCAAGTTTCTTGCTCATGATGGAGGCGCAGATCAGGCCGATATTCTCTACCGTCGAAGTAACGTCGCGGAGCGCGTAAATCTTCTTGTCCGCGGGAGCAATCTCCGCGGTCTGCCCAATTAGGCCCATGCCGCATTCGCGGAGAACGCGGCGAAACTCGCCGAGCGAAAGGTTCACATTGAACCCGGGAATCGCTTCCAGTTTGTCGAGCGTGCCGCCGGTATGGCCAAGGCCGCGGCCGCTGATCATTGGAACCGTGAGCCCGCCCGCCGCCACAACCGGCGCAAGGATGAGGGAAGTCTTGTCGCCGATTCCCCCGGTGGAGTGTTTGTCCACTTTTTTGCCCGGGATTTCGGAATGGTTGAGGACTTCTCCGGAATGAAGCATCACATCGGTGAGCGCCGCAAGCTCGGAGCGGTTCAGGCCGCGGATCCACACAGCCATCAGCCACGCGGCCATTTGATAATCAGGTATGTCGCCGCGCGTGTAGCCGGAAACGAGGAAATTGATTTCTTCGCGGGAAAGCTCCGCGGAATCGCGTTTTTTGCGGATCAGGTCGACGGCGCGCATGCGTTTGAGAAGCGAACGGCGAGCGTAACATCCGCTTCAGGGGGCGTCAAACGCGACGCCGCTGGAATTCGCTCTACGCTACAGAACCTGCTGCACGTCGGGGGGCAGGTTGGTCGTCTGTCCAGAGACAACGCGCCAGCCATTGGGAGTGTTGACATAAACATGTATGGCCCGGAACTGGGTGCTGAGCTGCTGGCCTTTCAGAATGAAGCGCGTCGACCATAGGCACGTGGCGACGGCGGTCTCCTGAAAAATCCGGACTTTAATATCCGAGACAACAAACGACTGACGCTTCACAAGTGGAGACTCGATCGCCGCTATCCACGCATCTTTGTTAATCAATTGACCATGCGAAAGCGCACCCGCGAAGTCATCACTATAAATGCGATGAAAGAAGGTACCGCTGCCGAGTTGAATGGCGCGCCCGGCTTCCCTTTCCAGGCTGACAATCTCCTGCCTCTGCACTTCCGGATCTCCCATCTGGGGTTGAGTATTACAACGCTGGATGCAAGCAAATCGCGAGTTCTCTTGCGCTTGCCATGCGGGGACAAGAAGCAACCCAATTGCCAGTGCCACCGTACCCCTAATTTTGTTCATGTTAAAGCGCCTCCCTCAAGGAGCGATGGACTCTAAAGGAGTAACTCAGGAAAGAGTTATCGCTGACATGCTTCCATGGTACGGAAAGAAGATTGTCTATCCAACACATACATGGCCAGGGTGTTGTGAATGACAAGCTTCGTTGCATGAGGAAATTACGCGGGAACTGGCTGGGGAAGCGGTTGATCCATATTGTTCCATACGGAGAAGGGCGGAGCGATTTCAGAAAATCCGAGCGAAATGCAACAAATCGGATTAGGCTTGACGCTCTGCTAGAATGTTTAGCTTTCGAGGAGAGCCATCACAAAATGCAACTCAAGTCGATTGGAGGGTTCATGCGCAACTCTACCAGAAAAGTCGGAAATGAAGGCCAAGCAGTCGACTTACTGCCGTTTTCGCGGCGAAGCTTTCTCGCCAAGACCTCTTATTTCGGTGCGTTTTATGCCGCAGCAAAGCTGATTCCCTTGCCGACGCTTGCGGCGGTGCAGACGACGATCAGCTCACGCTTATCGCAGACTCCGATTGTGGACAAAGGCTTCGCCTCAGTCCGAAGAGTGGGTGAAGGGCTGTACGCCACAATTTCCGATCCCTCGAAGGGCTTCCAGACCCTTTGCAACGGGGGCTTCCTGGTGGGCAAGGAAGGTGCGCTGATGATCGAAGGGTTCGGCAGTACGGCGGGCGCCACTTTCCAAATGGATGCGCTGCGGATGGTTAGCCAGGTTCCGGTGAAGGCCGCGGTGGATACCCACTACCACTTCGATCATTCCATGGGAAACGGGTTCTATGCGGGCAATGGAATTCCTCTGTGGGCCCACACGAACACGGCAAAGCGCATCGTGGAGAGCTATGGCGCAATGCAGGGGGCTGACAAGGCCGTCGCCCTGGCGCCGCTGGAAAAGGCCATCAAAGATTCCAAAACGGAGCTGGCGCGGAAGCATCGGGAGGAAAATCTCGGCATGGTAACGAATATTTTCAACACCGTGAATAGCACGGTGTTGGCGCTGCCAAATCATCCGATTGATCCCGCGAAGTTGCCGATGAAAATGGATTTGGGCGGATTGACAGCCGTGATCGAGAGCTATCCGGGACATTCGGGGACGGACATCGTCGTGCGCGTTCCGGCGCAGAACGTAGTGTACACGGGGGATTTGCTCTTTTCCGGGCTGTATCCGGTTTGTTTCGACCCGCAAGCCACCGTGTCTGGCTGGAGGCAGACTTTAAGAACGTTCGCGTCCTGGGACAAGGACACTGTCTTTGTGCCTGGACATGGGCCTGTCTGCGGTCAGGAAGGAATTGCGCTATTCCGAGCGCTTTTCGACGACATTGAAGTGCAGGCGCGAAAGATGCACAAAGCAGGAGTGCCTGCGGCAGAAGCTGCTGATCTTTACGTTGTTCCGGAAAAATACAAGAACGTCGGCATTTTTGTTTGGGACTTTTCCATTGCACCCGCGATTACGAAGCTGTATGGGGAATGGGGAGCAAAGTAGACCTCCGGTGAAGACGCGGCAGGCAGGCGGTTCGGCGGCTTGAGACGTTAGTCCAGAATAAGGTCTTCGAAGCTGTGGATGGCATCGCTCCGGCGGCGAGAGGGAGAAGATTCCGGATCGCGTTCGCAGAGGATAGCTTGCATTCCCGAGGACCGCGCCGCTTCGACTTCGTTCGCAGCATCGGAAATGAACAGGAATTGCGCGGGCTCGAACGAAAGCGAAGCTGCGATTTTCTTGTAGCTTTCAGCCTCGGCCTTGGCCCCCACACGCGTGTCGAAGAAAGCGGAGATGTACGGCGTTAGATCGCCGAACGTGGTTGTGCGAAACAGGTTTTGCTGCGCAAGGACGCTGCCGGATGAGTAGATGCCGATTTTTCTCTTCTGCTTCCGCCAGCGTTCGAAAGCAATCGGGACATCCTGGTACACCTCTCCGTGTAATTCCCCGCTCGCGAATCCCTGCTGCCAGATTTTTCCTTGAAGCGTCTTGAGCGGCGTGCACTTGCTGTCGCGAGCGATCAGCCATTGGCCATAGACAACAGCCGAACAGAGTCGCGCTTCTTCGGGATCGTCTTGCCAAGGCGGGGGCTCAAGACCATTGCGTTCATCCATCTCGCGTTGCGCGCGCAGCTCCTGAATCAAAGATAAAATTTCAGGATTTTGGGCATGTTCTTGAAGAAAAGATTTCAGCTTGCGGCTCGCGTAGGGGAAAAGCGTTTGATAAACAAAATGGATGGGCGTTGTCGTGCCCTCGATGTCCAGAAGAATGGCGCGGACTCGGGATTCGTCGATCAGCGGCACTCCAGCTACTTGGCAGCCGTTTGCGGCGGAATGTAACTGGGACCTAGACAAACGGGCTCGTAATTCCGGTCGACGCCGCTGCTCGTATAGTGCGGGGTCCATCCGGACCTATCCTGGAACAGACGGATGGCGCGAATGCGGCGGTCTCCGCAAAGATCGAACCAGTGCAGCGTCCCTCGCGGAACGCGGATCAAGTCGCCCGCTTCCACCTCGATGGCGACAACCGGGCCTTGTTGCGGGTGGATATGGAATAACCCGCGCCCTGCAACGATGTACCGGACTTCGTCCTCATCATGCGTATGTTCAATATTGAATTTGGCGAGCATGGCGTCCAGCCCGGGAGTATCCGCGCTGACGTCGATCACATCCGCGGTGACGTAGCCGCCCTCGCGCTTGAGCTTTTCGACTTGCTCGCTATAGGCGCTCAGGACTTGCTCCGCGGAAGCATCCGTAGGCAGGTCCGTGGGAGATTCCCACTGTTCGTAGTCAATGCCAATCCCAGCCAGGTAATCGCGCACCTCGCCGTGTTCGCGGAGCGAACGGTTTTCGTCAGGAATTCGAAGGACAGCCACGGCAATCAACTCCTAAGTTCGACCTGCGCGGAATCACGCGCTCTGCGCGGCGCCCGAGCGAACCAGCACTTCCATCAGGAATTCCAGAATTTCAACATGGCGTTTGGCTTCCTGCAAGCCCGCACCCCAAGTATAAAGCCCATGCTCCTTCAGAAGGAAACCGTGGATGCCCGGAGTATCGCGCAGAGTTTTTGAAACGCGTTCTCCCAGCTCAATCATGTCCTGCGAATTCTCCAGAATCGGCAGCCACTCACGGTGCTTGTGCGTTCGGACGCCTTCCAGGCCTTTGAGCATTTCGAATCCTTCCAGGGCGATACCGCCCTGCGGTGCGTGTGAACCCGAAAGGACCGTACTCCAAACCGAATGCGTGTGCAGGACCGCGCCTGCGTCGACGCCTCGCGCGATGGCAAGATGCAGCAGCGCCTCCGCGGACGGGCGGCCATCACCGCGCACGACATTGGCTGCTTCGTCCATCTCCAAAAACTGTTCGGGCGTGAGACTCCCTTTATCCAATCCCGTCGAAGTAATTGCCAGGCGCAGCGGTTCACGAGAAATCACCGCGCTGAAGTTTCCACTCGTGCCCAGCACCCAGCCGCGCGCATAGAACCCCTTTCCAATCGCCACCAAGTCCGCAACCGTATTCGCATAAGTCCGACTATCCGGCTTCGCCATACGAATACCTCGTCTGGCGGACAATGATTGAGGACTGGCTTTAGTAGTCTTCATCGTGGTGATTATACTAAGCCCGGTTTGCGGTTTGCCGTCAGCGTCGTTTTGATCAGTGTGAATCGAAGGTGAATATTACTCCGAGAATGAGCAGGTGTTGCGACGGTGTCAACCTATCGATTCCGGGCAAGATCTCGGCACCTCGAAAAAACCCGCCGCCCTTGCCTCGCGAATCATCGAAGCGGTACTCCAGCCGCGCAATCGTATTCGTCCACCGGTATGAGACGCGATATTCGAGTGTAGTCGTGGCGGCCTTGATGGTCTGCGCGGATCCTGTCCATCGGCCATCACGGTCCCAGGCAAATTCTGGACGAAGCGTCACGCTCCATGGACCGCGCACCTTCCAGTGAACAGGCATCTGCGCAGACAGCCACAAGGCGCGTGGATTCCCAACTACGGCTAATTTTTCCGTGCCGGCTTGGTATTCGAAAGCAACCGTCGTGGGATTTCGCTTCCACTCCGCAATGCTGTCCGAAAAGAAACGCCAGGATTCGAGCGACGTGTCGGACTGGTGCGGGCCGTAGAGGACTGTCTCCTTGAGCGTGAGCCGCTCAGTCGCAGTGTAGGCGACCTGCCCGCCGAAACTCGGAACATTGTTGGGATCCGCCAAATGAAAATAATCGTTGACGACAAACACCGTCGTCGTGACTTTCTTGGAAAATGGATAACTGGCGTTCACGCCGAACATCAAGTACGGCGTATAGTCGGCGCCCCAAGGGCGCGTGTAAGTGAAATTATCCTTGGCGTACAGGGAGTCATATCCAATCAAGCTGCCAAAGATTCCACCTTGTACAGTAAGGCCTTTTCCGAAAGGCAGGAGATAGGAAACATCCGCCTTGCCAATCTGACGCAGCCAATTCGCTCCGCCGAGATTTGGAGCCGTGGCGGAAAACCCAAAAATTTTGGAGTCCTCGCCGGCCTGGGGCTCCAGTTCCATGCCCCAGCGTGATCTATCCGAGGCGTCTTTTGTAACGTAGATCGCTGCCATGTTCAAATCCAACTCATCTACGCGTGGTGTTGTACCTCGATTCCGGAAGAAGTGATTCGAAGGGTGGCTGAAGTCGAGCAAATACCCCAAATCGGCGAAGCCGCCGTAATGCCATGCGGAGTTTGGTTGCGGGCTTACTGCTTGCGAATGCGATTCTTGGGATGTCTCGGCGGGCGGCTCGGCCGAGCCGTGCCGTTGACGCTTGATTTCTTCTCCAGCTAGAAGCTGTTGATTGGATAGCAGCGATGGAGACTGTGCACGGGCATGAGCACCGGAGAAAGCAAATGCGAGCAACACAAGACGGAGTCGACGAAATGCTCCGGGCAGAGCGAGCTTTCGAATCATCTCCTTCAGAATGACAAATCATCCTGCCGGCCGCAATGCGGAACCTGCCGAGACTATTAAGATTCATCACGGAAAATTGATGAAACTGAATCTGATCCGTGAATACTACACGGACGCTTGTTTGACGGCCTAAAGGCAACAAGTCGGGCACTTTCACGCGAAACACTAAAATTTGACGAGGATCGCCATGTTCAGCCGGCTCTCTGTCTTTCTAAGATCAGGGAACCAGGTATTTGTCGGCGAACCGTTGCACGTCGTGAATCCGCTAAGACAGACAAATGTTCCCGGCGCACCGTTATTGCCACCCGGAGGTGTTACACCACCGGAGCCGGAGAAGTAGGGCACGTTTGCCGCTCGATGGTTGTACTCCCAGCGGAACGTTATGTATTGGCTGGGCATCCAGTCAAACGTCCCAGAGACATCCCAGGCTTTGTACGGATCACCAGGATTCTCGGTGAAATACGGCGTTCCCGAGGCCGCCGTCGCGCCATTAATTGGCGGCAGGAGCACGAGATAGCGCCCTGGATTGTTGATTTTTCCGCCGCCGAGCGTCACCGCGTATTTGTCGCGATCGAACCACAGGCGGTTGTAGACCATGTATCCAAGGAAGCTCTGCTTGGGGCCCTTCGCCGAATTACCAGCGCAGCTAACGCCGCCACCGTGTTCACACCCCATATCGCCAGTGAGAGTGAACGCGGCTTTGCTGACAAAATTCTCTGGATGGTCGTAGTACTTGATCTGGATGCTGTCGTCAGTGTGGTAGCGCACGCGGCCTGGCGTGTTCAGCGCATCCTCGCCCAAAGCGTACTGATTCCCCAGGACCGAGAGCCAGCCATTCGGCCGCCACAGTACTTGCAACCCGAAACCTGGACGGTTGTTGAAACGTCCATAGGACTGCCACCCGTTTGTGAACCACGGCTCGATTTTCAGGTGCTCGGTAGGGAAAATTTGAACACGCACACCGTTGAAAAACCAGGGTGTGTTCGAGGAAACATAAGACGGCTGATATGCCCAGTTGTCAAACTGGTAGTAGCTGAAGAGGCCGACGTAAGACATAAAGATTCCGGCGTCGACATTGATCCCATGCAGTACGTTGAAGTGGTAGCCTCCATACGCTTCGGAGAGATAGCGATAGGCATTGTCCAGATTCCACTGGCCGCGCGCAGGACTCGCGTCGTTGCGCGGCGTGGTTTGCGAATATAAACCAAACTGTGTCATCAAACGCGCGCGCACGTTATCGTAATGAAAATCGCCGCCGGCGCCGAGCTGCGTTACCTGGACTTCATTGGCCCTGAAGACTTCGCTCGACCCACCGATCGAGTTGTCATTAGGATGATTGAAATCATAAATATAGTCGACGTCGGCACGGATTTCCGGAGTGAAAAACCTCGTGTCCATCGGAGACTCCTTGGTGCGCGCGTTGCCGGTCAGCCATGTGAAATCCGCGAACGCAAAGGGCTCCGATGCCGGCGATTTCGCCGCGCCTGCCTTGCCCTTTTCTGTCGCTTGGGAACTGACGGCGGCGAGGGCTTTTTCTGCTGGGATGACATTCGTAATTGCCTCCGCCCCTGTCGACGCCGGCTTAACGCTCGCAACGGCCGCTACCTCCGCATCAGCTGTAGAATCCAGTGAACCAAGCCGCGACGAGGGCGCCCCAGCAGTCGTTGTCGCGAGCGAATTGTTCTTGCTTTCAAGTTCGGCGACGCGCTTTTCGAGTTGCTCCATGCGGTCCAGCATCCAGCGCTCGCGCTCCGTCAAAGGAGTGGGCGCTTCCGTCTTGGGGGCATCACTCTTTGGCGGCGCGGATTTTGCGGGTGGATTGCTTGCTTCCTTGTCGTCGGCTTGCAGCCAACTTGAAAAAGTGCCGATACACAACAATGCAACAAGAAAAGCCTGGAACGGCCTTCCATTGTATCTAAACGCGCGCATTTCGCCCTCCTGAGAGCATTGATGCATGGCAACGGACTTTTGGTGGAACAAATTGGTCTTTGGCAGACGCAAGGTGCTGCCTCGTTGCCTCGGAATGCTAGCGTTCGGAGCGTAAGGAAATCATAAGCCCAGAATAAGGATGAGATTAGTGCGTAAACGGGACCTGCTCAGACACTTGCCGGGGGCCAGCGGGAAATCTCTAGCGCTAGGGCGCGCATCTCTTCGTGGATCAGCCCGTTGGTGGCAAGGATGACGGGGCCGCCAAGCTGGTAAGAATTTCCGGCGAAATCTGTGACTTTGCCTCCGGCTTCTTCGACCAGCAGAACGCCTGCGGCGGTATCCCATTTCGCAAGGCCGAATTCCCAGAAGCCGTCGAAACGGCCCGCCGCGACAGAGGCCAGATCGAGCGCGGCGGAGCCATCACGGCGCACGCCGTGAGATCGTTGCGTGAAATCGCCGTAGTATTGAAGATTGGCGCTGGTTTTGCGGTTTCGCACCGGAAACCCGGTGCACAGGAGGCTGGTCGAAAGCGTGGAGACCTTGGAGACGTGAATTTTCTTGCCGTTGAACGCCGCGCCCTCGCCGCGGGCGGCGGTGAAAAGTTCGTTGTAAAAAGGATTGAAAACGACCGCAGCGAGCAGTGTGTCTCGCTTTGCGAGCCCAATTGAAACGCTGAAACAGGGATAGCCGTGCGCATAGTTAGTGGTGCCGTCAAGCGGATCAACGTGCCAGCGAAATTCGGAAGCCGATGCGCTCTCGTGCCCCGTTCCCTCTTCAGCCGCGACGGCATGATCGGGAAAGTATTTTGCCAGGCGTTCGACGATGAATCGTTCCGATCGTTTGTCCGCCTGCGTGACGAGATCGACTTCGTCGCCTTTGTAGCGAATATCGAGCGGGCGCGACAATTCTTCGATAAGTATTTTGCCCGCATCCTGGGCGATTTCGATCGCGGCGCTAAGATAGGAGTCGTTCATCCCAACAATATTACTGTGGTGGCTGGAAAAAGCCGAGAGAAACGAAATCACTGCGATTAAAGCTGAAAAAATTATTGCGGGCCAGTGAGGTAGGACTTTCGATGGCGAACCTGGTAATTGGACGGCGTAACCGTGACCACGATAGAACGGTAGGTGTTGGCGGGGCCGCGTGGAGTGGGATAGTAGGCCAGAAGATACTGAGTGCGCAGCTCGCGGTCGATGCGATCGAAGATGGCTCCCAGTTCCTGTGGCGTGTCGGGATAGAACATGGCGCCGCCCGTTGTATCGGTCATAGTCTCCAGGGCGTGCTCACCGGCCGTATTCCGCCCGCTTTCATTTTTTACCGGGCGAATGACGATGGTGTAAAGAAGCGCGTTGGAACGCACGGCTTCCTTGCGAGCTGCGTCAAAATCGGCGCGGCTGGTGGTTTCCCCTGCGTCAGTCACCAGAATAATTACGCGGCGGCGCTCATCGCCGCGGCGCCCGAGCGCGCGTGAACCCAAAAGAACTGCGTCATAAATCGAAGTGCCCGCCCCGGGCGGAATCCTGCGAACCGCTGCTTGCAGCTCGCCGACGTTATCCGAAAATGACGCGACCTGCGTCACGTTTTCATCGAACGCGAAAACGGCAAGCCGGTCACCGGGGCGCAGAACCTGCCTGATGAAGTGCGCGGCGGCTTCTTGCTCGAAGCTGATCTCTTTGTGAGCGCTCAGGCTGGCGTCGATCATGATCGCCAGGTCCAGCGGCTGTGAAGTTTCCGGCTCGAACTTGTCGATCTTTTGCTCAATGCCTTCTTCAAAAAGTTGGAAGGCTTCCTTGGGCAGATCCGGCGCCGGGCGGTTCTTTTCATCGAGCACGCTGACAAGGACGTTGACCAGGTTTACGTTGACGCGGATGCGCCCACGCTGCGAGGCGGCATCCTGAGATTCGTCTGTCGAAGCCGCCGGGGTGGGCTGCACGGTTTTTCCAGGCTCGCCGTCCGGAGCCGAGGACGGGGGCGTCGTAGACGTGGAAGTGCTACTTGGCTTGGAAGTTGGGTTGCCACTTGCCGTGGACTTGGGCTTCTGCGCCCACGGTGGACGGTCCGGCTTGTCCTGACTGAACGCCGCTCCAGCGAGCAGTAGCGTCGAAACAGCGAAGAATAGAGTGGATTGGGGGCGAAAGGGTGTCATCGGCATTGGGACCTAAGATGCAGGTTTCGCGCGTGGTGTCGCCGCGGGAACGGGAGGGAGTTCGCCATCCGCCCATACCGCGCCGTCTTCGAAGTACTCCTTCTTCCAGATCGGCACGGTACGCTTGAGCGTATCAATGGCAAAGCGGCAAGCATCAAAGGCGGCGGCGCGGTGTGGCGCGCTGACCGCAATGAATACGCTGGTCTCGCCAATCTCCAGGCGCCCCAGCCGGTGGACCATGGCAACGCGATGGATGCGGTATTTTTCGTGAATTTGAAGGCCGATCTCACGCATCTTGGCAAGGGCCATGGACTCGTAGGCTTCGTAGTCAAGATAGAGAGTCGCGCGGTTGTGGGATTGATTTCGCACGAAGCCGTCGAAGGTGACGATGGCGCCGTCCTCGTGGGCACGGACAAGGCGTACCAGGGCGGCCATATTAATGGGCTCCCGCACCAACTGGTAGATGTCATCGTTGGGGGATGTCGCCATGTGGACGCGTCAGCCTCCGCTCACGGGAGGAAGAAACGCAACTTCGTCGCCGGAACAAAGAGGCGTATCCCAGGCGGAAAATTCCTGGTTGCGCGAAGCAACCACCGACGAGCGGTATTTTGCAAGATCGGGATAGCGCGCCGAATAGAGAGCGAAGAGTTGCTCGATCGTCGCAGCCTCTGCGAACTCGGCGGAATCCTTGGCATGCCCGGCGACGTCCTTAAGGCGGCCGAAAAACAGGACCGTCACGCGAATCGTTTGTGAGACTGGCAGCACAAGGGAATTGTAACCCGCAGCGGGTGAAGGGGCCAGTCGGTTGGGCTCTGACATGTCCATCCGGGAACATTGGAGGACTCGACTGGCGTCTGGCGGCGAAAGATTCAAGCGTTTCGTTCGAAAAGTAGGATTTGAAAGATTCAATTGCTTGACCCTGGCGTGCAGGATGCGTAGCGTGCAAGAAGCTATTCACTCGTCTGCCGCTGACGCGGATCAACGAAGAGGAACGTGATGAAAATTCTTGTAACCGGCTCCTCGGGACTGGTTGGCACGGCGCTGGCAAGGGCGCTGGGCTCAGCTGGGCATACCGTCTGCCGGTTGGTCCGGCCACAGAGTGCAGCAGGTGAGGCCGCGAAAGAAGGCTTCGCCGTGGCTTGGAATCCGGCAACGGGAGAATTAGGCGGTGCCGGCGTCGGCGCCGATGCGGTGGTAAATCTGGCGGGGGCATCAATTGCAGACGGGCGCTGGACAGCAGAACGGAAGGCGCTCCTGCGCTCGAGCCGAATTGATACGACGCGCGCATTGGTGAACGCGCTCGCGAAAATGAATGCCCGGCCGAGTGTTCTCGTGTCGGCATCCGCAATTGGGATTTACGGCGACCGCGCCGACGAAACGCTGACCGAAGAGAGCAAGCCTAGGACCGATTTTCTGGCGGGCCTGGCGCAGGGGTGGGAAGCGGAAGCAATGAAAGCCGAGGCGCTGGGAATCCGCGTGGTGCTGGCCCGGTTTGGGATAATTCTGGCGCGCGAAGGCGGCGCTCTGCAAAAGATGATGCTGCCGTTCAAAATTGGGGCCGGGGGAAAACTGGGCTCCGGGCGGCAGTGGATGTCGTGGGTGACGCTGGAAGATGTCGTCGCGATTTTGCGACTCGCTATTGAGAACGCCTCGGTAAGGGGAGCGATTAACGTCGTCTCGCCGCAACCGCTGCAAAACGTGGAATTCACAAAGGTTCTGGCAAAGGTAATGCACCGCCCCGCGGTCTTCCCTGCTCCGGCATTTGCGCTGCGGCTCGCGCTGGGTGAAATGGCGAACGCGCTGCTCTTATCCAGCCAGCGAGTCGCACCGCAAGCATTGGAAAAAGTGGGCTACCGATTTTTGCATCCGGATTTGAATAGCGCTCTCGCCACAATACTTGCCGAGAAGTGAGCACCTCCGCCCCTTACTTGATCACGTTCAGTGTGACGTCCACTTTCAGAACGTGCCCCGTGACTGGATCGGTAGCGACGGTTGATTGAATGGTTTGGCCATCGCGGATGAGCAAATTTACCTGGGTGCGGAATTGCTGGACGATCGGCTGTCTGCTGGCGATTTCGTTTCCTCCACTGAGTGCGGGCTTTCCGCTGGCACCCGGGGCGTAAACCGAGGTTCTTTCCACGTTTAGTTTTAGAAGGAACCTACCATCATCGGCCTTCTCCGCGTGGCCGTCCAGGTTCGTGCCCACATCCTGGTATTGGAATTGATTGGAGTTCAATTCAATAGGAACGCGCAACCCCATGCGCATGGCAGCCACCGGTCCGCGATCATCCGCATTCACAAGGAGCGTGTAAGGTAAGTTGCTAATCTTTTTCTCTCCTTCATATTCGGTGAAGACCACCTGCACGCGGAGAGGCGTGACTGATTTTTCACTCGCAGGAGGCTTGGGAGCGTCTTCCGATTTTCCCTTCTCTTGCGACCACAAGCACTGGCGACTCAATACAAGAGTTGCGAGTAACAATCCAAGCAAGATTTTCTTCATGAAACGCTCCTTTTGCAATGCGTTGATTGATTCAACGTTTTGCTTCCGCGTCTTGTGACGTCGGCTCTCCACGAACATCCGCGAGCGGCTTCAATTCGATGGGGGAAACACCGAGTGGAGAAACTCGCAAATCCTGAAGCGGCAAGTCGGATTTCTGAGTCAACAAGTTGCCTACCTTCAATTTGCCTGTCCGCAAATCATCGAGCCACGAATCGATCACCACTCTCTGGCCGGCAGGAAGCAACACGGGAACCCGTTCGACAGACGGAGAAGCCTGAGCCCTAGACTGCGTACCGCGTTTCTTCATTCGAGGACCGGGCTCGGTCTGGGGCGAAGCGCCAAGCGGTTGTGTGGAAGTTTCCACAGGCAACACTGCGTGTGCAAGAGTGCTTTTCTGTGCGTTTTGTCCAGACGTATCGTGACGCCAGCCGCGAACTGCAAAAGCCGCCAGAACAATCGCGGCAGTCGTCGCAAGGACCGCCCATGCGGGAACCCAGGATCTCCGCGCCACTGATTGACCGCTCAGTTGTGCATGAACGCGGGGCAAAAGAGAAACAGGCACTTCGGCGTTCGCCGTCAAGCGCAGGCCGCCATCCATGGCTGCGAAAAGAGTTTGCTCTTGTTCGAACGCGACGCGGCAATTATCGCAGCCATCGAGATGCGCGCGCAGATCCCCGGGTGGCGGGGCGTCGCTCGCCGCCGCTTCGATCAACGCTTCTTTATAGTGTTCGCATAGCATCGCAACTTCTCCGCTAGCTGCTTTCTCGCATAAAAAATTCTGGACTTCACTGTCCCCGTGGAAATGCCCAACATCCCGGCAATCTCCTCAATCGTGTGACCTTCCATGGCCGCAAGTAAAAGAACTAGCCGCAACTTCTCCGGCAATTCCCCAAGGGCGTTTTCAAGATGCGTCTGGAATTCGCTCGAAGCCGCGAGGTCTTCGGCAGTCGCGGCGGGCGGCTGGTGTTCCGGCTGCGACCAAAGCGTGTCGCGCAGTTCGCGGCGTTTTCCCGAGCGCAAGCGGTCCAGCGCCAAACGAAACGCGATTCGCACGAGCCAGGCACGGAAGCGATTCCGGTCGCGAAGCCGGTCGAATCGCCGATACGCACGTAACAGAGCTTCCTGCGCTACGTCTTCCGCGTCAGCGGTGTTGCGCAAGACGCCACGAGCCACGCGATAGGCAAGTGGACCACACTCGGCGAGACGCTCCTCGAACTCGCGCCGCGTGTCAGCCTGGGCCGCCTCGTGCGCCAGCTCCTCCTCCTCGTCATGCGCGGCCGCAAGGCCGCCGGCCGTGCTACCTGGTTGGACCAGAACCAGCTCCTGCATTTGCCATCCTGCGCGAGATTCGAACGCCCTTCCTCGGCCTGCAACTAACCAGACGCCGCCGAATGAAGATTGGTTCATGCGGAACGGCCGTTTCAGCCGTCCAAATACTCCGGGTCAGATCCCCAGCCGTCCAAGCAGCTCTTCCAGGTTGGATTCGTCGACAATCACTTCGCGGGCTGGCTGGCCCGCCCCCGGAGCCTGGACGGCTCCTTCGTCGAAAGCCCGAAAGAGGCGCATCTTCGCGACGGCATATTCCTCGCTGCTCGTAAGTGGGCGGCCGTTCACCTTTGCCCAGGAATCCAGCGCGGATTGCATGACGAAAATCTTGAAGGGAAATGCGGAGTGCCGATCCGCCGAGACCACGTAAGTAAATTCTCCGCCGGGATTGCTGCCTCGCTGCGCGCGGTTTCCTTCGTAGAAATAATACTGATAGACGTACCCGTCGGCAGCGGAGTAGCTCTTCACGCGGCGTACGGCATCGGGACGAGGCATGCGCGGATTATTGAAGGCTAGGCGAGGGAAGTCAACGTTGGAATTTTCACGCACCGGACGAATCCTACCGGCAAATCCGTTGGCGCTTCCGGCTTCGCCGCCGGGCGTGACGGGACTTTTCGGCGCGCAGGTAGTGGCCGTGGATGCGGCAAGCGGGGCGGTTGTGGGAGCAGGGCTCAACGGATGGAGTTGCACGGCTCCGGGTCCCGCGCTGTTTGATGGAACGTACGAGATCGATCGCCTTGCAGCGGGACGCGCTTACACCGTTTATGCGGAAGCGCTGAACGGCGCCGTGGATCCTTCGCAGTTTGCCAGTGCCACAGTCTCGCTGTGCCGCAACGTGGTCAGCGATCCAGGCTGGCCGCCCTTGCAAGGTTGCGTTGTGCCCACGGCGAACATCAGTTTCACGGCGCGCACACGGCCTGGACCGTGAACGGAGTGCTCACTTTCTATTCTTCGCTTTAGGTTAAAAGGCTTCGCGGTTCGAGCTTCGTATTTCGAGCTCCTATTTCGTTTTTCCACTTTCCATTTTCCATTCTCTATTTTCCGTCTTCGTGGGGAGTGAGCCAGCCGCCACCGAAGAGCAGGCCCGGACCGAGCGAGGCCAAAAAAATGGGCTTGCGGTTTTCGGGCGATTGCCTCTCAGCGATCCGCAAAGCTTCGCGGAGTGCTGCGCCGCACGTGGATGAGCCGAGGTTGCCGGAAACTCGTGCGATCGGCGGAAAAGTGTTCGGGGAAACACCGCACTGCTTAGCCAGCAAAGCCACGAGGCGCGGATTCGGTTGATGCGTCGCAAAGCCTCCGACGGAACCGCGCGGGATGCCGCTCCGCAGCTCGACGGAAGTAATAACCTTCTCCATCCGCATGATCGCCGCGCGGGAAAGCGCTTCGCCGTCGAATTGCACTTCGAGTGCGCCGTCCTTCTTATCGCTGACCTGAATAGCGGCAGCGTACTGGCCCGCGCAGCCGAAGAGGAATTCACCAAGGCGATAGGCGCTGTTGGAGTGGTTGTAGTCGGTACTTCGCAGAAGGAAAGCGCTCGCGCCGTCGCCGAATAGTCCGCCAAATTCGCCTGCGACGCGCCCGGGAATTAGAGTTCGGCTATGCACGTCGGCGGTGACGACCGCAACGGTCTGGGCCTGCCCCGATCCAATGAGCGATAGCGCGACGGCGAGAGCGTTGAGCAAACCAAGACATGCGCCGCCGGTATCCAGCGCGCCGCAATTTTCACGGAGCAGCAATCGGGAGTGTAGCTGGGCCGAGAGCGAAGGATAATCATGGTGTGTTTCGCTGGTTGCGACGATCCAATCTACCTGTTGCGGCCCACACGAGGCGGCGTGTAACGCTTCCTGCGCTGTTTTCGCGGCAAGCGTCAGCTCGCTCTCGTCTTCGGCGACGTAGGCCAGCGATTCAATGCCGGCCCGCCTGCGCAGCTTGCCGACGGGCATCCCGAACGCGCGATCAACATCCTCCGACGGAATGACCCGCGAACCCACTGCGGCTGCCGAGGAAATGACCGAAACCTTGGCCATGTTTGCCGGTTGTTTCTCCTGGTCTCCTGGAGCCCGCTGGGTCATTGGAGTTTCGAGTTCTCTGGTGCCGTTCGACCGCCGGAACAGCAATCTCTATCTTCGCATCAGACCTTGACTACTTTCTAGCGAAGGAAAATGGCAAGGAATCGGATTTCCCAGGACCGCGATATGCAACATAGCACAAGAAAGAATGTTGAGCTTGTGTTGCCATTTTGCTCTCGCAGAATGGAGTGGACTCGTCGTGTAAGACGGAGCACATGCTAACGTAAAAAGATGCCTCACATTGCGGGGCAATGCGTCCTGCTTCGCGAGGAATGGCAAGAAGAAGGAGCCATTTGGTTCTCGTTCGTGTAAGAAATTAAAGATGCGTGCAATAAGAACGACGCGATTTATTGGACTCTTCGCGCTTCTTTTCGTTTGTAGCGCGAGCGCCCGGGCGCAGCGCGCGCGGGGCGAACTGCGGCTCGAAGTTCACGACCCGCACGGGGCGGCGGTGTCGCCTGCCGGCGAATTGGTCAGCGAAGCCAACGGAGTTCGGCGGACGTTTGTTCCCGGGCCCGAAGGGCGCTACGTGGCGCAGGATCTTCCATTTGGAGTTTACCGGCTTAGTTTGCAGGCGGAAGGATTCGCGCCCTGGAGCGACTTGATTGAAATTCGCTCCGAAGTGCCGGTGCGCGTGACCGTGACGCTGGGCGTTGCGCCGGTGACGACGCAGGTGCAGGTAAATGATTCGGCGACGCTGCTCGATCCTTATGCAACCGGATCGCTGTACTCCATCGGACGGCAAGCGATCGAAGAACACAACGCCGCGCAGCCGGGGCGCGAGTTGCTGGACCTGGTGGCTGAGCGGCCTGGATGGGTGTACGAGGCCAACGGCGTGCTCCATCCGCGCGGAGCAGAGTATGACGTGCAGTTTGTGGTGGACGGGCTGCCGCTGACGCAGAATCGCTCGCCGGGGTTTGCGCCCTCGTTTGACGCTGGCGACGTGGAGTCGTTGGGCGTCTTGACGGCAAGTTTTCCTGCCGAATATGGGCGGAAACTCGGCGGCATAATCGAAGTCACCACCAAGAAAGAGGTCTCAGCAGGATGGCACGGGCGGCTCGACGCGGGCGGTGGAAGTTTTTCCACGCTGAACGGCGCAGCCGGAATATCGCATGCGCAAGGGGCCAGCCGGTTTTCGGCGAGTGGACAGGGATTTCACACTGAGCGCTACCTCGATCCTCCGGTGCTGCCGAATTACACGAACCGGGGAAATGCCGCAGGATTTGCGGCTTCTTATGAACGGGATTTTTCGGCGAGCGATCGCTTGCGGGTAAGCATGACGCACAATGCGGTCCGCTTTCTCGTGCCCAACGAACTCGTGCAGCAGCAAGCCGGGCAGCGGCAGGACATCCGGAACCTCGAAACGAGCGGACAAGTTTTCTTCCAGCACACGATTTCGCCTGATTTGTTTCTGAGCCTTTCGGGAAGCGTGCGGGATTCGAGCGCGGCGCTGACATCGAACTCGTTCGCAACGCCCGTGATTGTTTCGCAGGATCGCGGCTACCGCGAAGGATACGCGCGAGCTGACCTCGCGGGGCATCGCGGACATCACGATTGGAAAACGGGCCTGGACAGCATTTTCATCCCCGTGCATGAGGCGCTGCAATACACGATTACCGATCCGGCTCAATTTGATCCTGGAACGCAGCTAAGTTTTCAGTTCCCGTACCAGCAGAAATGGGATGTCGAGCCTTCGTTATACGCGCAAGACCAGTGGCGCCTGGGCCGGTGGAACGTCAGTGGCGGGCTCAGATTCGATCACTATGGATTTATCGTGCACGAGTCGGCGTGGAGTCCGAGAATCGGTGTATCGCGATTCGTTCCGGCGGCCAACTTGCTGCTCCATGCTTCGTACGATCGCGTTTTCCAAACGCCCGCAGTCGAAAATCTCCTTCTTGCGAGCTCACCGCTGCTCGATGCCATCAGCCCTTCGGTGCTGCGATTGCCGGTGCGGCCGGGGCGCGCGAATTTTTATGAAGGCGGCGTCACGAAGGCTTTCTTTGGCAAGCTGCGGCTGGATGCCAACGTTTTCCGCCGTGATTTTCGCCAATATTCCGATGACGACGTCCTGCTGAACACGGGAGTGAGTTTCCCGATTGCGTTTACGAAGGCGCGCATCCTCGGCGAAGAAATCCGCTTGGACGTTCCTCAGTGGGGACGCTTCTCCGGCTACTTGAGCTATGCGAACCAGTCCGGCTACGGGCAAGGGCCAATCACCGGAGGGTTGTTCCTTGGAAGCGCTGCGGCCAACGCGCTGACCGATACGAGCAAATTTGCTGTGACGCAAGATCAGCGGAATTCGCTTCGCGCACGAGTGCGCTTCCAGGCTCCGCGGCGCGCGTGGCTGGCGATGGGCGCGCAATACGGCAGCGGATTGCCGGCGGATATTGGCAACGCCAACGTAAGTGATCTGCTGGCTGCATTTGGGCCGCGGATTTTGGATCGCGTCGACTTGGCTCGCGGGCGCGTGCGGCCGAATTTTTCTCTTGACCTCTCGGCCGGAGCAGAAATTTATCACAAGGAATCGAGGAGCGCTGCGCTGCAGATTCAAGTAGCCAATTTGACCAACCGGCTTAACGTGATCAATTTTGCGAGTTTGTTTTCCGGAACCGCGGTGGGCGAGCCGCGAAGCGTTTCGTCAAGCTTGCGGCTTACGTTCTAGCCCAACAGCACTTCCGAACGAAGTATGCGAACCAGTTGAAGTTGAGATTCTTCGCACTGTTACCTTGCCAAGGATTCGAGTTCCGTCACAACGCGCTCGAGCTCGTCGATGAGCGGGTTTGCGCCCGCTTTGCGAAATACATTGACCAGAGTTCTGTAGTACCAAAGCGTGCCGTCCTTGCGTCCGGTGAAGCGGCCGAAAACGGCATCGCCTTCGACGCGATAGTCGGAAAGAATTTCCCGCGCGTTGGCTAGTTTGTCCGCTGCGGATACGAGCCGCACATCATCGGGCTCGTGGGCGACTTTTTCGATGTAGGCGCGCTTTCTTTCACCCCATTCGCGTTTTTCGCCGCGCGCTTCGTAGGAATCGGTGCAGCCATCCACGATGCGTGCGACGCGATCGCCAAATTTTTCGCGAATTTCATCGAGACGCGGGAGGCCGCCCTGGTCTTCGACGGCGTCATGCAACAGCGCGGCGATGACTTCGTCTTCGCCACCGCCGTGCTGAATGACGATTGCCGCAACACTGAGCAAATGGCCAACGTACGGCTGGCCTTTGCCCTTGCGGCGCTGGTGAAGATGAAGTTCCGCTGCGTAGCCAAGCGCTTCCACAAAACGATTGGTGAGCACCGGCTTTTCGATGATGGATTGCCCGCGAATCAAATGTTTTGCTTATCTGCGGCGCGCCTTGGCAAGCAGGCGGAGGATTTCCAGGTAGAGCCAAATGAGCGTGACCATGAGGCCAAATGCGCCATACCACTCCATGTACTTCGGCGCGCCATTCTGCACGCCGGTCTCGATCATGTCGAAATCGAGAACTAAATTCAGCGCCGCGATGACTACCACAAAAAGGCTGAAGCCGATTCCCACGGCGCCGCTGCCGTTGATCGCCGGAACCTGAATGTGAAAGAAACCGCCAAGAACCATTTCCAAGAGATAAAGAAGCGCGATCCCGCCAGTGGAGGCAATCACTCCGAGCTTGAAACCCTGCGTGGCGCGAATCATGCCGGTCTTGTATGCAAGCAGCATTACGAAGAAACGCCGAAAGTGAGTCCGACGGCCTGAATCGCGACGCCTGGATATCGCAGCTCGAAAATGGCCGAGATGCCGCCCAGCGCCAAGCCTTCGAGGAGCGCATAGACCGGCGCGGTGAACGGCGCCCAATTCGCTTTGAAAATCGTGACCAGCGCGACGATGAAGCCGCCGAAAACGCCGCCGATCATCCACGTAATGGCAGCTCCCGGGACTGGAGAGTGGGACAAGCCCCAGGTCCACGCTGCCGTGGCCACAACGCAGAGCAGGAGAAATCCAGTCTTATTCACGGTACCTTGCAGAGTCATCGCTTCGCCGAAAGCGACCTGCCCCTTGAAGGCCTTCTCATTAAGCGCCGGGTTGGAGGTGCGCATTAGATTTGCCATTCGTGTCTCCCTATCTGGCTGCAAATATCAGTTTACGCCGCATTGAACACAAGTTCAAAATTGGAGGCAGCACCACACTGGATCAGATCTCAACTACTGCGTTTCTCTGGGGTTAGATTCATTGTGAGCGCACCAACGATTCTCGTTGCGCGTGCAAGAGTTTCGGGCGCGGCAACAAGGGAGGCTATGATTCGCGCAATTTTTTCTCCACCCACCGAAGATGGTTCGATGGGGTTCGCATAATCACGGTCCTCGTTACATATCGAGCGTAAGTCAACTACCGGGAGTGCGTGTTCGATTGCGACTCTCAAGATTGTGTCGTTAAATATCGTCAGAGCCACTGAAGCGATGCGCTGATATGTCCTATCGGGAAAGCAGCCGTTGTAAATTGTGCACACGCTGAGTGGAAGACGAGGACGCAGACACTCCCCTACCGCCGTACGGTAACGAGTCTCGAAGTCTTCAGAGATGTCTGCCAGAGACATTAAAGCATCCGAATTGGACGTCGAGGGGATGCCAAACAATGAAATGCCTAACTCTGATGCGTGCAGCAATGCGTTGTTGCCACCGATGCTGAGTACCAGGTGAGTTGTTTCGTCGGGTAGATGTTGCATTTGATCGGTGATGTTGTCGGTGGTGGATCCATCAGTGGCAAGCAGAGAAGCGCTCCATCCAGGCGGCAGAAACTTCCGAACTTGCGAAACGACGTCCGGGCCGCCGCTCGTGTACCGAGCGTTGTCAAAAATAGAGTCTCCCAACAGAACTAAATGCGGCATGGTCTAGATTCTCCCGGCTTGAGTTTGCTCAATTTGCTTTGCGTTCGCCGGCGATTTGGCTTTGCACTTGTTCTCTGAACTTCAGGGGATTCTGGATTTTCTGGAATACTTCCGGCGTACCGCCTGTGCCGCGCACAATTACCGTTCCGTAGCCCAGGATTCTTCCCATGGCGGGCTCGTCCACAACGACGCTTTCGATCCTGGAGAGGAGGATTTCTGTGGTGCGGCGTTCCGCAATGCCCGTCTTTACGATGACTCTTTTGTTGGTGACGGCCATTTCGGTGACACCGCGCTTCAGCAGCCCGACGCAAAAGAGGACTCCCCCGATCAGGAAGCAAATGAGAGCCCCCAAATAGATGGCGCCACTCGAAGACGTGCCCTTGCCTCCTGCCGGCTTGGAAAACGAGGCGACGAGAAATGCGATTGCGAGCAGCTCAAACACCGCGGCGATGGCAACGTGCCCCAACATCACAATCCAATGCAACTTGGTTTGATACTGGATGGATTCCCCAGGAATTAGATGCTTTTCGACGTAGCCCAAGTGTGCTCCTTGAATACAGCAGCAGCGACGGTCCGCATGCGCCGATGCGAATCACGGTCCATGATAAACAGAAAAGCGAAGAATTCAGCCAGCGATTGTTGGTAGCGCTAACGGGAATCGAACCCGTATTTTAGCCTTGAAAGGGCTACGTGCTAACCGTTGCACCATAGCGCCACCGGGGAGAGAAGCGGAACCATTCTAGAATACGAGAAATGGCGCGCGCGAACAAGCGCGACGCCGACACGACGGCGTCATGCGCCGAACTGCCGCAGGTGGTGATCGACGTGAAGATAGGCGAGGCGCTTCCATTCGCGTGCCGAGAGTGCGCCGAAGTGCGGATGAGGTTTTGGAACATAGTCAGCGGGTTGCCGGGCGAAGCGGTCAATCAGCCCACGGAGTTCTTTCATGTCGGCGACAAATTCGACGGGCGGAGTGCCTCCTCCCTGCTGATCCAATTCCGGAGCTGAGAAGAGTCCTCATATTCAAGAACTACCACCACGAAACAATTTGTGTAGCGCCAAATGACGAATCATCCCTGGCGGTCCTGGAATTCCTCATGCCAGGCCATCTGGATGGCCTCGAGCTTGGCTTCGTTGGAGGCTGCGGGGTCGCCGGAGAAGCCGGGAAGCTCGGTGATCCATTTGTGCATGTCCGTGAATCGCACGGTTAGCGGATCGACGTCCGGGAATTTGTCGGCCAGGCCGATGGCGATGTCTTCGAAATTGTCCCAACCGAATGTCGGCGGCATGTCCACTCCGAAAAAAGATTTAACACCGAAGGCACGGAGATAAAGAGGGCGGAATAAACCCGCCGCTACAACGGAATCAGTGGTCGAGTTCCTTGGCGTAGTTTTTGTTCCAATCGGGGATCTCGACGACGATGTCGGTGGTGCCGTCGGGCACGGTCTGGCAGCCGAGGCGCGATTTCGGCGTGATGCCAGGAGCTTCGTCGAGTTCATCGAGTTCGGCGTCAGTAGCTTCGTTGCAGGATTCGAGGCCTTCGCGCACGATGACGTGGCATGTCGAGCAGGCGCAGACGCCGCCGCAGGCGTGGTCGAGGCCAGCTTTGAGGCCTTCGGAGATGTCCAGAATGCTGCCGGGAAGGCCGTTGTGGCCATAGGGAATCTTTTCCGGATCGACTTCGATGGTCTTGCCGCTGGGAAGAAATGTAACTTTGTATTTCTTCGTGGCGGGTTTGTATTTGACTTCTTCGATGTATGGGTTGCTGCCGCCCATTTAGCTTCCTCCCCCAATTTCGTCATCGTCTCGCCGAAAACGAAGAGAGATTCCTCGCTTCGCTCGGAATGACGGAAAAGGCAAAACCCTAGACTTCGGCGAGCTTGCGGCCCTCGAGCGCCGTGGAAACCGCTGAATTCATCAGCAGTTCCGCGAGATGCTCGGTTGCATGATTCAGCTCGTCGATGCACTTGCGAATTAGTTTGTAATCGCTGCCGGCGACGGATTCGCGCAAAGCCGTGACGCGTGCTTCGATTCTAGCGCGTTCTTCTGCGGACAAAGCAGCCGACTGCGGATGGGCCAGCGCTTTGGTTGTAGCCGCCAAAATCGATTCGGATTCCGTGCGTGCCTCAATGACCTGACGCTCGGCGAAATCCTGCTCGGCGTATTCGATCGACTCCTCGAGCATGCGCTCAATTTCGGAATCGTTGATGCCATAACTCGGCTGGACTTCGATGGAATGCTGCTCGCCGGTGCGAAGGTCTTTCGCACCTACTTGCAAGATGCCGTTGGCATCGATCAGGAATTTCACTTCGATGCGCGGCAGCCCGGCGGGCGCAGGCGGAACTTTCAAAGTGAAACGCGCCAGCGAGCGGCAATCCTTGGCCAGTTCGCGTTCGCCCTGCAGGACGTGGACCTCAATGCCGGTCTGGTTGTCGACGCCGGTTGTGTAGAGTTCCTGTGCGCTCGCAGGGATCGTGGAGTTGCGCGGAATGATTTTCGCAACCGCGCCGCCGTACGTCTCGATGCCAAGCGAAAGGGGCGTGACGTCGAGCAGCAGCATGGTCTTAACGCCTTGATCGAGAATATTGGCCTGCACGGCCGCCCCGAGCGCTACGACTTCATCGGGATTCAGTTCAATGTGCGGTTTGCGGCCGAAAAATTCCTGCACGGTGCGGCGGATCAACGGAGTGCGCGTGGCGCCTCCGACAAGAACGACTTCGTCCATGTCCGCAGGCTTGAGCTGGGCGTCGGCGAGAGCTTGCTTGACAGGGCTCATCGTGCGGTCGACTACGGGGCGAATGAGAGCATCCAGCGCGCCGCGCGTGAACTCGTGCGTGAACACGTCGCCATTCGGTAATGGAAAACGAAGAGTGGCCGATTCGGATTCGGACAGACGGTGCTTCACGTCGATAAGAGCCTTGCGCAGCTCTTGCGCGAGCTCGCCGTGCGGCGAGAAATCGATTTCATCGCGCTGGAGAATCAATTCGTGGACAAAAGCTTGGAGCAGGTTATCGATGTCGTCGCCGCCAAGATGCGTGTCGCCGTTTGTCGATAGGACTTGATAGATGTCACCGTGGCTGGTGGAAATGAGCTTGAGGATGGAAATGTCGAAGGTGCCGCCGCCTAAATCGTAGACGGCGACTTTTCCGCGCTGTTTTTCGTGCAGGCCGTAGGCGAGCGCGGCGGCGGTCGGCTCGTTGACGAGACGGAGAACTTCGAGGCCGGCGATTTTGCCGGCGTCCTTGGTGGCCTGGCGCTGGGCATCGTTGAAATACGCTGGGACGGTGATGACGGCGCGATCAACGGTTTCGCCGAAGTGGGCCTCGGCCCAATTCTTGAGTTCGCGCAAGATAAATGCGGAAATTTCTGGCGGCGTAAAAACCTTATTCCCGAGTTTGACGCGGATGACATTCTTGCTCGATGGATCGATGCGGAACGGAAACAGTTTTAGTTCATCTTGAACGTCGGCCGGACCGCGGCCCATCAGGCGCTTGACGGAATAGATGGTGCGTTCGGGTTGCGTGAGAAGACGTCGGCGCGCGGGTTCCCCGACAACAATGCTGCCATCAGGATCGATGCTGACGACGGAGGGGCAAAGGGTGTTGCCATAAGGACCCGGGATACACTTCGGCTGGCCCGTCTGCGGATCCAGATAGGCGACAAGGCTGTTGGTGGTGCCAAGGTCGATTCCGACGATTCTGCCCATAGTGGAAGCCCGGAGAAGCTATAGCCCCTCCGCTACAAAAGCTCCTTGTGAACGTTGGTAACTAGATTTCTTATGTAAGAGCGCCGATTGAGCAAATCATTCAGCTTGGCCATGACTTCTTTTCGTGTGCCAGAGTCTGCTTGCAGGGCTGTGTCCCATTCATGCGCCGCCGCTTGAAGTTGGGCGTCGACTTCGCCGAGCTTTTGCTGAAAATTCTTTTCGGCGGATTCGAGGCGCGCTTTCAATGCGGCAAGATCGCCTGCCGCAGCCTTCGCTTCGCGAAGTTCGTCCAGCGATTCGTTCAGCTCGAAAACTTCTTCGAGCAGCTCCGGCGGGGCCTGCTGCTTGTGTTCGCCTTCCTTGCGCGCGCCTTCGATACCGAGGAGATATTCGACGCGGCCGACGGGATCGCGCAGGGTGCGGTAAGCATCATTCAATTCGGAGCTGCGCTTGAGCGATAGCTCGCGTTCCTGCTCCGTGGCGTTGACGAAATTATCGGGATGCAGCCTCCAGCTCAACTGCAGGAACCTCTGCTCGAGCGCGCTCATCTCGATCCAGAGCTTGCGTGGCATTTCAAATAGGGCGAAATAATCCACTGCTTTGGGAAACTGTAAGAGCTTGCCGCAACTCGAGCAAAAGTGCGTGCCAAGCGTGCGCTCGTGGCAATTCCAGCAGACCTGAGGCGGATTCGTGGATGTCGGGACGGTCTTCATAGAATGTTTTTCAACAGATCCCCAAACAGGCACAAAAAAAGTGGCTGGCGGGTGCGGCTGCCAACCACTTGTCAGACTCACCTGGTTGTTTCCCCCGCCGGAACCAATTCAACGAAAAACCAAACCAATCAAAGACAACAGAAGACAGGCTCAAGCCTGTCCTACTCCTAGGCCGTGAAAGAGCTGCCGCAGCCGCAGTTGCGCGCCGCATTGGGATTCTGGAAAACGAATCCCTGGCGCATCAGCGTCTCTTCGTACTCGAGCGTCGTGCCATTCAGATACAGGAAACTCTTAGGATCGACGAAGATACGGGCGCCGAATTCCTCAAAGATCTTGTCGCGGTCGCGCGCTTGGGTGTCCAGCCGCATGGCATAGGAGAGGCCGGAGCAGCCGCCGCCTTGTACGCCCACGCGCAGGCCACCCACATCAGGAGATACACCTTCCTTTTCGAGCAGCGCGCGGATTTTCTTCGCGGCGCGCTCGGTGAGGTGGATGGTCGCGATGCCGGGGACTCCCCCCTCTGTATTTGTGTAAGTGTTCATTCTAAAGCACTTAAGTCTCCCTTAAGTCATTTAGAATCAGCACTTACGATAGGCCTTGCAAGTGTTGATTCTAAAGCGCTTAGCGCTACCAAGCCGAATTCCAGCGAAACCTACTTCGTAAACGCTGGTGAGGGGCACGGTTGAGATCCTTTACGTCCGTATCGGGACGTTCAGGATGACAAACCAGAGAAGCGCCACAGGATCGAGCTTAGTGCGACGCTTTCTCGTGCACCGGGACTTCGACGCCGTGCTTTTTCTTCCAGTCACCGATGGCGGCCTTGATGGCGTCTTCGGCGAGCACGGAACAGTGGATCTTGACCGGCGGGAGCGAGAGCTCGCGCACGATGTCCGTGTTCTTGATCGAAAGAGCCTCATCGACGGTCTTGCCCTTCACCCACTCGGTGGCGAGCGAGGAGCTGGCGATGGCCGATCCGCAACCGAAGGTCTTGAACTTGGCTTCTTCAATGACCTGGGTATTGGGATTGATCTTCATCTGCAGCTTCATCACGTCGCCGCACTCCGGCGCTCCGACGAGACCCGTACCGACGTTGGGGTCTTCCTTCGGGAGGCTGCCGACGTTGCGGGGATTGTTGTAGTGATCAACCACTTTATCGCTGTATGCCATTAGCCGTTGCTCCTTGCCAGATTCACGAGACTACCGAAACCCGCGCTCTTGACGGCTTTGTCGGTGAGCGAAACGTTCGGCACGGAAGCCGAACGACCCGCAGTCAGCTGACGAAGCGCGTCCTTGATGAACTCCGCGCCAAGCCCAAGCATCTTCAGAAAGGCGCGCACTTGCTGAAGCTCATGGAAAGAGCGCTCACCGGCAACGGCGGCCTCTTCCCCTTCTCCGCCATAGGGCACGAACGTTACGCGGAAAGCCGCGCCGGTGCCGCCGATGGAGCGATGAATGCGAATTGTTCCTTCATTTGCCATGTTTCTTCCAGTCCTTTAGGCTGTTTGCCATTTCACTTTAGAAATATCGATTCCCTCTTTGGCCATTTCGTAGAGCGGCGAGAGCTCGCGAAGCTTGGTAACGACCTGCACCATCTTGTCGATGACGTAGTCGACTTCCTCCTGCGTGTTGAAGCGGCCGAGGCCGAAGCGGATCGAGGTGTGAGCGAGGTCTTCGCCAACACCTAATGCTTTGAGTACGTAGCTAGGCTCCAGGGTTGCCGAAGTGCATGCGGAACCGCTGGAAACCGCGATGTCATTGATGCCCATGAGGAGCGACTCGCCTTCCACATAGGCAAAGCTCATATTCAGGTTGTTCGGCAAACGGTGCTCCATGGAGCCGTTGATGAAAACCTCGTCCAGCTTGGCCTCCAGGCCTGTGCGGAGCCGTTCGCGCAAACCGAGCAAACGCGCTGCTTCTTCCGGCATCTCTTTCTGCGCGATTTCGCAGGCTTTGCCAAGGCCGACGATGCCGGGCACGTTCAATGTGCCGGAGCGCATGCCGCGCTCGTGGCCACCGCCGTCAATGATGGCGGAAAGCTGGACGCGGGGATTGCGGCGGCGAACATACAATGCGCCGACGCCCTTGGGCCCGTAAATTTTGTGGCCGCTGATGGCCAGGAGGTCGATGTTGTCCTTCTGCACGTCGACGGGGATTTTGCCCACGGCCTGAACACCGTCTACGGCGAAGAAGATGCCGTGTTCCTTGGCGATCTTGCCGATTTCCGCGATCGGGTTGATCACGCCAATTTCGTTATTGGCGTACATGATGGTGATCAAAATTGTCGAGGGCTTAATCGCCGCCTTCAAATCGTCCAAACTTACGCGGCCGTCACGCTGGACCGGCAGATAGGTAACTTCAAAGCCGTGCTTTTCCAGGTTCTTGCAGGTATCGAGCACAGCCTTGTGCTCGATGGCTTGGGTGATGATGTGGTTGCCCTTTTCGCGGAACATTTCCGCGATACCCTTGATCATCAGGTTGTCGGACTCGGTGGCGCCACTCGTGAAGATGATTTCTTTCGGCGTGGCGTTAATCAGCGAAGCGATTTGCTGGCGCGCGGTTTCCACGGCCTCTTCGCCCGCCCATCCGAACGAATGGTTGCGGCTGGCGGCGTTGCCGAACTTCTCTGTGAAATACGGCAGCATGGCATCGACGACGCGCGGATCAACCGGTGTGGTCGCGTGATTGTCCATGTAAATCGGCAGTTTTACGGCCATATTCCCTCTTCTCCTAAGTCGAACTCACGTGCGATCCCGAGCGGGCCGGGGTCGACAATGCCACAAGCGCAGGCTCGTGGGACTCTTCACTCAACTGCGAAATCGTGACAGAGCCCAAAACGTCCAAAATGCTTTCGTTCACGCGGCGCAGCGGCTCTTTGACAGAGCAGCGCTCCGTGGCGTCGCAGTTGCCGTGATTGGTGACGCACGAAGTAATCAGCACCGGGCCATCGATGGCGGAAATCACATCAAGCGCACTAATCTGCCCGGGATCCTTGGCCATCTGGTAGCCTCCGCTTGAGCCATGCTTGGCAACCACGAGCGAGTGGTGCGCCAGCTTTTGCAGCACCTTGGCCATAAGAGTGACGGAGATACCATATTCCTCGGCAATCTCATTGGCGCTGCAAGCATGTTGCTGGCGATGCATCGCCAGATGCTTGACAGCAATCAGGCCGTAATCGGCTTTCTTGGAAAGCTTGAACATCGTTCCATAGACCTTCTGGACTGGACGCTCCGGAATATGCGACCGAATCAGTCGCAAATGGAGTATATCCCTGCTTACACCAAAAGTCAATCCCAAGCCATGCGCCGCCCGAATACAAACCCTGTATTTCTAATAACTTAGAGTACGACCAAAATAGTCTTATATCAACTGCTTTTCAGCGAACGACCTCCTTTTGAATTTGACGCCTGGAAATTCAGGCTGAAGTGCCATTTGCTCGATTTGGCCGCCCTGCATGGTAGCCTACACTTTTGATGGAGGTCGCAGATGGCCGGATACATCCGGAAACGAAAAAAAATAGCAGGCCAACGCATCTGGGGGCTGCTCGTGTTGAGTGTACTCATTCCGGCGCATGCTCCGGCGCAAACTGGAACGACTTCGCCAAGCGATCAACCCAAGAGCGCCAAAGTCAGAGCGACAGCGACAAAGAAACATGTGCCGGAGCGGACGTTTGTACTCGTCGGGGCGGGCGACATCGCCGGTTGCAAGAATCCGGAAGGCGCCAAAGCGACTGCCAAGCTGATCGAGCAAATTCCTGGCACGGTTTTTGCCGCAGGGGACCTCGCCTACGAAAGAGGAAGCGCGGAAGACTTCAAGAATTGCTATAACCCGACCTGGGGACGCTTCAAAGACCGGACGAGGCCGGCTCTTGGGAATCATGAGTATGCAAATCGTACGGCATCAGCCTATTTCCAATATTGGGGAGCGCAAGCCGGGCCAGCGGGCAAGGGTTACTACAGCTACGACCTGGGCGATTGGCACATTGTGGTACTGAATACAAATTGCGACGCGAAGACTTTGGGAGGCTGCGCGGCAGCCTCACCGCAAGAGACCTGGCTAAAGCAGGACCTTGCGAAGCATTCCAACGCGTGCGTTCTGGCCTATGGGCATCACGCGATGTTCAGCAGCGGTGTCTTCAAGAAGCACGCCGTCCACCCTGAGCTGAAGACGCTATGGGAGGATCTGTACGCCGCGCACGCTGATTTGGTACTTGCGGGGCACGAACACTCCTACGAACGATTTGCGCCGCAGGACCCTGAGGGCAAACCCGACACTGCAAACGGAATACGGGAGATTGTTGTTGGGACTGGGGGACGCAGCCACGATCTTCTCGGCTTTGCTACGCCGAATAGCGAGGTACGCGAATGGGAAACTTACGGCGTGCTGAAGCTCACCCTTTCGCCTGGAAAATATACTTGGGAGTTTATCCCGGAAGAAGGCAAATCATTCCATGATTCCGGCAGCGGCACATGCCACAACCATCCTGCGGAATCGAACTAAGTAGCCTTTGCCTAGGCAGAATTCACGCTTAAGACTTGGGGCTTGAACAGGCACCACCTGTGGAAGCGGCCTCGACGAGTTTTTGAACGGCTGGCGCGGGAATCATCAGCAATTGGGCCTTCGGTTTTTTGACTTGTTCGATGATGGCAAGCTGCTGGGCTTTCCACGAATCGGGAGCGGACCGACCCTTGGCGATGGCGTCGAGAGCGGCAAGCCCGGCTGCGCCCAAGGCGGAGAGATCCTGGGAGTTGGCTGCTACTTCCTTGACCAGGAAAGAGCGTTGAGCGAGCGGCTGGAGTGCGGAGTCGTTGTCGCGCCAGGTGGTGAGTTGCGCACGCAGCCGAGCCTCCATCGAGGCGTCATGGCAGGACGATGCGACGAACTGATCGACCAACTCGGCAAAACGCCTTGCCACATCGCTTTCGAGCGGAACGGCGTCCACAATGCGATTCATCGGCGTGGCGCTCGTCGGCACCGCAGGCGCGGTTCGTTCGCGAGTGTATTCCTTCACCGGTTCGACGGCGTCGGCGAGAGTGCGGAGGGCGGCAAATTCCGCCGGTGACGCGGAGCCTGCGAGGCGCTGCAGCATGTGCCGTGTGACGGCCCTGTGGTTAAGCCCCAGCCACTCCAGGCGGGCGCTGACAGAATCCAAGCGCGCATGCATCGAAGCGGGCTCGCGAACTTCCTGAGGAGACCAAAGACGCTCCGCAATCGCGGCGTTCCTAGGCCAGATGCGTGAATCTACGTTCTCTGCGTTCACATATTCAGCCCACATGCAGGATTCGCCACCGAGAATTCGCTGCTTTTCCTCGGCAGAGAGATTTGCCGCATCGCCGCCCATCGGGTCCACGGCATAATGCCGCGCCGCAGGCCAGCCCAAATCCAGGTAATACCCGTTGGACAAAATCCCGCGATAGCCTTGCTTGGCCGCTTGCGCCAGGGAGGCCTGGCCGCGCCATGACTGAATCACAATGTCCTTGGGGACGCCCGGTACCAGCACTTCATCCCAGCCAATTACGACTTTGCCATGCTTCACCACCAGCTTCTGGACGCGCCCGCTGAAATACGCCTGAAGCGCCTCGTTGCTCTTGATCCCCTGTGCCTTCATGAACGCCTGAATCTTGGGGTTGGCATCCCACTCCTTGCCGTTCACCTCGTCGCCGCCAATGTGAAAATAGTGATCGGGAAAAATCCTGGCCATCTCGCCGATAAATTCATCAAGAAATTTGTAGACTCGCTCGTTTGTGGGATCCATTGCCGGATCGAAGATTCCCCATCTCCGCTCGATTTCGTATGGACCTTTCCCGCTGGCCAACTCAGGGTGCCCTACGAACCAGGCGGTGCTATGCCCCGGCATATCGAATTCCGGAACCACGCGAATGCCGCGGTCGCGCGCGTAAGCGATCAAATCGCGGATTTCGTCTTGCGTGTAGTAAAGAGAGTCGGAGCCCAATTCGTGAAGTTTCGGAAATTTCCTGCTCTCCGCGCGGAAACCCTGGTTCTCCGAGAGGTGCCAGTGGAAAACGTTCATCTTAACGGCTTCCATGCCGTCGAGGTTCCGGCGGATGACGTCGAGCGGAATAAAATGGCGTGCGGAATCCATCATCAAACCGCGCCACGGGAAACGCGGATGGTCTTGAATCGTGACTGCGGGTACGGCAAATCCGTCGGGCGACACATCCACGAGTTGCAGAAATGTTTGCAGGCCGTGCATCGTTCCAAGAGGAGTACTGGCCCGGAGCCTGGCGCTCGCGGTGCTCACGTCAAGGATGTAGGATTCGTCCTCGCCGACTTCCTGAATCTCTTTGCTTGCGTGATCGGTCTGAATCACGAGCGTGGGTTTCCCGGTCTTCGAGGGCTTGCGTGAAAGCGGAAGGCCCGTTTGATGCGCGAGCTGCCGCAAGAATCGCTCGCCGGCGCGCTCCAGCCTGGGCTCGGTATATCCCGTGAATGCGACGGAAAACGTGGGATCCACGCTCAGGCTGCCTGTTCCCGGCTGCACGTTCGCGGGAAGGGGCATGAGATTCAATGCCTGCTGTTGAGCTGTAGTCATTGCCGGGTGCAACAAACTGCAAAGAATGAGAATGCCAAGTCCTTGCAACCGCGCATTCTGAGCCATGGTCCGGAAAATCCTCCCTCGCAGGGTAGCAAATCCATGCTGACTGCTATGTAGCGCGAGCCTCCGCATACTGTCATATCTTCCGCGTCCTGCGAAGGGTATTCCTTGCGCCAGCCAAAAGAATCCACTTTGGCCTTTATTGAAATTTGCGACGTGTGGTTTTCTCCGCCTAGGTTAGAATAACCTGAGACACGCGGCGCCGGTGACTCCACGATGAAAACTTCGATCGCCATCTATCCGGGTTCGTTTGATCCGGTCACCAACGGACACCTCGACCTCATCGAGCGCGGGGAAAAGATGTTCGATTTGCTGATCGTGGCGGTGCTTCGAAACGCGGAAAAAGAGCCGCTGTTTTCGGTCAAAGAACGCGTAGAAATGCTGCGCGAAGTGACCAAACAGTGGACGAGCGTGGAGATCGATGTTTTCGACGGGCTGCTGGTGGACTACGCGCGAAAGCGTGGCGCCGGCGTCATCTTGCGCGGAATCCGCGCTGTTTCCGACTACGAATATGAATTGCAGATGGCGCTGATGAACCGGAAACTGGAGCCGCGGCTAGAGACGGTTTTCATGCTGCCGGGCTTGTCATACAGCTACTTGAGCTCGAAGCTGGTACGCGAAATAGCGCAGCTTGGAGCGTCGCTGAAGGGCCTGGTGCCGGAAGTGGTGGAGCAACGCTTGCGGGCCAAGGTTTCATGAGCGAATTTGTTCTTTCTTGAAAAACGGGAAGTCTTTTCGAGGAGCGAAGGTGCAATTAACGGACCGTATCAATCGCATACAAATTTCGCCGACGGCGGCGGTGCTCTCCGAAGCGGAGAAGCTCAAGTCGCGTGGAGTGGATATCGCGGACTTCGGCCCCGGGGAACCGGACTTCCCCACGCCGGAGCACATCAAAAAGGCCGCGATCAAAGCTATCGAGGAAAACAAGTCAAAATACACGCCTGCGGGCGGCATCATGCCGCTGCGAGAAGCGATTTGCGCTTGGCACAAGCGCGAACTGGGCTCCTCCTTCGAAGCAAAAGAATGCGTGGTCAGCGTTGGCGGCAAACATTCCATTTTTAATGTGATGAGCGTGCTGATCCAGCAAGGCGACGAAGTCATTATTCCGGCGCCGTATTGGGTGAGCTTTCCGGACATCGTGAAGTATGCGGGCGGAACACCAGTCTTTGTGGAGACGAAGCCGGAAGAGGGCTTCAGCGTGAAGGCTTCGGCGCTCGAAAAAGCCATTACGCCACGAACAAAATTGCTGATTCTGAATTCGCCCAGCAATCCTACGGGAGGCGTTGTTCCGCCGGATGAGTACGAGCGCATCCTTGCGGTTTGCAGGAAGCGCAAAGTCTGGCTGATGGGAGACGAGTGCTATTCTCATTTCACCTATGAACCGCACAAGCCGTATTCGATCGCGAGTGCTGCGGGATCGAAGGAAAACGTCATCATCATCGGCTCGGTTTCGAAAACATTTGCGATGACCGGCTGGCGCATCGGGTACACGCTGGGGCCGGAGGCGTTGATCCAGGCGCTCATCAAGCTGCAAAGCCAGTCTACTTCAAACGCGACTTCCATCGCGCAATATGCAGCACTCGAAGCAATGCGCGGCACGATGGAAACTGTTCCCGTGATGCTGGCGGAATACGAAAAGCGCCGCAAACGCATCGTCGAGGGGTTGCGGGCGATTCCCGGCATCACGTGCGAATGGCCGGGCGGGGCGTTCTATGCGTTCCCCAACGTTTCAGCGCATCTCGGGGAAGGCAGGCACGCGCACGCCAAAACTTGCACCGAGCTTTCCAAGTTGCTGCTGGAGAAGGCCCACGTTGCGTTGGTGCCTGGAGAAGCCTTCGGCGCGCCCGGCTATTTGCGCCTCTCTTACGCTACTTCCATCGAACGCATCGAGGAAGGACTGCGCCGCCTCGAACGTTTTTTCTCTCGCGCCGAAGCCGCTGCGTAACCGTGCGGCCCGAGCCATTTCGCATCGAGCCTATCTTCAGCCCGCGCCTGTGGGGGGCGCGTTCGTTAGCGCCGCTCTTCCCTGAAAAAACCAATCTGAAGGAGCCGCTCGGCGAAGCGTGGCTCACGGGCGTCGATTGCCGCATTGCTACCGGGCCGTTGGCCGGAAAATCGCTTGGCGCTGCCTGGGCGGAAATGACTGTGGGATGGCGCGGCTGCCGGCTCGCCTCCGAAGTGAGCTTTCCTCTTCTCGTCAAATTTATTTTTCCAACCGAAAAACTCTCGCTGCAAGTCCATCCGGGCGACGCTTACGCGGCTGTTCACGAACAAGCCGCCGGCGGCCGAGGAAAAACGGAAATGTGGCACGCGGTATCCGCGCTGCCTGGAGCGCAATTGCTGCTTGGGTTGAAGCCTGGAGTGAACGAGAAAAAATTCCGCGAGGCATTAGCGTCGCACACGCTGGAAGACCTTTTCGAAGTATACACGGTGCGAACGGGCGACACGTTTTTTGTGCCCCCGGGTACGGCTCATTCCATCGGGCCAAATCTGATTGTCTGCGAAGTGCAGGAGTATTCCGACTTAACGTATCGCGTTTATGATTTTGCGCGTGTCGATGCGGGCGGAAAGCCACGGGAATTGCACGTTGAAAAAGCGCTCCACGTGATGAACTTTGACAAACGCGCCAGCGGAAAAGTGTCTTCACTGCTTATTTCCACGGATGGCGCGTCCAGGTCGCTGCTTGCGGCTTGCCGGTATTTTGCGACGGAGCGCTGGGAGTGCTCCGCGAAATGCGGAATCGCAGTCGACCCCGAGCGGTTTGAGCTACTTGTGATTTTGGAAGGCGCGGGCAGCTTTGCCTGGCCTGATAACACAGCACGCTATCGCCGAGGCGAATGTTGGCTCGTGCCTGCATCACAGGGACACATCGACGTCTTGCCAGAAACGGCGACGTCGCTAATTCGGACCTATGTGCCAAATATCCCCGCGCTGCGGACGGAATTGTATCGTAATGGAATTTCGGCAACAGCGTTGGAGCAAGTTATTTTTGATTGAGGCTGTGCAGCGATGGCGAACGAAAAACTACCTGTGCATGCCGTGATCCTTGCCGGGGGGCGCGGAACGCGCTTCTGGCCGCGAAGCCGCACGCGCACACCGAAGCAGCTTTTGAACATTGTCGGCAAGGACACCATGCTGCAGCAGACCGTCGCGCGCCTGAAGCCGCTGATTCCGGCCGAGCGCATCTGGACAGTCACGAATGCAGAGCAAGCCAGTGCTGTGCGCAAGCAGGTTCTAGTAGCCGCGCGCAAACGCGTGCTGATTGAACCAATGGGCATGAATACCGCGGTGGCGATCGGCCTGGCGGCCATTCACGTGCGACATGTTGCGGGGGGCGACGCGCTAATGGCGGTCCTCCCCGCCGATCATTACATCGAGCAACCGCAGAAGTTCCGGGAAATCATGAGTGCCACAATCGATGTCGCTCGCCAACCGGGGCGAATGGTCGTGCTTGGCATCCCTCCGACGCGGCCGGAGACGGGTTTCGGCTACATCGAAAGATGCGGCGATCCGGTCGAAACCAAAGGCTTCGCGGTTTTTGCCGTTCGCCGCTTCACGGAGAAACCCGAACTGAAGCTCGCGCAAGAGTACGTCGCTTCCGGAAGCTATCAGTGGAACGCGGGCATGTTTTTCTGGCGGGTCTCCACCTTCCTGGAAAATCTGAAAAGTTTTCTACCGAAGACGCACGCCGCGCTGGAAAAGCTAGCAGAGTTCATTGGGACACGCAGCTACGAGCGCAAGCTGCGCGGCATGTATCCGAAACTTGAAAATATCTCCGTGGACTACGCCGTGCTTGAGCCTGCGACTCGCGTCGAGGGGCCGCCGCGCGTTTTTGTGATTCCCGCGGAAGTCGGCTGGAGCGACATCGGCTCGTGGGCGGCCGTCTATGAATTGCTGGCAAAAAATGGCGGTGAGAACGTTCTTGGCGGACAAGGTCACACGCTTGATTCGGAAGGCAATTTTCTGTGGAGCCCATCAAAATTCGTGGCTGCGATCGGCGTCCGGGACCTTGTCGTAGTTGAGACGCCGGATGCGCTGCTCATCTGCCCGCGCGACCGCGCCCAGGACGTCGGCAAAATCGTGAAATGGCTCGAAGCGCAGCGCCAGAAAGACCTTCTCTAGCAGGCCAATCCGGCTGTTTTGGGAATATATCGCTTCGCGTATACTTTCCCGGCACACATGTCTTCGATCAAGTTTGGAACCGACGGCTGGCGCGGCGTCATCGCCGAAGATTTTACGTTTGCGAATGCGCGGATTGTGGCTGAAGCCATCGCTCGTTATGTCATTCGCTGCGAGGACGCGCGCAAAGGGGTCATCATTGGGTACGACCATCGCTTCGCTTCGGACAGCATCGCCGGCGCCGTCGCTGAAGTAGTCTCGGCCACGGGGACCCGCGTTTTCCTGACGGATAAGCCCTGCCCCACGCCGGCGGTCTCTCTTCTCGTACGGCAACGCGACGCGGCTGGCGGCCTGATGATTACCGCGAGCCACAATCCCTATCCATGGAATGGCATCAAATACAAAGCGAGCTATGGCAGCTCGGCTCTGCCTTCCATCGTGGCGCAAATCGAGAATGATCTCGATGTGGTGCAGAAAGAAAGTGTGCCGCCGCTGCCGCCTCGGAAAGACCTGATTCAACCCCTGGAGCCGCGCGCACCGTATCTCGATACACTCGAAAAACTAGTCGATTGGCAACGGCTGAAAAGCGCGAAATTCCGTTTCGTCTCCGACGTTATGCATGGCTCGGCCACGGGCTTGCTCGGCGAGCTTTTCGGGCGCAACGGCGTTGCCTGCGATGAAATCCGCGGCACACGCGATCCGCGCTTCGGCGGCGTGCATCCGGAGCCGATCGAACCGCACATTGAAGCGCTACGCCAGGCGGTGCGCGCTGGAAGATACGACGCCGGATTCTGCGCTGACGGAGATGGCGACCGCATCGGCGCCATTGACCGCGACGGCGCGTTCGTCAATCCCCACCAGATCTTTGCGCTGCTCGTCTGGCACCTCGCGGGAACCCGCAACCTCCCCGGCGACATCGCAAAAACATTTTCCGTCACGAAGCTCATCGACAAGCTCGCCGCAAAATTCGGACGGAAACTTCACGAAACGCCTATCGGATTCAAATACATTTGCGAGCTGATGCTCGAACAGAACATTTTGATCGGCGGCGAAGAAAGCGGCGGCATCGGCACCAGCCTGTACATCCCGGAACGGGACGCCACCGTTTCCGCTCTCCTGCTTGCGGAATTGATGGCCTGGCACGGCAAGTCGCTTGGAGAACTGCTGGCTGCGCTTATCGCCGAATTCGGCGAGTATCACTACGGCCGCGTCGATCTCGATTTGAAACCAGGGCAAAAAGAAAAAGCCATCGCTTACTTTTCGAACGGAAAACTGAATCGCATCCTGGATTTGCCAGTGGCGCGCTGCGAGGACATGGACGGCATCAAAGTCTATCTCGGCGATGCCGGGTGGGTAATGGTGCGCGCCTCAGGAACAGAAAATCTTTTGCGCGTGTATTCGGAAACCTCAAAGCCCGAAACAACGCGCCGCGTTCTCAATGCCGTAACACAAATCGTTCAGAATCTATAGGTGCCTCATGAACACCATCAACCTGAAAGAAAAATTCGCCCTCATTTCCGAGCACTACAAGCCGTGCATCATCGGCGAAGTCAATAATTGCCTGGTGAAAGCCGTCAAGTTCAAAGGAGAATTTCTCTGGCATCGTCACGATAAAGAGGATGAGCTTTTCCTCGTCGTGAAGGGCTCCTTCCGCATGAAATTCCGCGATGGTGAACGTGTGGTGCGCGAGGGCGAATTCATCGTAGTCCCGCACGGCGTCGAGCACTGTCCCGTAGCGGACGAAGAGGTCCACGTTATCCTGATCGAACCAAATTCGACGTTGAACACGGGGAACGTCACCAACGAAAGGACTATCGCCCAGCTCGAGCGCATTTGAAATTTGCTCCGGCGGCGAATCTACGACCAGCCATGGAACACCGCTTTTACACGCTCGATGTCTTCACCAACAACCGCTTCGAGGGCAACCCGCTTGCCGTATTTACCGATGGGGACGGCCTCTCGGACGACCAGATGATCGCGATCGCGCGGGAAATGAATCTTTCGGAAACTGTATTTGTGCAAAAGCCTACGGATGAAGATGCGCTTGCCCGGTTGCGAATTTTCACAACAAAAGAAGAACTGAAGCTCGCCGGTCATCCTGTGATTGGAACGTGGTTCTTGTTGGCGGAATTGGGCGTGGTACCCGCGCAGGACGGCGGCGTGCACATCCTGCAAGAAACTGGAGCAGGCGTCCTGCCGGTAGAGATCCGTTTTAAAGATGGACGCCCGCAGCGGGTCACCATGACGCAAAAAGAAGCTATCTTCAAGCCCTCGGGAATCAACAAAGGAAAGCTCGCATCTGCGCTGGGACTTTCGCCCAAAGATTTCGACGCGAAGCTGCAACCTGAATTTGTGTCCACAGGCATCTTCAATTTGATGGTGCCGCTGCGCAATCGCGCTGCGCTTGGCAAGATTGCCATGAACATGAGCGAACTCCGCCGCCTCCAGGGAAAGAACGCGACGATGGCTTACTGCTTCGCTCTCAGTGGAAATGGCAAAGCATTCTCCCGCGGCATGCTGCCCTGGGAACTTTATGAAGATGCCGCGACGGGTTCCGCTGCCGGTTCGCTGGGCGCATACCTAGTGCGAAACGGAAAACTGGCACCCGGCCACACGCTGACCATTCTCCAAGGCGCGGAAATGGGCCGCCCGAGCCACCTCGAAGTGGAAGTCACGCAAAGCGGAAAGAAACTTGTCCCGCGTGTCAGCGGCGCCGCCGTGAGAGTGTTTGAAGGAACGATTCGCGTCTGACGAAATCGGATTAAGAAACAAGAAAGGGCCGCACGGCTTTCTACGCGTGGCCCTTCACTTCTGCAGAACAAATGCTTACTTGTGACCCCTGCGGTCCTGCCTGAGATCCTTGCGATCCTTGCGCAGGTCTTTCTTGTCTTTATTGATGTCCTTCTGGTCCTTGTTGCGGTCGGCGCGATCCTTGGCCAGGTCCTTCTTGTCGTGGTTGATATCGCGCTGATCGGCATTGCGGTCCACGCGGTCCTTGTTCAAATCACGCCGATCATGATTGATGTCCCGCTGATCCTTGTTCCGGTCGGTGCGGTCGGCGCGGAGATCCTTGCGGTCGGCCTGCGCCTGCGCGCTGTTGGCGCCGAATTTCTGGTCGTCGCGGGCGAGCTTCGCCTTGTCCTGATTGATGTCGCGCTGATCCGCATTGCGGTCCGCGCGATCCTTGTTCAGGTCGCGGCGGTCTTTGTTGATGTCCCGCTGGTCCGCGTTGCGGTCGGCACGATCCTTGGCCAGGTCCCGCTTATCATGAATGATATCGCGTTGATCGGCGTTGCGATCCGCACGGTCCTTCGCCAGATCTTTCTTATCGCTTCGAATGTCTTTCTTGTCGTTCTGGATGTCCTGCTGCTGCGGAGTCGGATCCTGGCTCTGGGCAAACGCACCACCGGCGAGCAAACCGGCAAAAGCAATCGCGAGCACCCCTCGACGGACCACATGTTCTGCGTTCATGGTTGTCTCCTAATTGAATTGAATACTTCCTGGCGTTACCACCACACTTACAAAACTCAAACACTGTTGGCGATACAAAGTTTCGCCTTTGGACGCGCAAAATGTATTGACGAAGAATTAAAGCGAGAAGGGGAGGTAACTAATTTAGTTTCAATGACTTATGGACAGAGTCGAGAATGCCATTCACAAACGACCCGGACTCTTCCGAGGAGAACTTTTTAGCCAATTCCACGGCCTCATTCAGGATGACCTTGTGGGGTGTGTCCGTATCGTTCAATTCATGAATTGCCAGGCGCAAAATCGCGCGATCGATGGCGGCCAGCCTTTCGAACCGCCAGTTGTCCGCGTGCTTTACGATGATCGCGTCAAGTGCAGTAATGTCCTTTGCTGCGCCTTCAAAGAGTTGGTTCGCAAACGCGCGCGTTTTGTCCGCTGCCTTCGCGCTTTTCCAGAATTTGGATTCGAGCTTGGCAAAGTCCTGCTGGCTCATGTCCCACTGGAACAGCATCTGCATCGCAAATTCGCGGGATTTTGTGCGGAGAGACACTTTACTTGCGCCGCGGCTTTCCGGAGGTATCGGGAACAAAACCAGAACTGCGAAGCTTGCGCGACAGTTGCGCCATTTCGATGGCGGCGAGTCCCGCTTCGAATCCCTTGTTCCCGCCCTTAAGCCCGGCACGGTCGATGGCTTGTTCCAGGGTTTCGCACGTCAGCACGCAGAAAATGATGGGCAAGCCACTATCCATCTGCGCAAGCTGCAGTCCGCGCGCCGTCTCCGAGCACACATAATCGTAGTGCGTCGTTTCGCCGCGAAGCACGCATCCGATAGCGATGAGCGCGTCGTACTTTCCGGTCGCAGCCATTTTCTTCGCCGCCAGCGGCAATTCGAACGCGCCCGGAACGTGCACGACATCCACATCTTTGCTGGTGGCGCCCGCGCGCTCTAGCGCATCTACCGCCGCAGCAAGAAGCCGCTCGGTAATAAAACTATTGAATCGGCTTACGACAATCCCAAAGCGAAGACCCGCCGCACTCAATGTGCCATCCATCTTCCCGGGCTGTAATTTTCCCGCCATCGCCAATCTGTACTGTTCCTTGCGCTATCTTTTACTCCTTCACTTCCCCTTGAACTGCGGCGCCCTCTTCTCCAAAAACGCTTTGGTTCCCTCGCGCATATCCTCCGTCGCGCACGCCACGCCAAACAGCGTCGCCTCCAGGAACAACCCTTCTTCCTGCGGCATTTCCACGCCGCGCTCAATCGCTTCCATGGTGAATTTCACCGCGACCGGCCCGTTGGCAATGATTTTCTTCGCCATCGCCTCCGCCGCGGGAATCAGGTCTGCCGGCTCATGGATATGATTGACCAGTCCGATGCGCAGGGCTTCCTCCGCGGTGATCATTTCGCCGGTCAGGCAAAGTTCATGGGCCACGCCTTTGCCGCACAATCGCGCCAGCCGCTGCGATCCGCCATATCCCGGCAAAATTCCCAGCTTCACTTCCGGCTGCCCGAGCTTCGCCGTCTTGCTGGCGATTCGAATCGTGCACGAGAGCGCCAGCTCGCAGCCGCCGCCCAGCGCAAATCCGTTGATCGCGCAAATTGACGGCTTCCCCATCGTCTCCAGCAAATGAAAAACACCCTGCCCGAAAAGCGAAAATTCCTTGCCGTTGACCGGTGTTTGCAGCGCCAACTCGCTGATGTCCGCGCCCGCCACGAACGCTTTTTCCCCCGCGCCCGTGAGGATCAGCACGCGCACCGCCTGGTCGCCGCGCGCGTCGAGCAGCGCGTGCTGCAGCTCTTCGATCGTCTTGCGGTTCAGTGCATTCAGCACCTTCGGCCGGTTGAAGGTGATATAGGCAATCCCGTCTTTCTTCTCGTACAAAATGTTCTCGTAACCCATCTCTTCCCTCTTCCCGGCCTGGCGTTCCCCTTTTCTTCTCCGTGAACTCTATGTGCTCAGCGCCGTCTGCGTTAGTTCTTTTTTCTTTCAGAATTTCAGCGCCTTCGGATTCCCCGGGTCGGAATAATCATAAAATCCGCGTCCTGATTTCCTACCATTCCATCCAGCCAGAACCATGCGCTTCAGCAACGGCGGCGCTGCGAATCGCCGCTCCTTGAATTCGTCAAACATAATCTGCGAAATGTAATACGTCGTATCGAGCCCCACAAAATCCAGCAGCGTCAAGGGCCCCATCGGATGGCCACAGCCAAGTTTCATGGAATTGTCGATGTCCTCGATGGAACCAACGCCTTCCTCCAGCGCGCGGATCGCGTCCAGAAGATAGGGCACCAGCAACCGGTTCACGATAAAACCTGTGCTGTCGTGCGCGCGCACCGCCGTTTTTCCTAGCTTCACGCCAAACGCTACCATCTCTTCATACACGGCGGGGTCCGTCGCAATCGTTCGCACGACTTCAACCAGCTTCATCACCGGCACGGGATTGAAGAAGTGCAGCCCGACAAAGCGCTGGGGCCGCTTCGTCGCCGTGGCAATTTCCGTAATCGTCAGCGAAGACGTATTGCTCGCAAAAATGGTCGAAGCCGGGCAAATTTTATCCAGCGCGCCAAAAAGCTCGCGTTTCGCTGGTAGTTGCTCGATGATCGCTTCCACGATGACGTCGCAAGTCTTCAGGTCGTCAATGGAAGTCGTCCCTTTCAATCGTCCCCGGATTTCTCCTTTCACCGCTTCAGTGATCGTTCCTTTCTCCACCAATCGATTGAGGTTTTTCTCGATTCCCTTTAACCCTTTGTCCACGACCTCCGCGCTCACCTCGCGCACCACAGTTTCAAGTCCCGCCGCAGCCACCACCTGCGCGATCCCCGAGCCCATCAGGCCACACCCCACGACGCCAACTTTCTGAATCGCCATTTTTTCCTCGTAGATGATTTCGCCGTCCAATCGGCAGTATGGCCGGCAGGGAACCGCGTATCCCGAATGCGAAAGTGTAGCAGAAATGTCCGATTCTTGATTCTTCTCTGGTACGTTCTCAGCGTGCGGCGCCTGCCCCGACTGGGTCGGGGCGTCGCTGCGTTATCTTTTCTCTTCTCACTTCTATTTGCGTAACGCGGCTGCGCATTCTATCAGTTCCGCAGCGCTTCCACGATCATCGCGATCCCCTGCCCTCCGCCGATGCACGCCGTCGCCAGCCCATAACGCAATCCATTCCGCCGCAATTCGTTCAGAATCGTAATCACCAGACGCGTCCCCGAGGCGCCCAGCGGATGCCCCAGCGCGATCGCCCCGCCGTTCACATTCGTCTTGTCGCGTTTCAGCCCCAGCACTTTTTCCACGGCAAGGTACTGCGCGGCGAAGGCCTCATTCACTTCCACGCGATCCATCTGCTCCAGCGTGAGCCCTGCGAGCTTCAAGGCCTTCTGCGACGACGGCACCGGCCCAATCCCCATGATGCTCGGATCGACTCCCGCCACCGCCCAAGAAACGATCCGCCCCACCGGCTCTAGCCCGCGCTCCTTCGCGGTTTTCTCCCGCGTCACCACCACCGCCGCCCCGCCATCCACGATCCCGCTGGCGTTGCCCGCCGTCACAATTCCGTCCTTCTTGAACGACGGCGGCAGCTTTTCCAGCGTCTCCATCGTCGTTTCCGGCCGCCGGTGATCGTCTTCGCTCACGACTGTCGTTTTCTTTCCCTGTTTCAGTTCTACGGGCACAAGCTCTTCCTTGATCCTGCACGCCTTGTACGCCGCATCGGCCGCCTGCTGGCTGCGCAGCGCATAGGCGTCCGCATCTTTTCGCGTGATGCCCTGTTGCTCGGCCAGTTTTTCTGCCGTCAACGCCATCGGCAGTCCACAATACGTATCCGTCAGCCCGGCCATCAACGAATCTTCCAGCGTTCCACCGCCGAGTTTCAAGCCAGTCCGCGCCCCGCGAATCACAAACGGCGCCTGCGTCATATTCTCCATCCCGCCCGCCAGCACCAGGTTTGCTTCGCCAAGCAGTAATCGTTGGGCCGCCTGCGCGATTGCCTCAATCCCAGACCCGCACAGCCGGTTCACCGTCACTGCCGGCGTTTCAATTTTCAGTCCGGCCTTAAGTCCCACGTGCCGCGCTCCATAAAGCGCATCCGCGCTCGTCTGCATGACGTTGCCAAAAATCGCGTGATCAAATTCACCGGGATCGGCACCCGAACGGCGGATCGCCTCCTTCGAAGCATGCGCCGCCAAATCAATCGCGCTTACTTCCGAAAACGCCCCGTTGTACCGTGCCATCGGCGTCCGCGCGCCCGCCACAATTACTACATCCGTCGGAAACATTCTTTCCTCTCCTATTTGTTTCGTTAAGATTTCGAACGATGTCAGTCTTAGCAAAACGACCGCCAACAAGCCGGGCCCGCGCTATTCACAACTTTGGCGTTTCCAACGCCACCACGGTATCCCCGCCGCGCTTTCTCGCCTCTTCAATCGAAAACTCCGCGCGATTGATCAAATCCGTCACAATATCTTCGCTGTCGAATTCGTGCTTGGGCACAGCCTCAACAATCCCGGCGCTCAATGTAATCTGCGTCGAGTCCCACGGCGGCCGCAATCCCGAAGCCGCCCGGCGGAGCTTGTCCGCCAGGTTCTGCGCGCCTGCAAGCGTCGTATCCGGCAAAATAAACGCCAGCGACCACGACGTATATTTCACTGCTACGTCATTTTGCCGCACGATCGGCTGCAGCGAGCGCGCCAATTGCTCCAAAAATCGCTCCAGCGGCGACTCTCCTTGCTGCCTCAGCAATTCCGCCCCGTGGTCAATCTGCAAAATCGTCAGCGCTAGCGGCGTCCCCTGCGTCCGCGCGCGGTCCGCTTCCGTCAGCAAACAACTCTGGTACGAGCTACGGCTCAGCAAGCCGGAGCGCTCATCGGACACTCCCATGCGCCGCACCAGCGACCGCAGCCGCGTGTGGCTAACGCTCATCAGCATCTGGTCGCCAATGGCCTGAAGGAAATACGCCTCGTTCGGCTTCCACTTGTGATCTTCGGCATGCCCTACGATCAGCATTCCCGCCGGCATTTGCGTCTCTTTGTCCATAATCATCACGCCGAGCGCCGTCGCCAGCCCCAAATCACTCAGGATCGATCCTTCCGTCGCCTGCACCACGAGTCCACCAAGTTCATCCGGCTCGGCCTTCTCGATGTGCGCGAGAAGCAGCACTACTTGTGCGCCGGGCGCGGGTTTAACTCCAGGTGCGCAAAACTCCGCGGCAATTTCCGGCGGCCGCCCCGGTGCGCCGACGACGGCCAGCGCACGAGTCCCGCGCAGATAAGTGCCAACCTCGCTGACCGTTGTGTTCAGCATTGCTCGCGGCGTCTGCTGGCGGAATATTTTTTGGTTGACCTCGGAAATCTTTGAAAGGTCGCGCAGCGTTTCCGCCGAATATACGCCGGTCTTGGTGGTGATCGGCGAAGGCGCCTCTTCGACGTGTGCTGCCGGCTGCGCCTGCGCGGCAGCAGGACTTATCTTCGGCTTGGGCGGCGCTCCCTGGGGCCACCAGTTCGCCATTTGGTAGAGATTGGACAGCCGCGCGTTCCGCTCTTCCTCTCCCGGGAACATCGCCGCGATTTTTTGCAGGCGCTCCAGCGCCTTATTCTGAAGTGAGTACTGCAAGAAAATCTCCGTTTGTACGATCAAGTCTTCCAGCGCCTGCAATTGCCGCCCTTCTTCACTGTTGGGAGAAGGAGCCGGGGCGGCCTGGGCGTGATGCGCATGTGAGGCATGCCCCGGCGTCGGAGTGCCTGATTTCGATAGGCGGCCGGCAATCCGTTTCAGTTGGGCGTCGTCCACTTTGCCGCGCAGCAGCTCCATGCGCTCCTGATTGCGAAAGTCGTACGCGTCGATGTCCACCAGCCTCTCGAGGGACTCCGCGGCCTTTTTGACGTTTCCCGATGTCAGATACACATCGAACAGCTTGATCAGCACTTCGAAATATTGCGATTCGCGGTTCAATTCGTTGTGGATGGACGCCCAGAATTCAAGAATCGTCTGTGAATGCGGGTATTTCGCGCCCACACCGTCCATCAACGCCACGAATTCATTTTGCTTCTTGTCGGCAAACATCCTTCGTTTTAGCAGCAACAGGACTTCCGTTGCTTTCTGATCCTGACCCGCGGCGACGTAACGGTCCGCAAGTTCGAACAGGTGGGTCACACCTTCATTTTTTTCCCGGAGAAGACGCTCAAGCAGCCCGCGCGCGCGTTCGAGGCTTCCCGATCGCATCAGTGCGTCACTAAAGGTTACGAGAAAAGCCGCGTCACTCTCGGATGCGGCGAACGGTTCCAGCAAGGTGGCGGCGCGCACGGCGTTTCCGGTTTGCATATTTGCCTGGGCGTACAGCAGCGCGACACTGCGTTCTTGCGGCGCCAGTTTGTACGCGCGCCCAAGAATTTGCAGCGCGTCGGCGGAAGCGCCGCTCGCCGAAGCAAGCTGCCCGGCCCGCAAAAACGCCCGTGCGGCCAGAGCATTTTTGCCGATGCGTTCGGCCCCTTCGGCTAGTCGAAGCTGACGCGATTGATTCTCCGGGTCAAGCTGCGAGAGCCGCTCCCAGCAGAAGAGCGCGTCCTCGTCACGGTTCGCCGCCGCGAATAGTTCTGCAGCCTTCGTGTACTGTTCAATGGCTTCGTCCGGATGATTCTGTTTTTGCTGCAGGAAGGCGTACCGGGCGATGCGCTCGGGCGGCTGTTGGCCCCTGCCAACGCGCAGAAACCGGTTATAGATAGCCAGCGCCTTGGTCTCGTCCTTTGGCTCGACCAGCAAATCAAACAACAGGCCATAGTAAACCGCCGCGCGGTCTGGCTGGTCCATCCGTGCGTAGAGATCACCGAGCGCTTGCGTGGCTTCCTGGTGCTGCGGCGACTCGTCGAGCACGGCAAGATACGCCTCGATCGCGTCCTCGACGCGGTTCTTCTCGAGGAAGCGCTTGGCGCGATCCAGATGTTTGCTTAGGTCTGCGGCCATCCGTTCCGGTTGCCTTTGCGGCGACTGACGAGCCGTCGATTCGGCGCAAACTGCCGTCGCCGAACAATTTTCAAATAGATGATTATTCCGGGCCGCTCGTTGCGTCCGGCGCGAACTGCCCTAGTCAACTATATACCCCCATCGAGAAGCGGCAAAACGCGCGAAATCCACCGATGCGGTATGCGTCACCCAAATCCAATCCACCGAGCCAGCAACGCCGACCGCGGAACGGCGCAGTGGTACAATTTGCCAGCATCATGACGACGGCCAACCCCGTATCTCACTATGCTCTGGGCAGCTCGGACGCAGAACACGAGCGCCTCATCCGGCAAGCCGCGCTGCTTGCTCCTTTCACCGAACGATTCTTCCGTAGTGCGGGTATTGGGCCTGGCCAGCGTGTGCTTGACCTCGGCTCCGGGGTCGGAGGCGTGGCCATGCTCGCTGCCAAGCTGGTTGGTCCTTCAGGAGAAGTGGTAGGCGTAGAGCGCGACCCGCATTCCATCGCGCGTGCGAGGGCTCGCGTGGCCGATGCCGGCCTGCGCAATGTGACCTTCACCCAATCCGACGTCTCTCAAATTCCGAGTAGCGACCCTTTCGACGCCGTTGTGGGCCGTTTTATCTTGATGTTTCTGCCCGATCCCCTTGCTGTTCTGCGCTCTTTGACTCAACTTGTTCGTCCCGGAGGAGTGGTTGCTTTCCATGAACTCTCTTGGGCGCCCTTTCTTTTGCTTGCCGCACGCCTGCCGCTGTGGTCTGCGGCCACCTCTGTGATTCACGAGACCTTTCGCCGCTCCGGCGCAAACACAGAGATGGGCTTCGCTCTTTACCAGATTTTCCAGAAGGCAGGACTGCCTCCCCCTACCATGAGTCTGGAGATGCCCCTTGGGAATGATCCTGAATTCGTACGGTGGGTCCCCGACGTCCTTGCCAGTTTATTGCCGCAAGCTAGGCAGTTTAATCTTCCCCTCGAGCCGCTTGGTGACCTAACTACCCTGCGAAAGAGGCTCCAAGCCGAGGTCGCGGCGTCAAACTCGGTCGTAACGTGGATGGCTATGGTCGGCGCATGGTCCCGCAAACCCGCAACGCAGGCCTAGCCCCCTCACGCACTCTCAGCCGCGTCTCCGCGCAGCCTTCTTGGAAGCAGCAACATCAGCGTCGCGGACGCAAACAACGAAACGCCCGCCACCGCGAGGCCTCCATACAAGCTCCCCGTTTCCTGGCTGATCCAGCCGATCGCATAAGGTCCCACGAATCCTCCCAGATTCGCGAGCGAACTCACCAGGGCAATCCCGGAGGCCGCCGCAAATCCCGTCAAGAAATCGCCCGGCAGCGAATAGAAAGGGCCATAGACGCTGTAGATGCCAAGAGCAGCAAACGACAGAAGCACAACCGTGGCAAAAATGGAATACGTCGCCCCCAGCGACGCCAGGGCGATCCCTGCAACAATCGCGGGGATCGCCGCATGGAATCTCCGCTCCCGCCTGCGATCGGAACTTCGCGACACTAGGACCATCACCGGCAGTCCCACAAGGTGTGGAATCATCACCAAGACCCCGATCAGACTGTTGGAGACTCCGCTCGACAGCGATTTCACCAGTTGCGGCATCCAAAAGTTCATCCCGTACATCGCGGTATTCAAGGTGAATCCGATCAATCCCAAGTGCCAGATTCGTCTGTTCATCAGCGCCTGGCCTGCTGAAATCTTGTGGCTTGCCAGTTTCTCCCGTTCTTCACTTGCCAGCCCCGCTTCAATCCAGTCTTTTTCTTCCCTGCTAAGGAATCTAGCCTCTGCGGGGCGGCTGGGCAGTAGAAAGTACGTGAGCATGCCGGCGACTACGGCCGGAATTCCCTCCAGAATCAGGAGCCACCGCCAACTGCTGACGCTTAGCCAGTGCACATGATCCAGGATGAACGTGGAAACCGGAGCACCGAGGATGCTGGTGACAGGTATGCCCGCCAGGAACAGCGCAATCGCCTGCGCCTGATCTCGCTGGCGGAACCAGTACGTCAGGTACAGCGCGATTCCCGGAAAATATCCCGCCTCGGCCAGCCCCAGCAAGAAACGCACCGCATAAAGTTGCTGCACCGAATTCACCAGGCCGGTCAGGGTCGCCAGAATTCCCCAGGTAATCAGGATCCGTGCAATCCAGATCCGCGCTCCTAGCTTGTGCAGCAGCAAGTTGCTGGGAATTTCGAACAGGAAGTACCCAAAAAAGAATATCCCGGCCACCAGCCCATACTGCTTGGCCGTAATGGCCAGCTCCTTGTTCATCGTCAGCGCTGCAAATCCGATGTTGATCCGGTCCAGAAAAGAAATGATGTAGAGAAGAAACACGAATGGAATAATCCGCATCCGTACTTTGTGAACGATTCTGGCCTCGTCGGGCATGACGCCGGTAACTAATTCGTTGGCCACGATCACCTCAATGCGTCTTTGCCCCGATCGAAGAGTCTCTTCTGCCCGAATCGCTAGCCGAAGGCTTGTCGTGCAAGGGGTTGCCGTGACTTTATGGCGGCAACGTTCATCCGTCAAGTAAGCCTGCCGGATGTGCAGCAAACTTTTACGCCAGGTTCGCCGGCTCCAATATGGCTCCTGCAACTATGGCGTGAATAAGGAATACGAAAAACAGTTTCAGGTTGGCGGACTTCGCGTAAGTGCCAGAAACATTCAGGGCGAAACACGTGCAGTCGAACTCCCGGGACACCGCCGCTTCTTTCATCTTGGCCCGAACCACATCCTCGTGCCTCTGCTGACGGTTCGCCGGACTTGTGGCAAACTGGTTGTTTATACGGCACGGTTTTTGCGCTGCGTGTGTCACCCGTTCGACTGCAGCAGGTCCGCCGAAGAGTCGGCCGGGCCGTTTGAATCCTGCCCGCAATTGAGAACATTGGTAAGCGAGAATATTTTCTAAGCGAGAACAATGGACCCGAAGTTCATTCGAAATTTCTGCATCATCGCGCACATCGACCACGGCAAGTCCACGCTCGCCGACCGACTCCTCGAAATGACCGGCGCTCTCTCGCAGCGCGAAATGCACGAGCAAGTTCTCGACTCCATGGACCTCGAGCGCGAACGCGGCATCACCATCAAGGCAAAAAGCATTCGCCTGCATTACAAAGCAAAAGACGGGAACACTTATCGGCTGAATTTGATCGACACGCCGGGCCACGTGGATTTTTCCTACGAAGTTTCGCGCGCCCTCTCCGCTTGCGAAGGCGCTCTCCTCGTCGTGGACGCGTCGCAAGGTGTGGAAGCGCAAACCGTCGCCAATACTTTTCTTGCCGCGGGACACAACCTCACGATTATTCCGGTGATCAATAAAATTGATTTGCCCGCTGCGCAGCCGGATTTCGCCAAGGAACAAATCGAAACCGTGCTCGCGATTCCCGCCGAAGACGCGCTGCTCATCAGCGCAAAAAGCGGCCTCGGCGTCGAAGAAGTTCTCGAAGCCATTGTTGTCCGCGTTCCCCCGCCCAAGGGCAGCGCGGAAAATCCGCTGCAGGCGCTGATTTTCGATTCGTGGTTTGACATTTACCGCGGCGCCGTCGTGCTGGTGCGGGTGATGGAAGGCCACGTTGCGAATCACTCGAAAGTCAAGCTGGTCGCCGGAAACGAAACCTACGAAGTCGAGCAGCTCGGCACGCTCACACCGAAACCGGTCGCGCTCGAGGAACTCGAAGCCGGCGACGTCGGCTTCATCGTCGCGAACATCAAACGCGTCGCCGATGCGCGCATGGGCGACACAGTGATCGAGGTGGCGCGTCCGGCTCCGGCGCTTCCGGGATTCGAAGCCATCAAGCCGATGGTTTTCGCCGGATTATTTCCCGTGCTCGCCGACGATTACGAACCATTGCGTGACGCACTCGGTAAACTGCAATTGAACGACGCCGCTTTTTTCTACGAGCCGGAAAATTCCGTCGCGCTGGGTTTCGGTTTCCGTTGCGGTTTCCTCGGCTTGTTGCACATGGAAATTGTGCAGGAGCGGCTGGAGCGCGAATTCGGCCTCAATCTGATTACCACGGCGCCGAGCGTGCGCTACCGCATCACGCGCGTGACCGGCGAAGTGATTGAAGTCGACAGCCCGGCGAAATTTCCAAATCCCAGCGACATCGAAAAAATAGAAGAGCCCATTATCACCGCAATGATCATCACCAACGAAGATTCCATCGGCGGAATCTTGCAACTCTGCCAGGAAAAGCGCGGCACGCAAAAAAAGTTCGAATATTTGTCGCCGACGCGCGTAATGCTCACTTACGAATTACCGCTGAACGAGATCGTGCTCGATTTCTACGACCGCCTGAAATCCACTTCACGCGGCTACGCTTCTCTCGATTACCACCTCGCGGGATACCACGAGTCCGACCTGATCAAACTGGACGTGCTGGTCGCGGGCGAACCGGTGGACGCGCTCGCGCTGATTATTCATCGCGACTTTGCGGCGGAACGCGGCCGCGAATTGGTGACGCGCTTGCGAAAACTGATTCCACGGCAAATGTTTGAAGTCCCGATCCAGGCGGCCATTGGCAGCCGCGTGATCGCGCGCGAAACCGTTGCGGCCATTCGCAAGAACGTTCTCGCCAAGTGCTACGGCGGCGACATCACGCGCAAACGCAAACTCCTCGAAAAACAAAAAGAAGGCAAGCGCCGCATGAAGCGCGTCGGCCAGGTCGACATCCCGCAAGAAGCATTCCTCGCCGTTCTGAAAGTTTCCTCCTCCGACAACGAATAGTTTTTTTGCCACAAAGGCGCAGAGGTACAGAGAGCCGCACTTTCACTTTGCAGTAGAGCTCACCTCACTGTGAGTCTTTTCTTTTCACTTCCGCACTCAACTTACCGCGATGGAGCTGGACCGCGACGGAGTCTCCGAGGGCGACTTGGGCGGCGTCACGGAGAAGATTGCCGGTGGCATCGGTAGCGATGGCGTAGCCGCGTTCCAAAACTTTGAGAGGGCCGCGCTCCTGAAGTTGCAGCGCCAGTCGCTGCCAGCGCTCGCGTTTGACGCGGAACACACGCTCCGCGCGGAGGCCGAAATCGGCGGCGCGTTTTTCGACGCGCAGTCGGAAAGCGGCGATCTTCACGCGAAAATCGAACGAAGCGATGCGCAGGTGTGCGGCAGTGAAGCGCTTGCGTGCCTGCTCGAGCCGCGCACGGAGCCCAAGCGCCAGGCGTGAAGTCATTTCATCGGCGCGCTGGCGCTGCTGGCGGAGCAGATCAAGCGGACGGCGGAATCCACGTCGCGCGGAAAGCTCGTGGATGCGGCGGCTGAGCACCAAGATGCGATAGCGCATTTGTTCGGCGAGAGCGCCGCGTAGTTCGGCGATATGCTTGTCAAATTCGCGGCGCGTCTGGACAACGAGTTCGGCGGCGGCCGAAGGCGTGGAAGCGCGCACATCGGCGACAAAATCGGCGATCGTGAAATCCGTTTCGTGACCGACGCCGGAGATAACGGGAATTTCCGAAGCGAAGATCGCACGCGCGACGATTTCTTCATTGAAGGCCCACAAGTCTTCCATGGAGCCGCCGCCGCGCGCAACGATAAGCACGTCAGCGAATTTTCCTTTATTGAAAAACTTCAGCGCCTTGACGATTTCTTCGGCGGAGCCTTCGCCCTGCACGCGTGCGGGAAAAACCATCAGGTGCACGTTCGGGAAGCGGCGCGTGAGGATGCGCGCGACGTCGCGGACCGCGGCGCCCTTGGGTGAAGTAATGATGCCGATGCGGCTGGGAAGAAGCGGCAGCGGTTTTTTGTGAGCGGCATCGAAGAGACCTTCGGCTTCGAGCCGTTTTTTCAATTGCTCGAAGGCGAGCTGCAGAGCGCCCTGTCCCACCAGGTCGATTTTCTCGACGTAAATCTGATATTCGCCGCGCTGCTCGTAGACGCTGATGGAACCGCGCACGGTGATTTGCAAGCCGTCTTCGGGGTGGAACTTGATGCCGAGCTGCTGCTGCTTGAAATAAACGCAGCGGACCTGGGCGCGATCGTCTTTGAGAGTGAAATAGATGTGGCCGGACTGTGCCGCGCGACAATTGGAGATTTCGCCCTGCACGCTGATGTCGGTGAAATTCTTGGCGAGGAGGTCGCGGATTTTCCCAGTCAGCTCGCTGACGGTAAAAATGTGGCGCGTGGGCATGAGGTTGAAGCTAAGCTGCTCGGTCATTGTCGCTGACTCATCACTCGTGCTTTGTGAATGCTACACGAAAGGAGTGCCTTGGGCGTTTATAAAGCAGGAGTCAGCCCCGATCGGCTTGTTCCCTGAAGCTGAGAAAGGGCGCGAAGGTTTTCACTTAGGCCAAGGGCGCGGACACACCGTTGGAGAGACGCACAGTGACAACGGAGGAGGTTCCGCAGAAGAGACTTGAGCTTGAGGGAGCGCGCGATGTTTTGCTCGACTTCGATGAGCTTGCGAGTGGCGAGTTTTTTCCAGCGCGGGCCTACGGGAGTGTTATCGCGAAGCCCGCTGAGGAAGAGCTTGATTTCACTGAGGGTGAAACCCATGTCCGTGGCGAAGCGGATCAAGAGCACGCGCGAAAGTGCATCGCTTGAATAGTGGCGCTGGCCACTGAGGCGCTGGGGTGCGGCGAGGAGGCCGCATTTTTCGTAGTAGCGGATGGCCGAGGCGTTGAGGCCGGCGGTGCGCGCAAGTTGACCGATTTTCATTTTTGGGCCCCCTGGTCCTCAGAGATGCCGCTTGACTTAAAGCTGACTTTAAGTTTTACCATCCGGGGATGGGACGTGGCAAATCCTAATTGGAGGAAAGCCATGAAGAACGGGAAAGAACAGTCTGTGACAGTGAGTAAGAAGAGCGCTGTGGGCGTTACGATGGCGCTTTGGATGGGAAGCGCGATGGGGCTGGCGGCACAAGGCTCCGCGATCCTCGTACAACCGGAGAGGCAGGCAACGGTGCAAAGCAAATTCTACTGCAACAGCAAGGCGCTGACGCCCGAGGAGCGGGCGCGCCACAAGCAATTGAGCGAGAAATTGATGGCGGCGCGGAAAGAGATCGTGGAGACGGAAAAAGGGTACGAGTTTCAGTTCAGCCCCAGTGACATCTCGTTGGCGGAATTAGCGGAGTGGGTGGTGGCGGAAAGCAAGTGCTGCCCGTTTTTTGATTTTCATATTGACTTAGAGAATCAAGGGAAGCTGGTGTGCCTGCGGTTGACGGGAGAAGAAGGGATTAAGGCGTTCATACGGGCGGAGTTCAAAACTCATTGAGACGCAAGCGACGGCGATGATGAGCTCAGTTCCACAGCCGGCGTAATTTATAGGTGTCGAAAACGGAATCGTTCGAGAGAATCGGAAGATTCTCAGCCTGCGATTGCGCGATCAGCATGCGGTCGAATGGGTCTTTGTGCGGGCCGGGGAGGAGTTCGGCGCGGGCGGCGTGCGCGGATGTGACGGGAAGCGACTCAAACGATTCCTGGAGAAGGATGGCGTCAAAACGGAGAGCAAGGTCGGCGGCCTGAGGAGGTTTGCCGAGGCGGGACTTCGTGGCGATCTCCCATGCCGAGGCGGCACTGACGAAGACGTTATTGGAACGCGCGCGGATGAATCTGCGGGCGCTGGGCGGAAGCGCGGGATCGTCAGCGAGCCACCACAGAAGCGCGTGCGTGTCCAGAAGGAGACGCAGAAATCACTCCCAGGGCTTTGAGCTCGGACCTGGGTAGAGGCTCGAAGAATTCGGGGCCGACCTTGAGTTTTCCTTTCATGCTTCCCGGTTTGCGCTGCCCCTTCTTCTCACGGAGAGGCTGAAGGCGAACGAGGGGTTGATCGCCGCGAGCGATGATGACCTCTTCGCCTTCGCAGGCTTTTTCGATGAGGCGCGAGAGGTGGGTCTTGGCGTGATGGATCTTGACCGCGGGCATCTTAGCTAATCCAGCCTAGCTAAGCAAAGGAGGGAATGTAAACAGGGATCAGCGTCGGAATTGGGAGAAGAGCCAGAGGAGCAGAGAGAAGGCGGCGCTGAGCACGAGGCAGGTGACGATAGGAAAATAGAACGTGGTGTGTTCGCCGCGGTGGACGATGTCGCCGGGAAGGCGGCCGAGACGCAAAGGGAGCTTGCCGCCAAAGTAGAAAAACGCGCCAAGAACGACCAAGAGGATGCCGAGAACGAGGAGCATGCGGCCGAGTTCGCGGAAGGGATCCATGAAAAAGATTCTAGAAGAAAGGAAGTAAAGAAGTAACGAGGAAAAGAGATTCGTCGTCGCGACGCTCCTTGGGATGACAACCCTTATCGCATCGTCAGATCAGTTCTAGGCCGGAGAAAAAATAGCCGATTTCGAAGGCGGCGGTTTCCGGAGCGTCGGAGCCGTGAGTGCAATTGTTGCCGATGCTGGTACCGAGGTCGTGGCGAATGGTGCCGGGAGCGGCTTTCTTGGGATCAGTAGCGCCCATGGTGTCGCGCCACTTGAGAATGGCGCCTTCGGCTTCAAGAACCATCGCAAAGATTTTGCCGGAGCTCATGAAGTCGGTGAGCTCGCCGAAGAAGGGGCGCGCTTTGTGGACGGCGTAGAAGCCGCCGGCTTCTTCCTTGGTCAGGCGCATGGATTTGATGGCGATGATTTTGAAACCGGCTTTGTGAATGCGGCTAAGAATCTCGCCTTGCTGGCCGCGGCTGACCGCATCGGGCTTGATGATTGCGAATGTGCGTTCGAGAGCCACAATGATCTCCTCAAGAAGATGAAGTAACGAGATAAAGAAAAACCGGAGAACTCAAGCCTGAAAATTCTTCCACTGTTCCCAAGACTCTTACTTCAATATTTCAAATGTTCTTCATTTTAGCGCCGCGGCGAGAGTCGAGCCGAGATCTGCGGGCGTTTCGACAGTGCGGATGCCGGCGGCGGCCATCGCGGCGTACTTATCTTTAGCGGTGCCCTGGCCACCGCTGATGATGGCGCCGGCATGGCCCATGCGGCGTCCCGGCGGAGCCGTTTGCCCCGCGATGAAGCCGACCACCGGCTTCTTCACGTTGGCCTTGATCCATTCGGCCGCGCGCTCTTCGGCGTTGCCGCCGATTTCGCCGATCAAAATAATGGCGTGGGTGTCCGGATCATCGTTGAAAAACTGGATGGCGTCGAGAAACGTCGTGCCGATGATGGGGTCGCCGCCGATGCCGATACAAGTGGATTGGCCGATGCCGAGCACGGTGAGCTGATGGACGGCTTCGTAAGTGAGCGTGCCGCTGCGGCTGACGACGCCGACGTTTCCCTGTTTGTGGATGCGGCCGGGCATGATGCCGATTTTGCATTTGCCGGGAGAAATGATGCCGGGACAGTTCGGGCCGATGAGACGCGTTTTCTTGAAATCGACGACGGAGGCCACGCGCACCATGTCGAGGGCAGGAATGCCTTCGGTGATGCAAACGACTAAGGGAATTTTCGCGTCGTCGGCTTCGAGGATGGCATCAGCAGCGTAAGGCGGCGGAACGAATATCACAGAGGCGCTTGCGCCAGTGGCTTTGGCGGCGTCAGCGACTGTGTTGAAGACCGGGCGTTCGAGATGCTTCGTTCCGCCTTTACCAGGCGTGACGCCGCCGACGACGTTGGTGCCGTACTCGATCATTTGTTGCGCGTGGAAAGTGCCTTCGCGGCCCGTGAAGCCCTGGACGATGAGGCGCGTTTTTTCATTCACCAGAACGCTCATCGCGCACCTCCGGCGAGAGCGACGACTTTTTGGGCGCCATCCTTCATGCCGTCGGCAATGGTGAAATTCAAGCCGCTGTCCCGAAGAATTTGTCGTCCGGCTTCGACATTGGTGCCTTCCATGCGAATGACCACGGGGACTTGCAAATGCAGTTCCTTCGCGGCGGAAACGACGCCGGTGGCGAGAACATCGCAGCGCAAGATGCCGCCGAAAATATTGATGAACACAGCTTTCACTTCCGGATCGCTCATAAGAATGCGAAAAGCATTCTTGACCTGCTCGGCGGAAGCGCCGCCGCCAACATCAAGAAAATTTGCGGGAGAGCCGCCGGCGTACTTGACGATGTCCATGGTAGCCATGGCGAGACCGGCGCCATTAACCATACAGGCAACGCTGCCATCGAGCTTGATGTAGTTTAGGCCGTACTTGGAGGCTTCGACTTCAAGAGGATCTTCTTCGTCGAGGTCCCGGAGCTCGCGAAGATCCTTGTGGCGGAAAAGCGCGTTGTCGTCAAAGGCCATCTTGGCGTCGAGCGCGACGAGCTTGCCGTCGCCGGTGAGCACGCAAGGATTGATTTCGAGCATGGAGGCGTCGGTATCAATGAAAGCGCGGTAGAGCGACTGGAGAAAGGGCGTCGCAGTGTTCACAACTTCGCCCGGCAGGCCGAGGCCAAAGGCAATTTTGCGAGCCTGATAAGCTTGCAAGCCCACGGCCGGATGAATGGTTTCGCGCAAGATGGCGCCTGGATTTTCCTTGGCGACTTCCTCGATCTCCATGCCGCCGGCGGCGCTGGCCATGAAAATGACGCGGCCGCTGCCGCGATCGACAAGCAGGCCGAGATAAAGCTCGCGTTTGATGTCCAGACCTTCTTCGATGAGCAGGCGCTTGACGATGCGGCCGGCGGGGCCGGTTTGCGGAGTGACCAGCTTCATGCCAAGAATGCGGCTGGCGATGTCGGCGGCCTCGTCGGAAGAGTGAGCCAGCTTGACGCCGCCTGCTTTGCCTCGGCCACCGGCGTGAATCTGCGCTTTAACGACGACGACGTTGGCGTGCGATCTCAGACGGTGCGCGGCCTCGCGCGCTTCGTCCTTGGTGAAGGCGACTTCGCCACGGGGAGTGGTAACACCGTAGCGAGAGAGAATCGTCTTCGCTTGATACTCATGAATCTTCATCGGTTCCGTTTTCCGTTCGAGTTTGGAGCAGTCTGCTAGTATTAGAATTTTGACGTCAATGGAAACATAGAAGTTTACCCGGAAGGTAGAAACGGAGCAAGGACGCGCGAATGGCGCAAGAATCGGTGAAAAGGCACGCGTATCGTCGCGAATCGAGATGCCATCTTGTGGCGGCATGGCGATGACCATCTCGTTGATCGAGAGAGTCGAGAGCGGGCATGTCCTGAATCGCGCCGAAGCGGAAGCGACGATGGAGGAGCTGCTTTCCGGACGCGTCAAGACGCCGGAGATGGTGCGCTTGCTGGAAGCGCTGAACCGGCGGCCCGTTGAAGTACAAGAGCTCGCGGGATTTGCGCGCGTGATGCGTAAGCACGCGACGCGCGTGTTTGCGGACGGCGAAGCGCGTCCCGCGAACATGATAGACACGTGCGGAACGGGCGGTGACGGCTCAAGAACGTTTAACATTTCTACGGCGGCGGCGATTGTTGCGGCGGCGGCGGGCGCGCGTGTAGCCAAGCATGGGAATCGCGCGGCGAGCTCGCGAAGCGGATCAGCGGACGTCTTGGAAGAGCTGGGAGTGAGAATCGATCTGCCGTTCGAGCGGTATGGGCGCGCCATCCGGGAAATCGGCATCGGGTTTTTGTTCGCGCAAGCCGCGCACACGGCAACTCGACATGCGGCTCAGGCGAGAAAACAGATTGGCGCGCGAACCGTTTTTAATCTGCTGGGGCCGCTGACGAATCCGGCGGGAGCGCAGGCGCAGGTCTTGGGCGTTTTTTCGGAAGATGTGATTGACGTGGTGGCGGCAACGCTCGCTGAGCTTGGCGTGGAACGTGCGTTTGTGGTTCACGGCGCAGGTGGCCTCGATGAAATTTCGCTCGCAGGAGAAACGAAAGTCGCCGAAGTGCAAGGTGGTAGCGTTCGGCGCTTTGCGATGACGCCGGAAGAGTTTGGCGTGGCGCGAGCTCCGCTGGAATCCATTCGCGGCGGGACTCCGGCCGAAAATGCGGCGCTCGTAAGGCGCATCCTGGAAGGCGAAGACGGACCTGCTCGCGACATCGTGGTCGTCAATGCCGCAGCGGCGTTGGTTGCAGCAGGCGCTGCTGCCAATTTTCGCGAAGGGGCAGGACTCGCGAGTTTTGTGCTTTCGTCAGGGGCGGCAAGCGAGAAACTGGCTGCTCTGGCCGCGTTCACCAGAGAGAAATAGATTCACAATCGGAATTGCTCTTTAAGAAAGCGCTCGAAAATTATGCTGCCGGGACGAGACATGTTAGCGGAGAGAACTGTGAGAAATACTTTGGGCCTGCTGTTGATTGCGCTTCAGCCAACGCTGGCGCTCGCGCAGAAGTCAACCCCTCCGGTACCTGCGCAGGTCGCCCAGGAAATTCGCGAGTACCGGATGGACAATGAGGACCGCATCATCCGGGAACTGAGCGAATTCCTGACGATCCCCAACGTTGCGAGCGATACGGCGAACATCCAGAAAAATGCGACGCATCTGGTGGAGATGCTGGAGGCGCGTGGGATCGAAACGCACATGCTGCCGATCACCGGGCGTGGGCCGGTGGTCTACGGAAAATTGATTTCGCCGGAAGCAAAGCGCACGGTGATTTTTTATGCGCACTACGACGGCCAGCCGGTCGATCCAGCAGCGTGGACCGATGGAAAGCCATTCGAGCCGGTGCTTCGCGATGCAGCCATCGAAGCCGGCGGAAAGCGCATTCCGTTCCCTGAAAATAGCGCCCAGCATCGGGCCGTCTATAACGACAATTGGCGAATTTACGCGCGCTCGTCTTCGGATGACAAATCGCCGATCGTGGCATTGCTTGCGGCAATCGATGCGCTTCGCGCCAAGAAAATTCCACTGGCCGTCAACCTGAAGCTCGTCTTGGAAGGCGAGGAAGAGGCAGGCTCGCCTAATCTGCAGCGCACGCTGGAACTTCATAAGAACCTGCTTGGCGGCGATTTGCTAATTACCGGAGACGGGCCCGTACATCAGAGCGGACGGCCACTCGTTTTCTTCGGCAACCGGGGGATTCTGGGATTTCAAATTACAACGTTTGGGCCGATTCGCGCGCTGCACAGCGGCCACTATGGAAACTGGGCGCCGAATCCGGCGATGGAGTTGTCGCGGCTGCTGGCATCGATGAAAGACGCAGAGGGGCACGTACTGATCGACGGCTTCTACGATGATGTCACCCCCTTGGGCGAAATAGAAAAGAAGACCCTCGATGCCATGCCAAATAACGACGCGGAACTTGAGCGTGAATTGCAATTCGGAAAGGCTGAAGGCGGAGGAAAACACCTCGTGGAATTGCTGCAACTTCCCTCGTTGAACATTCGCGGTCTTCGCTCTGCCTACGTCGGTGAGCAGGCGCAAAACATTGTGCCGGACAAAGCCGAAGCCGCACTCGATGTGCGGCTCGTGAAAGGTGAAGATCCCGATAAGAAATTCGAGCAGGTAGTCGCATTTATCCGCAAACAGGGCTATTACGTCACGACGGACGCCCCGACAAAGGAAGAACGATTGGCGCATCCCCATGTCGTCCGCGTAGTGAAGGACGTCTGGAATTATCGAGCTTCACGGACGGCAATGGATTTGCAGGTCTCCAGGGCGCTGGTGCAAGTGGTACAGAGCACAACTGGAGGCACAACGGTCGTCGCACCGATACTTGGGGGCAGCGTGCCTATGTACATTTTCGAGGATCTCGGGTTGCCGTGGATCGGCGTGCCCATCGTGAATTACGACAATCACCAGCACAGCTCGGACGAAAATTTGCGGCTGGGACATTTTTGGCGCGGGATCGAAATTTACGCCGCGATCCTAGCGGACTTGAACTGGTGACAAGAAACGAAACGCAGAGACGCAGAGAAGAACTTCGCGACGAAATCAGAGAGACAAAAAATTCCGTAATAGCTGCTTGCCGGAATCGGTGAGGACGGATTCGGGGTGAAACTGCACTCCCTCGATTTTGTGGCGGCGATGACGGAAGCCCATGATGATGCCATCGTCGGTTTCGGCGGTGATCGCCAATTCGCGCGGCAAGGATTTTTTCTCGACGATCAGGGAATGGTAGCGCGTGGCGGTGAAGGGATCCGGCAACTTGCGGAAAATGTTTTTGCCGTCGTGATGGATCTGGCTGGTTTTGCCGTGGAAAAGTTTCGGAGCGCGGACGATTTTCCCACCAAACGCGGCGCCAATGGCTTGATGGCCAAGGCAAACGCCGAGGATAGGAAATTTCCCGGCGAGGCGTTCGACCAGTTCCACGGAAATGCCCGCTTCCTGCGGCGTGCAAGGGCCGGGAGAAATCACGATGCGTTCCGGCTTGCGACGAATGATTTCTTCCACGGTAATTTTGTCATTGCGATGCACTTCGACCTGGCAACCCAGTTCGCCGAGATACTGCGCGAGGTTGTAGGTAAAGGAATCGTAGTTGTCGAGCAAGAGAATCATGTCAATCGATTCCTTCTTACCCGCTACTCTTATCCATGCCCAAGCTCATTCTCCTACCGCAATTTTCTTCTGCCCATCCGCTTTCCATTCGATGCCTGGTTGCGTTGATTGTCGCATTGCCATCGCAGGAATCTTTACGTCTGGCCCTTCGGATGGTGGTGCGCTTGTGACATCCTTGGCCGCCCACGAGAGAATCAGCAACACGCTCACGCAAGCAATCGGTGCCAAGATGTGCGCCAAGTTTCCACCGGCCGCGGGATTCAAAACATAAACTTGCCACACGGCCCAGGACATGGCGACAGTTGTGGCGGCCATTCGGCCGGCAGCAGAACGCTTACCTCGCAATGCGTTGATCATCCAGAAGAGAAGAAGGAAGCCACACAGAACAGCAAACCCGAATGCGGTTACTAAGAGAGCTGCTTCCAATTATCCTCCTCTCCCATGCGCTTTGTCCAGCGCGGTGAGCAACGCTTTCGACTTGTTCAGGCTCTCCTCATATTCACCCTGAGGCGTGGAATCCGCAACAATGCCGCCCCCGGCTTGCACGTAGGCGACGCCGTTTTTCACCACCATGGTGCGAAGTGCGATGCAGGAATCGAGATTGCCCGCGAAATCGAGGTAGAGAATGCCGCCGGCATAGATTCCGCGGCGTGTGCGCTCCAGCTCTTCGATGATTTCCATGGCGCGAACCTTGGGCGCGCCGGAAACGGTGCCGGCCGGAAAGCAAGCCATCAGCGCGTCGAAGCAATCCACGTCTTCGCGCAAGCGTCCGCGCAGACTGGAAACCAGATGCATGACGTGCGAGTAGCGCTCGACGGTGAGCAACTTTTCCGGCTTCACCGTGCCGTAATCGCAGACGCGCCCGAGATCATTGCGTCCCAGATCCACGAGCATGATGTGCTCGGCGCGCTCCTTTTCGCTGGCAAGCATTTCCTGCTCGAGGCGTTGATCTTCCGCTTCGTCCTTGCCACGCCAACGTGTGCCGGCGATGGGGCGGTAGAAAACATCGCGTCCCTGAACCTTCACGAGCATTTCCGGCGAGCTGCCAACCACGGAGACATCGTTCAGCTGAAGGTAGAAAAGATAGGGCGAGGGATTTAACGCGCGGAGCTCACGATAAATCTGGAAAGGCTCGGCCTGGGTCCTGGCGGAGAACCGCTGGCTGAGCACGACCTGAAAAATGTCGCCGGCGCGAATGTACTGCTTGGCTTTTTGCACAGCGGCAAGATATTCGGGACGGCGAAAATTGGAAGTTACTTTCAGCGGTCCGCGTTTTTTGGACTTCGATGGCTTCTTCGGGCGTTCGGTAACTACGGGCTCATCGAGAAGCCGGCGGGTCTCCTTGATTTCGCGGACGGCGGCATCATATTTTGCGCGAAGCCTGCCGCCGCCCTCGGTGAAAACGTTGCGCACGACCCACAAGCGGTGCTGCACGTGATCGAACGCGACGAGGCCGTGATAGAACATCAGCATCGCGTCGTACAAGCCGATTTCATCGCGAAGGCGTTTGGGAATACGCTCAATGAGCCGCACCATGTCGTAGCTGAAATAGCCGATGGCGCCGGCAACCAGGGGCGGCAATCCGGGGAGCCGCACGGGGCGAAAACGCTCGATACGCTCGCGCAGGAACGAGATGGGATCGCGCTCTTCCCAGACGACGCGGTCGCGGCTCTCGAGGACGCAAGCGCCGTTTGCATAGCGGAAGACTTCCTCGGGATGCGCGCCCGCAAACGTGTAGCGCGCGATCCTTTCGCCGCCTTCCACGCTTTCGAGGAGGAAGGAATACCGCGCGCCCTGGGCAATCCGCAGGTAGGCGCTGACGGGCGTCAGCAAATCCGCGGAGAAGACATCATAGACAGGGATCAGGTTGCCCTGTTTGGCGAGGCGCTGGAATTCGCGGAAGTCCGGCTGGATCATGGGAATAGTTTGCAGTTCCGACCGAGTCACCGAGATGCTTGGGGCCGGGCGGAACGTTGGATCGTCCGTTTTCAGTTCACAGAAAAAGAGACCTATTATTACATTACTTCCGGCGGGCCCGGATTATTCGACCGGTGAGAATCCGTTCCGAAGGGTCGGGACCTCGTTCGTCGGGATGCTCCTCCCCGACAGGGTCGAGGGAAGGCAGTGCAGGACTCCTTTGTCGGATTCGTGATTAACTGTAACCGGTACCCCCGTGTTTTTGTAAGTTGCATCCAAAGGACTTAGCGTTCCTGTAAACGGTTTAGAATCAACACTTGCGGGCGCATTGCCAGTACCGGAATCCTGGATCAATGGACTTCCGCAGCTAGTGAGTGCGGGAATCCTCTTCGGCGCGCAGGACGGCGAGGACGGCGCGGCGCATGGGAGCTTCGGGTGCGCGCTTTCCGAACCAGATCTCCCACTGAGCGACACCTTGGGCGATCAGCATTTCGATGCCTTGGACAGTGGCGATGCCCTTCCGAGCGGCAATCTTCAAGAGCTGTGTCTTCTGAGGACGATTGATCATGTCCATGACGACCCGGCAATGCAATTCGCTGGGAGCGAGCGGAGAAACGCCGACGTGGGGATGCATCCCGACCGGAGTAGCGTTCAAAATGGCGTCGAAGGACTCGGTGCGCAAAGCAGCGCGCGGCAGAGACTCCGCGCCGAAGGCGCGGGCGAGTTGCCTTGCCGCTTTCACACGGCGAGCGCAAATAACGACGCTTGCTCCGGAACGAGCCAGCGCAAAGACGGCTGCTCTCGCCGCACCGCCCGCGCCGAAGACCAGGATGCGGCTGCCTTTGATGCGGAGTTTCTTTTCGAGCGCACGGAGCAAGCCGAGGTAGTCGGTGTTGCCGCCATAGAGAGAGCCATTGCGCCGAACGACCACAGTGTTCACTGCGCCAATTTCCGCTGCGAGAGGATCGCAGTCCTTCAGATACTTGAGAATGGCCTGCTTATGCGGATGAGTGACGCTGAATCCGCGGACTCCCAATTCGGGGACGGCGGCCAGAAAATCGCGAAGATCATGCACAAGGAATGGAAGATAGACAGCATCGATGCGACGCGCCACGAACCCCGTGTTGTGGAGCAACGGAGAAAGAGAATGGCCGACAGGATTGCCAATCACTCCGTAAACTTGCGTGCGGCGCGTGAGTGCGTGCGCGCGGTAGAGATGCTTTATGTCATGCAGAGAAACCTGGCCAGGGGCGGTCGCCGTGGCAACGGGAGCGTAAGCCAGCGCACTTCCCTCGCGCAAGGCCAGGATTCGCGCGGGCAGGCCGGCTTCTCCCATCGGAACGGCAACGAAACTTTTCGATTTACGGGCCAGGCGCAGGAGCCGGACACTGTCCTGGATGGTCCGCGCTTCGGCTGCAATCTTCACGGCATCAACCCCGCCATTGGCGGGCGGATTCACACTGCGAGGCAGGTTGGGGGTGCGCTGAAAGTCGTGCATGGAAAGCATGACGCGCGACGGCACGGGATACTCCCGCACGGACTGGCCGGGCAGCTTGCGCAAGGTCTCCACCTCGAGATCGCACCATTGGCATCCGGCTTCGCGGGCCTGAATCAGCCAGTAGAGTTCACGGTCAACGCCTCCGGCCAGTCTGCCTCCACCTTCACGGCGGCGACAGGTAGCGAGAAAAGTGGCGTTGCGAGGCTGATACATACGCAGCCAGCGAAGGAATTGTGAACGCTGCGCGTCACTGTTGAGCCAGTCGAGACGCAATTCCACAGTTCTGGCTTGCTCTAAAGCGGAGCGAACCAGCTTGGCCATTTCCGCCGCAGTCCCGGCCGCCACGACCGCACAAATCCGACGTAAGCCCGTGCCGAAGAGGCCCATACTCCGCCCTGTACCGCCAAGCTGTTGAAAATGCAGCTAGTAGTATGCCGTATCAAAAGTGTAAAGCAACCTCGGCCATGTGGTTGACGCGTGGAGCAGGCCCTGATAGTTTCGCTTAGATAAAGTCCATACACGGCCCGTCGGGCGTGTTTTCGAAGGAGTTACGGGATGCGCGCTAAAATCGTGGTTTTGTCTCTATCGATCTCCGTGGGTGCGGCATTACTTTCGGCGCAAAACGCGCCTCAGGCAACTCCGCAAAATCCTCCCACCGACTATAGCGCGGTGAATTGCTCCGGATTTGTTACAGACCAGAGAGTCCCGGACGAAATCCGGCTGGTCTCCGGTGAGCAATCGAACTACAAGGTCGTGTTTTCGCGCGGCGACTATGTGCACATCAATCGCGGCCAAGACAAAGGTGTGCGCGTGGGCGACCGGTTCTCCGTGGTGCGCCCTGACAAAGATCCGACGGAGGTACCCTGGTTTAAATGGCAAAGGAAGCTGATGGGCGCCATGGGTACGGCTTATCTGGACGCAGGACAGGTGAAGGTGGTCAATGTCCAGCCCAAAGTTTCCGTGGCACAGGTCATCTTTTCGTGCAATTACGTGCAGCGCGGGGACATCCTGGTACCCTATTCCGATCGCCCAACTCCACTGTACAAGGATTCCACGGGCTTCGATCACTTTGCGCCGGTGAGCGGCAGGCCAGTGGCCATGGTGGTGGCAGGGAAGGACTACGGACAGGTCTTCGGCAGGCTCAGCTCCGTCTATGTAAACCTTGGGACCAATCAGGGAGTCAAGGTGGGCGATTATTTCCGAATCTTCCGCTATCAGGGCTCGAGAGCAGAGACTGTAGCACAAGAAAGAGGCTATCAGTACGAGTCGTACGGTTTCGGAAGCGCCCCGGCACGGTACGAATGGAATGACCTGCCCCGTGAGGTTCTCGGCGAAGGAGTAGTCATCAACGTCAGCCGGAATTCCTCGACGATGTTTATCACTTTCTGCTCATCCGAAGTGTTCGCCGGCGACTACGTGGAAATCGAATAAAAGTCCAGCTCACGATTAATTAGTAAGGCCCGTTGCGGTTCCCCGCGCGGGCCTTTTGTTTTTGCGTTGTCGCTCGATAGCAAGCTTCACGATTGGCTGGACACTTCAGGCGCCCTCGGGATGCGCACCTTCTGAAAAGACTTCACAGGTAAATGCAAAGAGGCGAGCTCCGGGATCGCGCCAAGCTTCGCGAGGCAGCCCGGCCTTCCGGCAGGTCTCCTCGAGAAATTGCTCGCGCGTCAGGCGATGTTCGATCGCAACCTGGGGAAGCAGAAGGCCGCGTTGCGCGTGGTGCTGAACAAAAAGTCCGTGACGCCCAATTTCGATGGATTCAGGAGCAATGGGCTCCATGGCCGACAGGAGCGAGATTTCGATGCTAAGTTCGGCAAGCTGCTCCGGCTTCATGGGAGCGAAGCGCGGGTCTTCCAGCGCGGCACCGGCAGCGCAGCGAATGATGGCCTCCCCCAGCGGCTCTTTGGCCTCAATGACACCAATGCATCCCTGCAAGCGATGGCGCACGTGAAGAGTCACGAAAACGCCGTGGCGCTCTGCAAAGACTCCTTCGCTAGGGAATACATCGGGAAGGTTGCGATGGGAGACAGCCTCGACCACAGCCGTTCGGGCCAGTTGCAGGGCGGCGCGCCGGTCCGCTTCAGAGAGGGACGGCATCCTCGGACTTCTTGCGGGCTTCGAGCATGCGAAGCCGGCGGCGTTGCTTGATGCTGTCGTCCACGTGGCTCCAGAAGCGCCGGAAATACTGGGCGGCAGAAACGAGGGCGCTGATGACGACGAGCCAGAGCAAGATTCGCGCGAGTGGCTTGAACGACGGGTGGCGCGCTCCAACGATGAGCACTGCCACGGCGCACACTTGCAAAACCATCTTCGTCTTTCCGAGAGTGGAAGCCTCGATCGTGAACCCCTCGGCGGAGGCAATATTCCGCAAGCCGAGAACGGTGAATTCCCTGCCGATGATAATGACCACCATCCACGCGGGGACAAGGTGCATGTCCACAAGCGAAACGAACGCCGCGGAGATCAAGAGCTTGTCGGCAATGGGGTCGAGAAGAATGCCGAGCGTGGTGACCTGGAAGCGCCGCCGAGCCAGGTAACCATCCGCCCAATCCGTCGCCGCCGCCAAAAGCAGGATCAAAACGCCCCAGACTTCAAAGTGCACGGAAAAACCCCAGAATTCGAAGTTGGGACTACGGGTGAGGAGGATCACGATGAGGACGGGAACGAAAAAGATCCGCAATAACGTCAGTGAGTTAGGAAGATTCATGGCGAATGACGGCGGGGGTGCCGCCCTGTGGCTTCAGCCACCGCAGTTTTCACTATAGACTCGGTGCAAGGAGGCGTCAACACGCGTGAAGGGGTACGGCGACGCTTAGAATGGCAGCTATTCGTTGACCTTTTGGTCTTAACCGGTTACTTCGGGATAAACGCTGTCTCCACGATGCGGACGCAGAAAGCTGTACTCATTCGTAACGCGTGTGCTGCAAATCTGTGCAAATGTAAGAACCGCGCTCTTGGCAATCAGCCGAGGAGACAATTCGCAGGGAAGCTGTCGTGGCGTACATAACTATTTTGTTTTCAAACGAATACAAGGCGATACTTAGTTGGCTCAATGAGTGAGTTCCATAGGGCGTGAAGGAACACCTCTACGGCTGGGGTGCGGTTTCCACAACGTTTTCCACAGGAGGAAGGTTCTCCGTTTTAATGTGAAAAATGCCCTGTAAATGGCCGCAAGTGAATAAAAACAGGGGTTTTGCGCAATTGTACTTTTCAGTTAGCTCCTCAGTAACAGAGCGGACGCTTAAATGGCGCGCGGACCGCGGAGGAGCCTTATCGGCAGCATAAATATGGCGCTAAAAAGACCGAGAATGCCGTGAACAGCAATTCCCACAATGCGGAAGGGCAACGTCAACAGCCAGACGATTGGATATAGCACGAGAGCCAGCAACGCAACCGGCCAACAAAGAATGAAAAGAATGATCCACAAGAAAAAAGCAGCCATGGCAACCTCGTTTGTGGCAGCTATTAGGCGGTGAGTCCGGAATGCGACCGCAGATCCGCCACTCTCTGTTCTATGTTACGAAACAACTCGCGGAAATGTTTCCTCAACGGCATACTCCTTGAGCCGGAGGCGCATAGCGATGGACGCGGGCACTTCCGCGTCGAGCCGCATGTGCGAATCGTCAATTTCGGAGTGAAGGACGCGCCCCAATGCGTGAATCATGGCCAGCGTGCGGCCCTCCGCAAGCGGCATCCGGATGGAAAGCGTCACAACGGGATCGGTAGGCATCTGGGCATCCATGCGCCGCAGCAATTCGTCAATCCCTTCGCCGGTCAGGGCGGACACGAGCACTGGGGTGCCCCCGGCACCAACGCATCTTTCTGCGCCGTTCGTGATTGCTTTTCGTTCTTCAGGTGAAAGCCGGTCCATCTTATTCAATACGCGCAGTCTGGGGCGCCCATTGACGCCAAGCTCCTGCAAAATCTTGTCGACTTCGTCGTCAAGCTCGTCGTGATGCGGATTCGAAACGTCGCTCACGTGCAGGATCAAAGCGGCTTCCTGCACTTCTTCGAGAGTCGCGCGAAACGCGGTCAGCAGCCCTTTGGGCAGGTCGCGGATAAATCCCACGGTGTCGGAGACGAGGACGCGACGGTTGGAGGGAAGACGCAGGGCTCGGATCGTGGGATCGAGCGTGGCGAACATCCGCGGCGAAACGAGCACTTCCGCGCGGCTCAGGGCATTGAACAAGGTCGACTTCCCCGCGTTTGTGTAGCCCACGAGCGCGATGGTGCCGAGAGGTACGGCATTGCGCGCTTCACGGCGCAGCGCTCGCTGCTTGCGGATTTCATCAATACTGATCTCGATTTTGCGGACACGGTCGCGAATACGGCGACGGTCGGTCTCCAGTTTCTTTTCACCAGGACCGCGTACGCCGATGCGGCCGGCTCCGCCGCCCGCTCCTCCTGCGCCACCTCCGCCGCTCTTGCCGCCGAGGCGCGACATCGCGGTTCCCTTGCCCGTCAAACGGGGAAGCATGTAATTCAATTGCGCCAGCTCGACTTGCAACTGGCCTTCGCGGCTCCGCGCATGCCGGGCGAAAATGTCGAGAATCAACTGTGTGCGGTCGATCACGCGGCGTTCCGTGGCTTCTTCAATGTTGCGTTGCTGCATAGGTGAAAGATTGCTGTCGAAGATGATCAGCGGCGCGCGGTGTGCCGTGGCTTCCGCGCGAATTTCATCCAGCTTACCGCGGCCGACGAGCGTGGCGGAATCGGCGGCATCGCGCATCTGGAAGACCGTTCCGGCGACCTCCGCGCCCGCACTGCGCGCCAGTTCCACGAGCTCTGCAAGTGACTCGCGGCCTTGCTCGCCCGCGGGCATGCCGGGAAATCGAGGCGTGCGCTTCCACCCAACGCCCACGAGCAAAGCGCGTTCTGCGTTCGAAACCTGATGCTGTGTTTTCGTCACTGATTTCGGCCGGGAGTCATCGTGCGGACTGGCGCATTTCTAGTCGGGCTCATCCCGGAGTAATTATACGCCTCTTCGCGACGACGCGACATGTGTCTCGCGGCGCTACACCTGTCAGGAAACGGCGGTTTGCGAAGCCTGTGGACGCATGGGAAGATGGATTCATGCGAAAACTAACTCTCAATGCTTTGTTATTCTTAGCGGTCGGAATGTTGCTGGTCGCAAACACTGGGGCTCAGCAGACACCGGCGGCAAAAACGCAACAAGCTCCCGCAGCGAAGATTGCGCCAGCGCCCGCCGGTGGCGTTCAAAAAGCGCCAGCGGCCAAGACTGGACAAGCCGCCAAGCCGAGAACACCGGCCGTTCTTACCCTCAAGACGCAGAAAGACAAAGTCAGCTACGCTCTGGGAGCCAACCTGGGGATGAACCTGCACAAACAATCCGTGGAAGTGGACACTGGGATTGTGTTGCGGGGGTTGAAGGACGCTCTCGCAGGAGGCAAGTTGCTGCTGACGGATGATGAGGCCAGAGCCGCGCTCACACAACTGCAAACGGATTTGCGCAACAAACAGATGGAAAAAATGAAAGAGGCGATGGATCTGAATAAGAAAGCGGGCACAGAATTTCTGGAAGCGAACAAGGCTAAGGAAGGCGTCGTCACGCTCCCGAGCGGCTTACAATACAAAATCTTGACCGAAGGTACGGGACCAAAGCCTACAGCGGCCGACACGGTCTCTTGCAACTACAGGGGCACACTTCTGGACGGCACGGAATTTGACAGCTCCTACAAGCGCGGGCAGCCGGTGTCATTTCCTGTGACTGGGGTCATCAAGGGCTGGACGGAAGCTTTGCAACTTATGCCCATGGGATCCAAATGGGAGCTCTTCATTCCTTCTGACTTGGGTTATGGCGACGGAGGCCGCCCACCGGCCATCGGCCCCGGCGCAACACTGATCTTCGAGGTGGAGCTGCTTTCTATCCAAGAAAAACCGAAAGCAGAAGTAGCGCCGAAACAGCCTGATAAATAGGAAAGCGTGCCGATGCCAGGGGACTCGGGAATTCGGTTTAGCCGACAATCTTCTGCTGCTTTTGTCCTTCTGATTGAAGCCACTCAAGTACGCTGGTCTGCACGGCGGCATCATTGCCAAATCCTGAAAACCAGCGTACGCCCGGCTCCTTGCGAAACCAGGTGAGCTGACGTTTGGCGTAGCGGCGCGTGGCCTGCCGAATTACTTCCAGGGCTTCCTGCAGAGTCGCCTCGCCTCGCAGTGCCGCCCGCAATTCCCGGTAGCCGATAAAATCGAACGGTTTCGCATTCTCATTCAGGCCGCTGTTGAGCAGCGCCTGCACTTCGCGCATCCAGCCCTGTTCGAACATGGCGTCCGTTCTGGCGTGAATGCGTTCATTGAGCTTTTCGCGCGGGGGCATCAATCCAACTTTCAGAAAGCGCCAGCCTTCGAGCGGGACGCGGCCGGTGCTATGCACTGCCGATATGGGTTTGCGCGAGAGGATACATACTTCGACGGCGCGGATGAGCTTCTGTTCGTCCGCAGGCGCGATTTTCCCGGCCGCTTGCGGGTCGAGCCGCTTCAAAATGCGATGGAGATGGCCCGGGGGATGCTCATCAATAGTGGAACGGAGCCGTTCGCGCAACTCTTCCGAGCGCTGCGGAACATCCGCAAGGCCCTCAAGCAGCGCGCGCAAATATAGTCCTGTGCCGACTGTGAAGATCGGCAGACGTCCCCGCTTTCGCAGGTCTTGCAGAATTTGCAAAGCCATCTGGCGGTAGCCGCCGGCAGTTGCATTGTCCTTTGGATCGAGAACGTCGATCAGGTGATGTGGAACTCCGCGGCGTTCAGTGAGGGTAGGCTTTGCGGTGCCAATATCAAAGCCACGATAGAGCTGCGTCGAATCGCAGGCCACCACTTCTCCGCCGAGCCGCTCCGCGAGCTTCACGCCGAGCGCCGACTTTCCCGAAGCCGTCGGACCAACAATGGCCACGAGAGGCAGGAGCGTGTTGGTTTCGTTCATCGAAAGAGGAGATGCCGGGCACGAACAAAAAGAAAAATGAGCACAAACAGCGCGAGGAGAAGACTACCCAAAACCTGCTGGCGCGGGACTTTCACTTTTGCTGGTAATAAGACTCGAGGGGAATGTTGTAAAGATAGGTGTAGCGCAGCTCAATATAAGGCCCCTTGAACTGCGCGGGCAGGGGTTCGAAGGGGTTGGACGCTCGCACGGAGGAGAACGCGGCGCGGTCCAACGGCTCTTTCCCCGAATTGCGCTGGATTACCGGCTCGTCGGATGGCACGCTGCCGTTCTGCATGATTCTGAACGTGAGCACAACTATGCCCCTCTCGCCAAGCTCAACGGACCCGGGCATGACGGCGAACCAATTGCGTTTCACCGTAACATAAACGCGCTGGAGATAGCTGTTGAAATCCACGCCTTGATCCGGCGTAAGCATTTCCAGCCCCCCGTAGGCCGTTCCACTCCCGCCTGCGCCCCCGTGCGCGCCACCGCCGGGAAGTTGGCCGCCTCCTCCGATCGGCCGGGGACCCGAAGGGCGAGTGGCTTTCAAGGAGTCTTGAATGCTTTGGCTCGGAGAAGTTTCCCGCGGCAAGACCAGGTTGGGACGCGGCTGCGGGGCATCCGGCGTTTCAAGCTTCAATGGAGCTTTCGGCACCGGCGCATCATCTTGCGTCTGCGGAGCGGTCTGCGCAGCGTTTGGCTTGGGTACCGGCGCGCTTGGCAACTCTTTCGCAGGACGTTCCGGCTGCGGCGCCGGCGTTGGAATGACGGGCGGTGCAACTTCGCGCAACACGCGCGGATTGACATGCACTTTGGGTGGAGGCTGCGCCGGACGAGTCGATGGCTTTAACGATTCCAGCCTCCATGGCGGGAGCAACGGGGTCAATTGCCTTTGTGCGAGCTCTATTTCGGCTTGCGTCGGCTGGTGCGGTGGAAAAAGCCTTGATTGGAAAATCAGGAAAATGAACAGGAGAGTGTGAAACGTAATCGAAACCAAACGCGTAGCGAGCTGCCATTTGTTCTTCTCGTCTCGCGGCTCCGGAACGATCAGTTGAACTTCGCCGGTAGTGAATATGTCCGGGTCAACCAGGTCTTCCGGAACGTGCAGCGGGTGCTCGCTCATTTCCGGCGGCGCGGAGCCAACGGGCACGGCGATGCGCGAGTCCAGATCCGTCGGCTGCACAGGCGTCGAAAAATCCTCCCGGACGCCGTAGGCCGCACGATTCACGTCGCGGGGCACAACCACGCGCGCGGCAATCGATTCGAGAGGTAGGTTTGAGGGGATCGTCGAGTTTCCGTTCAGGTGCACGATGGGCAGCATGGCCGGCACCAGAGTGCGTTCGTCCATAGTGGTGGGACGACGGCGCTGCGTGGGCGCATCCACGGTCGCGGGTGGACGAGCATCGAACGGGACCAGAATGCGTGAAATCATCTTGTTTTGTCTTGTGTAGCGAATGAGCCTATTTGGACGCGCGCGGCGTGCTCTTGGATGCTTGCCATGACGCGGCTGGCCAATTCAAGGGCCGCGCGCCCCGATGTTCCGTTTGTGCGTGGTTCCTTTCGCGAACGGGAAGCATTAATGAACGCTTCGAGCTCCGCGTGCAACGGCTCAACCGCCGGCGCATTCAGCTTCTCAAATCCAAACTCAGGCTGTGGACCGGGCTTCTTCACGCCGATACGCAGGGCATCGCGCCGCGCGTAGTCCAGCGAAATGTACTCGTGCTGCTGGAAAAAGCGCATCTTGCGCACCCGCTCGGTGGAAACGCGGCTGGCGGTGATATTGGCTACCGCTCCTCCGGCAAACTCGAGGCGCGAATGAGCAATGTCCACTTTTTCAGTGAGGACCGGAATCCCAACCGCCTTGACTTCCACAACGGGTTCGTTGACCATCGCCAGCAAAATATCCAGATCGTGAATCATCAGGTCGTAGATCACGTCCACGTCGAGGCTGCGGGGCGTAAAAACGCCCAACCGGTGCACTTCGAAAAACAGCGGCCGGTTCAGAATGGGCTCAACGGCAATGACCGCAGGATTGAAGCGCTCGACATGGCCTACCTGAAGAATCCGCCCGTTTTTCTTCGCGGCTTTGAGAAGTGCATCGGCTTCCGCAAGATTCACGGCCATGGGCTTCTCAACGAGAACATCGAGCCCCATTTCCAGAAGCCGGCAACCTACTTCCGCATGCGCGACCGTCGGGACAGCCACGCTCACGGCATCCACGCGCCCGGGCAACTCTTCAAGACTCTTGAGAACTCGTGTCTGGTATTCAACCGCAACGGCGGTGGCACGCTCCTGGTTCTCGTCGAAGATTCCAACAAGTTCCGCGCCATCAAGTGCGCGGTACACGCGCGCGTGGTTGCGTCCAAATTCTCCTGTGCCCACGACGGCGACACGGATCTTCTTCGACTCTCCCGCCGCCGCACTCATTCTTTGTTAATTCCTTTCAAAGCAGCATTTGGTTCCGACGTCGCAACCGGTGGAAAAGCCTGAATCGCTATTCCCGCTTCGTTCGCCAGCTCGATCAGTTTTGCGCGGTCAAAAAGAAGTGTCCGCCCGGCGTCCACAGCAAGAGCAGTCGCACCCGCACCCCTCATCTGTTCGATGGTGGGTAAACCAACAACGGGTACGTCAAAGCGCATATCCTGGCCGGGCTTGCTGACTTTGACGACAACCAGGGGCTTGCCGCCCGCGATGCGAGCCGCGCGTACAATCGTCTCGTCGGTGCCTTCCATCGCTTCCACTGCTACGCAAGCGCGATCCGCAATAACAACTGTCTGGCCGATGTCCATGCTGGCAATGTGCCTGGCCACGCCGAGCCCGTAGGCGATGTCTTCCGCCTCGTGCTCGTTCGGGGCGCGCCGTGTCAGTACGCCTGGATCCGGCACCAGGGGCTTGAGGAACAATGTCGAATCCACCAGGCGGATACCTTCGTCTTCCAGCACACGAGCGACCGCGCCGATCAGCGCATCGGTGTTTTTCCGCGGAAGCGAGAACAGCAGCTTCGCCAGTTTCCAATCCGGCCGGATGGCGCTGAAAATTTTGTTGTGCTTCACCTGGCCGGCCATGACTGCCTGCTTCACGCCTTCCTGATGCATCAAGTCGATGGTTTTGCTCAGTTCGCCGAGGCTCACCCAATGCAACCGCTTAGCGATTTTTTCCAACTCTTGAGAAGCCTCTTCCTTCAACGCGATCACTGCCATATCAATTCCCTGGCTACGCGCCCCTTCCAGCACCAGGAAGGGAAAGCGTCCGTTTCCCGCGATGAGTCCCCAGCCTGTCGTGTTGGTGTTGGCGTCCGGCATGAAATCAGCGTGCAGGCGCTACTTTACGATGCCGCGCTCGGCGCTTTCGATGAACCTAATCAATTCTTGCACATCCGCGGAATCGCCCAACGATTTCCGCATTTCGGCTAGCGCCTGTGTGGTATTCAATTTCGCGCGCAGCAGCAAACGATAGGCGCGCTTTAGAGCCTGTAACCGCTCGGGCGAAAACCCTTTGCGCTCCAGGCCAATGGTGTTGATGCCAAAACTTTTCGTCTCGCGCTCGGTGACGATTTTGGAAAACGGCGGCACGTCCTGAGTGATCACCGTCGATGCGCCGATGTAAGCGTAACGGCCGATGCGGCAGAACTGGTGCACCGGACAAAACGCGCCGATGGTCACGAAATCTTCCACGGTAACGTGCCCCGCAAGCGTTGCGCCGTTCACGAACAGCGTGTTGCTGCCCACCTGACAATCGTGTCCCACGTGTGCGTACGAAAGAAAAAAGTTCTCGTTGCCCAGGGAGGTCCGGCCTCCGCCCTTTTTGGTTCCGCGGCTCACGGTCACGTATTCCCGGAAAATGTTGCCGTCACCCCCAACCAGTTCGACGCGCTCACCGCGAAAGGTGTAGTCCTGCGGGTCGCCGCCGATTACGCTGAAGGGGTGAAAAACATTGTTCTTTCCGAATTTCGACGGCCCCTGCACCACCGCGTGAGAGTGCAACACGCAGCCTTCGCCCAGATCCACATCCTCGCCAACCATCGCGTATGCGCCCACTTTGACACTTTTGCCAAGTTTCGCACCTGGCGCCACAATGGCCTGCGGGTGAATCTCTTGCTTTTTCATTTCGCGGATTTTTCCGCCTTGGCTACGACCTCGCGGTCCACCATCTTGCACATCAGCGTTGCTTCCGCGGCCAATTGTCCGTTCACCGTTGCTTTGCCTTCGAGTTTGCAGAAGTCGCCGCGCCAGGAGAGTACATTCATCTCCACTTTTAATTGATCGCCGGGCACGACCGGCCGGCGGAACCGCGCGCCGTCGACGGCTACAAAGTAAAGCAGCTTCTTTTCCCGGTCGGGAACTTCCTGCAACAGCAGCAATCCGCCGGTTTGCGCCATGGATTCGATGATCAACACGCCAGGCATGACCGGCGCCCCCGGAAAATGTCCTTGAAAGTGGGATTCGTTAATCGTTACGTTTTTCACGCCCACGATGCGCTTCAGCCGATCGATTTCCAGGATGGCGTCTACCATCAAAAAGGGATAGCGGTGCGGCAGAATTTTCTGAATTTCCACGACGTCCAGTATCATTCGCGTTTCCCCGTCTCGCCGCACACCCGTTCGGCGGCGTTTGGCTCTTCCGGTAAACTTCCAATTATATGCGAAGCTCCGCCCTCCGCGATACGCGCTCTTCCGATAAAGTCAACGGCTCTAGCCCTGAACGTGAATGCCTGGTCAGATTGCGAGAGCTTCCCCTCTGCGCGTTTGATTCTGCGTGATTGCCCTGATTGAGGTGCGTTGTTAGCATGTCCGCACCATGCCAGA
>Ga0207665_10000024_pt1 | contig 101596 bp, 84 predicted proteins | sample LARL112metaG_FD_184351 | JGI IMG/M metagenome (GOLD analysis project Ga0207665, IMG submission 184351) | Corn, switchgrass and miscanthus rhizosphere microbial communities from Kellogg Biological Station, Michigan, USA - LAR L11-2 metaG... | ecosystem: Host-associated > Plants > Roots >... | reverse complement strand
TGCCCAGAACCCACGCAAACGTCCGCAAGTCCTTCCGGCCTACGGCCTCCAGGACTTGCGCAACAACCACCAAGGCCCAAAATCAAAATCACACCCAAACACCACGTGCCTGCAAATCACCCTTGGAGGAAACCATGGAAGCGGACATTTCTATCTGGCGGAAAACCGGACATTTCTACTTTGCGTTGACAGGAGTGCAGGCGGAGCTGCTGTCGCTGGAGAGGCGCGCACCAATGGCTCGTTCTTGGGCGTAGCGGTATGAAAGGAACGCTTCGCAAGCAATGGAAACGTGGGATACCGGATTGCGACAACTACGGAGTTAACGGTGTTTACTGCGGTTCGCCGCGGGAGTAAAATGGGATGAATTGATTGCGTTGTCTGCCACAGCCAACTGTCTGATCTAAGATTACTTACGAAGACTTCCCGCTAGGAGCGCCCGAGATGGCCACCGCTACTCTTACCAAGCCCGCAGCAAAGGGAGGAAGCTTTCTCCTGGAATCGCCGCAGCCGAGCGATGTTTTTACGCCCGCTGATTTGACCGACGATCAGAAACTGATTGGGCAGACCGCGGAAGAATTTGTCCTTAAGGAAGTTTTCCCTCTTATCAAGGATCTCGAGAACAAAAAGGCCGGGTTGATGGCCTCGCTCGTGAAAAAGGGCGGCGATGTCGGTTTGATGGGCGGCGGCGTGCCCGAAGAATATGGCGGCGCGGGGCTGGACAAAATCTCCACGACCGTCCTCACGGAAAAACTTTCGATCTACGGCGGGTTCGCAGTGACGCACGGTGCGCACGCCGGCATCGGCACCCTGCCGATCGTGTATTTCGGAACGGACGCGCAGAAGAAAAAGTATTTGCCAAAGCTCGCGACCGGCGAGTGGATCGGCGCCTACTGCCTTTCCGAACCGCAAGCAGGTTCGGATGCGCAGAACTCGCTCACGCGCGCTGAGCTGAACAAGGAAGGCACGCACTACATCCTCAACGGGCAGAAAATGTGGATCACCAACGGCGGCTTCGCCGATGTCTACATCGTTTTTGCCAAGGTGGACGGCGACAAATTCACGGCATTTATAGTCGAGCGCACTTTTCCCGGATTCAAGCCCGGCAACGAAGAGCACAAAATGGGCATCCACGGCAGCTCGACGACTCCGATTTTTCTGGAAAATTGCCGAGTGCCCAAGGAAAACCTGTTGCACGAGACCGGCCGCGGGCACATCGTGGCGTTCAACATCCTGAATGCCGGGCGATTCACTCTCGGGGCTTCGTGCGTGGGCGGCTCGAAGCACGTGCTGATGACTTCCTCGAAATACGCGAAGGAGCGCAAAGCGTTTGGAAAACAGATTGGCGATTTCGGGTTGATGAAGGAAAAGCTGGCGGAAATGGCCATCCAGATTTTCGCGGTCGAATCGATGGTCTACCGCTCGGCGGGTAATATCGAAGCGGCGATGACGGCGGCTTCCGGCTCCGGTGACAAAATCCAAAACACCATGAAAGTTCTCGAGGAATACGCCATCGAGAGCTCCATCGCCAAGGTCTACGGCAGCGAAATGCTCGATTTTGTGGTGGACGAAGCAGTGCAAATTTTCGGTGGCTACGGCTTCCACGAAGAATATCCAGTTTGCCGCGCCTACCGCGATTCGCGCATCAACCGCATCTTTGAAGGCACCAACGAAATTAACCGCATGCTTATCATCCAGATGCTGATGAAGCGCGCGATGGGCGGACAACTGCCACTCATCCCCGCAGCCATGAAGCTGGCGGATGAAATCCTCGCCGGGCCGTCTTTCGAGGAAACGCCGGAAGGCGTGCTCGCCGCGGAGTCCCGCGTTGTCGCCAACTCCAAGAAAATGTTCCTGCAGGCCGCGGGTGGCGCGGTCCAAAGATTCCGCGAAAAGCTCGCCGACGAACAGGAGCTGATCGGCGCGCTCTCGAATATCGTGATGGAAATTTACGCGATGGAATCCAGCCTTCTGCGCGCACAGAAAGCTGCTGCGGCCAAGGGCGAATCGACGTCGCAGACCATGATTGACGCCGCACGCGTGTTCATCAACGATGCTGCCGAGCGCGTCGAGTGTGAAGCCAAGCGCGCCATCGCCGCCATTCACGAAGGCGACATGCTGACCACGCAGATGGCCGTGCTCAAGCGTTTCGCCAAGCGCGCGCCCGTGGACACCATCGCGCTGCGCCGCCGCGTCGCCGCAGCTGTGCAAGCGCAGGACCGCTACCCCCTCGAGGGCCGCTAAACTCGCAAAGACAGCGTCCTGGGCAGAATCAGCCTGCGGCTCCTTTCACCGTCCCGTACCTGGCAGGGCACGCCCGCGGTTGGATTGTGTTAAGAGCCGCGGAATTCCCACCTAAAATAGATTCGGGTTATTAGCTCAAATCGAAGGCGAGAGTACGACAAGGAATGCTCCGGAAGCCCCTTATCCTTGTGGCGATAATCGTTGCGCTGCATCTTTGCGAAGCAGCAACGCTGGGCACCACTACGACCGGATCCCTGCTCGCAAACCTCCTGGAAATTTTCGCTTGCGGTTTCGCCGCGGCCATGGCCTTCGGGGCATATCGGCGCGGACGCGGCGTGAGCCGTCCCTTTTGGCTGATTTTCGGCACGGGCATTGCGCTGTGGGGCGCAGCGAACCTCGGCTGGATGTACTACGAAGTTGTGCTGCACAGTGAGCCGCCCTCAACTTCGGTCGTGCGCTTTCTGTTCGGCCTGGAAAGCGTGCTGTTCGCGATGGTTTTGTTTCTGGACCAGGACAAGGATTCTCCCCGGATCGACGCGGAATCCGCCCTCGACTTCGTACAGATTGGAATCGTCTTTTTCTTTATTTACGTCGAATTTTACTACCTTCCGGCTCGCCGCCTTGACGATTACTCCGCCTTCCTGCGGGAAATGCGCGTCGAGAACGTGGAAGATGCAGTGCTTACCGGGCTGGCTGCTTTGCAGGCGCTGCGTGCGCGGAAAAGGCACTTTCGGAGGCTCTACGGCGGTCTCGCCCTCTATCTATTGTTCTTGACGGTGTGCGCGGCAGCAGCGCAGTACCTGCAAGTCGTCAAGCCGGCACCAACAGGGACGTTACGAGACCTGCTGTGGACTTTGCCTTTTCTTGTTGCCGCAATGTGGGCGGCGCAATGGCAGCCCAGTCCAGTGCTCGAGTCTGGTTCACGAATCCGCCAAAAGACAGTCGGCGATTTGATGCTGACCAACGCCACATTTGCACTGGCGCCTTTGATCATCCTCTGGCAAGTTGCGCAGCTGGAGGCAGAGTGGCGGCTGCTTCGCTTCTCGCTTCTTGGAGTTTCCATCGTGTGCTACGCCGCGCGCTTGGGAATAAGCCAGTTTCGCGAGGTAAAAAGTGCGAACGCCGTCCAGACGCATACCTTGGCGATGGATTCGGCAATCAATGGCATGGCCATCCTGGACGCGGCGGGAAAATACACTTATGTGAATCCGGCCTACGCGCGCATGGTCGCCGACACCAGTCCGGAAGCATTGCTGGGAAAATCATGGCGCGAGGTCACTCGGGCACAGGACGTTGACCCCGTGCAACAGGACATCCGCCGGGCGTTGCAACAACATGGCAGATGGTATGGGCCTATCAGCGTACACCATGCCGACGGAACCACACTCCCCATGGAAATGGCTGTAACCGCGCTGTCCGATGGCGGTACCATCTGCGTGAGCCGCGACATCACAGAAAGGGTTAGCGCCCAGCGTGCTCGCGCCGAAGCGGAAATCAAATACCGCATGCTCGTCGAGCAGGTCGCGGCCATCAGCTACATTGCGGAACTCGGCGTCAACGGTCAATGGCTCTACGTCAGCCCCCAGATCGAACCGATGTTCGGCTACTCCGTGGACGAATGGCTCTCGACTTCCAAAGAGTGGACTCGCCACATTCCCGTGGAAGATCATCCCATCGTGCAGGCTGCGGAGGAAGCCAGCTCGCGCGGCGAGCCCTTCCAGGCCGAATACCGCATTACGCGCAAAGACGGACAGATCATTTGGGTCAGCGACACGGCAGTGGTCGTGCGCGGCAGTGACAGCCATCCCGTCATGGAAGGCCTGATTGTCGATATCACCGAGCGCAAACTACTCGAAAATCAGCTAGTGCAGGCGCGCAAGATGGAGGCCGTGGGCAGGCTCGCGGGAGGCGTCGCGCACGATTTCAATAATTTGCTAACCATCATCAAGGGCTACATCGAGATCGCCTTGCAGCGCTGCCTGAATCAGCCTGCGTTGCACAGCGACATCCGGCGCATCGAAGACGCCGCCGATCGCGCCGTCACTCTGGTGCGTCAGTTGCTCGCCTTCAGCCGCAAGCAGGTTCTGCGCCCAAAAATCATCGATCTCAACTCGATCGTTGTGAATCTCGACCACCTCCTCAGGCGGCTAATGAGCGCGAACATCGAGATGAAAACATTTGTGTCCAAGGACGTCGCAACGATCAAAGCGGATCCGGGTCAAATCGAACAGGTCATCATGAATCTGGTCGTGAATGCGCGTGACGCCCTGCCCGAAGGCGGCCGCATCGTCATTGAAACGAGCAACGTCGATCTGGACTCCGCGTACACGCTCGATCACGCGGTCGTTCGTCCGGGACCTTATGTCCTGCTAGCGGTCTCGGACACCGGCATCGGCATGAGCGCGGAAACGGTCGCCCACATCTTCGAACCGTTTTACACCACGAAGGAGAGCGGCCGGGGCACCGGACTTGGTCTATCGACGGTTTACGGCATCGTGAAACAAAGCGGCGGTTACGTCTGGGTGTACAGCGAGTTGGGAAAAGGCACCACGTTCAAGGTTTATCTGCCCCGTGTCAAGGATGCGATCCAGAATGTGCCGGCACCGGATGCGCTCCCTCCCGAAGCGCGCAAGGCTCACGAAACCATCCTGCTCGTTGAAGACGAGCCTGCGGTGCGCGAGCTGGCGCAGATGGTTCTCTCCGAGCGCGGCTACAACGTAATCGAAGCGCATACACCGGAAGAAGCGGAGCGCCTGGCCGGAAACAACGGCTCTGAAATCCACCTGCTCTTGACGGACATCGTGATGCCGGGTACCAGCGGACGCGAGCTGGCCAAGCGGCTCACGGGGCGCTATCCCAATCTGCGCGTGCTGTACATGTCGGGCTACACATACAACGTGATCGCACAGGACGGGACGCTTGAGGAAGGAATTTCATTCCTTCAAAAGCCGTTTACGCCGCAAGTCCTTTTGGAAAAAGTCCGCGAAGTGCTGAACCGTTCCGTTTCCGCAAAATAAAAATCAAACATCGCGACGGTCTAGTGCGTTCCTGCCAGAGAAATTGTCTTGCCCGTGGCGGCGGACTGTCTGGCCGCGTCGAGGACTTCCGTAACGATCACATTCGTTTCAAGCGACGACAATCCCTCCGGCCTCATCCCTCCCAAGAGCACCGCCCTGAGATAGGAAACCGAGTCTTCCTTCGTTTTCTCCAATGGCTTGGCTTCGGACGAAGTCTCCTGCTTCTCAGGGAGCCGGACGCGTAGTTGATCGCGCCCAACCGTGATGGCGTAGCCTTTCTGCCCGTACACTTCCATATCCTTTCTGGAGAACGGCCAATTCCAGGAAGCCTGGATAATTGCCTGAGCGTGCGGATAAGTCAGGATGATGGTCGCTTCATCATCCACTCGCGGATAGACATCCGGCTTGATTCGCTGCGTCACCGCAGTCACTGACTCCGGCCGGCGCCCATCCATCAGCCAGGTCGCCAGATCGGCGCCGTAACATCCAAAATCAAAGAGTGCGCCCCCGCCGTTCAGTTTAGGATCGGTCAGCCATGCAAGAAACTCCGGGCCCACGTTGATTTCTTTTGGGCCACGGTGGCCGTCGTGTACGACAATTTTCCGAATTTCCCCAATCGCTTTTTCGTGCGTCAAATCGTATGCCGCTTGATTGCTGCGATACCAGGTGGTCTCGTAATTCACCAAAACCTGAATCTTAGCGTCGTGCGCTGCTCTCTTAATGGCGCGAGCATCTTCGACGCTGACCGCCAACGGCTTTTCCATCATCACCGGGATGCCATGCCGCGCGCAGATTTCCACCACGCGCCGATGATCGTAGGTATTGGTGTAGGCGAGCACCGCCTGCGGATGAGTTTTCTCCAGCATCTCCTCCAGATCGGAATAGAAGATGCCCGGCTGCAACCCATACCTTTTTGCAAATTGCTCCGTGAGTTGGTGATCGGCTTCGGCAATTCCCACGACCTGCAGGTCCGGGCGCCGCTGAAACTGGTCAAAAAACCCGAACGAATGGCCATGGACGAGCCCCGCAAGGGCCACGCGCAACGGTGCTTCTTCTGCCTTCATCTCCGGGTTCGCTTGCGCGCGCAAGTCAGCGCTTGCACTGGCCAGCAGAGCCACGATCGTCAGGGAAAAGTTAAGGAGACTAATTCGTCGCATATTCCTCCCTCGAACCTTCGTATGCGCTGGATTGTACCTCAGACACCTTTGGGCGAATCACTTCCGTCCTGCCTCGCTCTACTCGGGCTTCGTCGGGGGTTCGGCGGGCGTATCGCCACCTCCTTTGGGCTTGGCGATCGTGAAAAGCGTCTCCACGTTGAATTTTCTGTAGTCCCAATAGCGTGTCACGATGCTGGCCTTGATGCCTTTCACCAGCAGGAAGCGGACTCCAACGTGCGCCTCCATGTAGGTAGGCAGCCACACCTCGTTATTCACAAACGACTGCTCGAAAACGAAGCTGGTGCCCTTCTGCAAATTCGCCAGCAAGCCACCGCCGATTTTCATGTCGCCGGTGAAATAGGCCTCCAGTCGCGCCACGTCGTGCGCTTTCTCATCGACCCAAACGACTCCGGCGAGTTTCTGCACCACTTTTTCAACCAGCTTGTGCGGTTTGAATTCAGGATTCGGCTCAAAATCGAAAACAAGCACGTCCTGCCCGCGAAAGCGTTCCCGGCGCGGATTCACGAATTGGCAGGCGCGCAAGAATATCTCAATCCCCGGCTCATCTTTTTCGTCGCTCTTTCCTTCTTCCTTGGCCTTCTCTTCCTTGGCTTCTTTCTTGGCGGCGCGCTTCTGGTGTTCCTCGATGCGTTTCTGCGTCTTCTCGTTTTCCTTTTTCTGTTCCGCTTCGTTCAGCGGCTTGCCATCTTTCTTGACCAGCGTGGTGATCTCGTCTCCATTGAGATAGAAAAACGTGTACTCATGGACTTCGTGTTTTTTCGCGCGTCCGTCGCTCTCGAACTCCGTTTCCTCCTCGGACTGCGACCCGGCGTAGTTCTCTTTGAGCTTGTCGATAGCCTTCTGGTTGTCATCAATCTCTTTAAACAACGCTTTCAGGTCCGGCAGTTTGACTTGCGATTTGATGGGGAAATCAAACACGCGCTCGCCGATGGTTCCATTGATTACCGCGCGTGCCACGCTGATGTCGTATTTGTCGTTTCCGCGGTGCAGCTCAATCTTATGCGGCAATTTCACGCCGTCAATTGTCCGGTAGTCGTCGTAGAGAATCTCTTCCACAACACCGCCGACTGTCGCCACTTCCCTAACAATGAAGTGTGTCTGTGGATCGAAGAATACTTGCCGCTTTACTCCCGTCGCCGCGGTCACCTCAAGTTGTAACGCATCTCTTCCGCGCGCTTGCGCATACCCCACGAACGCCAATGTGATTTTGTTTTTCTTGAGATTCAACAGCCGGGAGTTATAAGCCTGTGCGGCTGCTTCCAACTGCATGCCTTCAGGGCCCACCAGCGTGGCAAGCTCGCCGGCGGCATTCTGATGCCACGCCGACTTCCCGTTGTATGCCTCAATCAGGTTCTTGTCGCCAACGAGCAATTCCGAGTAGTAACGGTTCGGCAGCTTGGTATCCAACGTGTACGTCCCCGTCTTCCCGTCATCGGTCGTGAAAGTCCCTTCGATGCTTAAGGTTTGAACTTTGCTCAGCGCCTTGCCGCCGCCGACAGCCTTCACGTACTGGTCAATGATTTTGCCTGGCTCCTCCTGCGCACGGGCAGGATAGGACCCTGCGGCGAGCATCAACACCATGGGAGCGATGAGCAGACGTGTGCGCATAAGGTTCAACTATAGGAACGCAACTTCGCGGAAAAAAGTTTCTTGGAATCTAGCTTTCGAATGCAGTTTTATTCTCTGAGAAATGAAAGAGTGCCGCGCCCCTGCGTTTGCAGCGTGCGGGAAAATTACTGCACTTTCGGCCGCTTTGAGTACTTCTCGTAAAGACGCAGGTGCCGGTTCTCCATGGACGTCAGTTGCCCGCGTATGAAGAGATACTTTACATCGGTCGTCAGTTCGAGCGGGTCGCCGTTGGTCACAATGAGGTTGGCAAGCTTGCCCTGCTCGATGGTCCCCATCTGATCGCCGAGACCAAAAATCTGCGCGGGATAGATCGTGACGGCCTTGAGAGCTTCCTCGTACGGCAGGCCGTGCGCGACGGCGTTCGCAGCGTTTTGTCCCAGCCGCCGCGCGAAGGAATTATCAAAACTGGCGATGGCGAACTTCACGCCAGCAGCGGCAAGTTCCGCGGGCTGCGAGAGCAAGCGATCATAAGGATCGTCCTCATCGAGCGGGAGCGTAAGCATGGGACGCAGGATGACGGGCACACCCTTGGAACGGAGAAGGTCCTTCACTTTGTAGGCTTCGGCGCCGCCCGCGAGGATCATCCTCAGTTCCTGTTTGTCGCAAAACTCAACCGCATTGCGAATCTCGCGCGCGCGATCGGCAAACACCAGGACGGGCAGCTCGCGGCGAACGACCGGCGCAAGCGCTTCGAACTTCAGGTCGCGGTCGAATTTTGCGGGAGAGCCTTTCTCCATGGCCTGGGCATAGTGGTGGGCGCGCTCCAGCCAGTCGGCAATTTCATTCACTTGCTTGTCGTATTCCTGCTTGGCCTCGGTGTATGGTTTTTCTTTGCGCGAGAAGGTCGCGAAGTCGAACGTTTGCGTCTCAATCTCCGGCCAGCGGATCACCATCGCCGCGCTCTTCTTGATGAGCATTTCGTCTATGGCCCATCCGGCCAGATGGATCGCGGAGGCCTGGCCGCCGATTATGCTGTTGGATCCGCCGGAATCAAATCCGCCGCTGCCGGGAACGGCGAGAACTTCCGTAATACCCGCCGCGCGCGTGACGGGAATGTGTTCGCTTGAGGGAGACACGGCCGTGGCTGCAACGACGTCCGGATTGTAGTTTCCTGTCTCCGTCGAATCGACAGTTGCGCTGACGGCGCCAATCTCCCGCAATCCCATCTGAGTGACTGAGTCGAAGATGCCAGGATAGACTTGCAATCCCTTTGCGTCGGTGACCTGCGCACCCGCTGGAATCTCAATACCAGCGCCCACGGCGGTGATTCTTCCATCGCGAAAGACGACCGTGCCGTCTTCGATAGCGCTACCCGCAAGCGTGAAGATTTTCGCGTGAGTAATCGCATAGCTGTTGGAGGACCCTGCCTGCGCATCTGCAATGGTAGGCAGGACGCAGACCGCGATGAGAATCAGTGCGGCTCGAAGAGCGGTGGGAGCGGCCTTCACAGCGCACCCCCAATGCTAGCCACTGAGCCCGAGCCGGTGCCACCCGTTTGAGGCGGCTTGGGCTTTTCTTCCGGCTTCTTTGCTTCCGGCTTTTTCTCTTCGGGTTTCTTTTCGGCGGGTTTTTGACCGGATGCGTCCGGCTTTTTCTCTTCCGGCTTCTTCTCCGCAGCCTTCTTGAATTTGTCGATGAGCGCTTTCTTCTCCTTTTCGCGCTCGGCGCGTTCGGTGATGTCGCGCTGAAGATCGAAGTAAACGCGCCCGTCGATCAGCGTTTTCTGCACCACGGCGTAGGCACTTAGCGGGTCGCGATTGTAAATCGCCAGGTCGGCATCCTTGCCAACGTCAATCGTGCCCACACGCTTGTCAATGCCAAGCTGTATCGCAGGATTCAGCGTGACCATCTTCAGCGCTTCGTCGTGAGAAAGCCCGCCGTACTTCATGCTCTTGGCGGCTTCCTGATTCAGGTGCGTGGCCTCTTCGGCGTCGTCGGAATTGATGGAGACGACCACGCCTCGGCGGGTCATCAGCGCCGCGTTATACGGGATTGCGTCGTAGGCCTCCACCTTGTAGGCCCACCAATCCGAAAAAGTGGAAGCGCCGACGCCCGCCGCAGCCAGTTCATCGGCGACTTTGTAGCCTTCGAGAATGTGCTGAAAAGTTCTTACCTTGAAACCGAACTCCTTCGCAACCCGAAGTAGCATCAGGATCTCATCCTCCCGGTAGCAGTGCGAGTGCACGTAGCGCTTGCCTTCCAGCACCTCGACCAACGGTTCGAGGCGCAGATCGCGGCGCGGCGCTATAAGATTCTTCTCACCGGTAGCAGTGCGCTTGTTGTACTCATCCCACGCTTTCTTGTAATCACGCGCTTCGCTGAACGCACCACGAATGGTTTCTTCGACCCCCATGCGCGTCGTCGGATACCGCCGGGGCTGTCCCGGCATGCTGAAGTTCGAACGCTTCGGATTCTCACCCAGCGCGAACTTAATGCCGGGAAGTGCCCCTTCGAACGGGAGCTTTGCCGCGGGCTGGCCCCAGCGCAGCTTAATGACCAGTGTCTGTCCGCCGATGGCGTTCGCGGAGCCGTGAAGGATATTCGCCGAGGTGACTCCCCCGGCAAGGTCGCGATAGATGTCGATGTCCTCCGGATTCAGAATCTCCGCCATGTTCACAATCGAAGACACGGAAACGCTGCCCTCGTTGATGCTTTCCGCGGCGATGTGCGAATGGCAATCGATAATGCCGGGGATGACGAACTGTCCCGCGGCATCGATCACCTGAGCGTCTTTCGGCGCGTTGACGGACTGGCCAACTTCGGCGATTTTGCCATCCTTAATAAGGATCGAGCCGTGCTCGATGTTTCCATGCGAAACAGTGAGGATAGTGGCGTTTCGAATCACAATGACGGACGGCGCGTCCGGCGGCGCGGCAGTGGCCGCCAGCGGCAAGCAAAGTATAGAAAGGAGGCTCAGAAATCGTAGGTTCTTTGCATTAATGAAGAATCCAAATAAGCCCTTCACTGGGCACCTCCAAGGGTGGTCGCGGCGGTAGTAGTGTTCGTGGGTTTTACGCCGGTGAAGTCCAACGAGAAACCCTGCACGCGAATCGTGCCCTTCAAGGAAGTCCCATCAAACGTGCCCGAGAAAATGACGTCCGCGGGGGATCCTTCGATCGGAATGTTGATGATGAAGCTGAATTTGTCCACGCTTAGATAACCGCTGATGATCGAGGAAGTGCCGCGCTTGCTCGTGAGAGTGCCGGAGATCGTGCCGTCCTTATCCATGGCAAGGTCCGCGGTAGTCTCCTCGGGACCATCGGGCGTGGTGTAGGAAAGTTTCCATTTTCCGGTGATGTCGCCTTTCGGCGGCTCCTTGGGTTTCTCCGGCTCGCGAATTTCAAATCGGCGGCCGTCGACAAAAACCATTTTGACTTTCGTTTTTTCTTCGAAGAGGTCGCCATCGGTAACCACCAGATTTGCGATTTTCCCGTTTTCAATCGAGCCCAGGCGGTCAGCCACCCCGAAAATCTCCGCCCCCGAAAGCGTCAGCGCGCGAAGCGCAGCGTCTGGCGCGAGGCCCGCATCAATCGACTTCTTCACGGCTTTGAGCGCATCCTTCGGCGCGGTGATGCCGCCGGAGTAGAACGCAAACTTGACGCCGGCTTTGGCCAGCGCCGCGGGCGAAGACGGCGCGCGGTCACGGAACTGCAGCGTTCGTAGCGATGGCTTGTCCTCAGGATCCGCGTCTTTTTCCGCTTCCGGCCACTTCAGGTTCACAAGTACGGAAAGTTTCTTCGTGGCAATTTCTGGAGCAACTTCGTAAGCCATCTGCCCGCCGTAAATGGCGCCCTTAACATTCCACCGATCGACCAGTTCGAGCGCACGCCGGAGTTGGATGGCATTGTTTGCGGGAATCAAAACCAGCGCATGATCTTCCAGCGACTCGGCAAGCGCCGCTTCCGTTCGGTCGTAGCGGGGCCGCGCCACGCTGCGGGGATTCTTTTCGTACGTCGCTTGCGCCTTGATACTCCATTCCGTGTCCAGCCACACCTGATGAATGTATGCCAGCGTGCCCATGATCGAGCTCGGAAATCCGCCGCCGAATCCACCCGAAGTCTGGAACGTCACCGGAATCGCCACCGGCGACTTCACCACCAGATCTCCCGCGCGTTCGCCCGCCAGGTCCAGCACCGCCGCCTGCCCCGGAAAAATTCCCCCTTTCGGCGAGGAAACCACACTGGTGAATCCACCGCTGCGCCAGGTTTCGATGCGCTTGTCGCCCAAGCTGGCTTCATCCGCGGCGCTGCGCCAAGGCGTGGAGTAGGGCCGGTCCTCAGGGCCGCGCGCGGCGTCTGAAGATGGTCGACGCGGGCCGCCTTCACTGCTCGCTGGTGGCGCGACGGGAAGCCCTACATCGGTAAACGAATCGATTAGCCCTGGGTAAACAGTTAGGCCCTTCCCTTCGACAACCCATGCCTCGGGCGGAATGGCAATGTCCTTTCCAACGGCCGTGATCAGTCCGCGAGAGATAACGATCGTGGCGTTCTCCATCGGTGCCCCGGAAACGGGAACCACTTTGGCGCCGCGAATGGCGAAGTACTGCGGCTCGCCTCCTTGTGCCAGAACAGGCGGCGCAGCACCGAAGAGCGCCAACAGCGCCGTGAAGCAGACCGCTGAGACACACCTGAGAATCATCCTGGAACGCATGCAAGACTCCTCACGAAGGCGTTGAAAGGACAACCATCCCCCGGCAACCGTAAAGGTAGACGCATGAGGCTAGTGGGAAGTTTCGGAAGAGTCAAGAAGGGGAGGCCGAAGGGGAGGCCGAGAAGGGGAGGCCGAGAAGGGGAGGCCGAGAAAAAATATTCAAAAAACCCGGAAACAAAATGCCGGGATATAGGCGGCAAGGATTGACTCTCGTTGCATTCGGAGCCGTCATCGGCGCCGTTGCGGCGCTCGGAGCGGTTCGCGTAATCGCCAGCGAGTTGTACGGCGTGAAGTCCAGTGATCCTTGGACATACTCCGGAGGCGCCGCGCTCATTCTGATCGTCGGTTGTCTGGCTTGCTGCGTCCCGGCCCGCCGCGCGATGCGCGTCGATCCCATCGTCGCCCTCCGCTACGAATGATCGAAAGCCTATTCACCAATATGGCCTTGGCCGACATTTCGAGCGCAGCGAGAAATGACTCATCGACTCTGGCTTCTATTTTCTATTTTCTATTTTCGGATTTCGAATTTCAGTTTCTACGGCTTTTTCTTTTTAAACAATCCCCCCAGCGCATTAATCGCATCCGCCGGATTCTGCGTCTGTTGCAGCGGACTAGCCCCTGCAGCGGCCCCGCCGGCGCAGCCAAGCTGTGACTGAATCAAACTCGCTGCGATTCCTCCAACGTCAGGAAGAAATTTCGGATCGGCAGTCGTGCCGTGGACCAGAAAAGGAATTGTGGCTCCCTTGCAGTTACCCTTGCCTCCACCGATCGCCCCCAACACTCCCCCGATACCAGAAACGGGCGCGCCTCCGGAAGAGGAAAACGTGGCGGAGTTTGCCAGCGTGGCGGCCATCTTGAAATCCAAATTGTTCTTGGAATCCACGGTGCCGGCGCCGATAAGGCTGCCAAGCGCGGGAATCACGGCCAAAAAGTTTTCAGCCTGGAGTCCGTTGGGCGCCATTCGCAGATTCGTGGTGAGTTTTTCGATGCCTAGATCCTGTCCGGTCTTGAGTCCGGTCAGCATGGAGATCGTGGACATCTTCGATCCAAGGTCAAAGTTTGCAATCTTCGCGCTAAAGAGCCCAACGCTGCCGTTGGTCACGAGTTTGTTCGTCGGGCCGGTGATATTCAGATCGGTGTTGAGCGTCCCGGCTGCCAGCGACGCGCCTTTCGGAAGATGAATACCGAGAGCGGGCAGGAAGGCCTCCAGATCCTTCGCAGGCATGTCTTTCCCTTCCAGCTTGATGTTCACGACGGTAGTCTCGCCCGCGGACTGATAGGTGCCGCTGAGGTGCGCAGCCGCGCTGCCGATCTTCAGCGTGGAAGGATTCAAGACGCCTGCATCCTTTCGCAGATTGTATTTTGTATGGAAGTCCACGATGACCGGAACGCTGGCGGGGGCCCCGCCGGCAATCAACAGGGCCTTGGAAAGCTTGACGTTGCCCTTCGTTTCGGCTTCGCCACCTTTCGATTCCAGCGTGCCGTCGAGATCGACAAGGCCACCGAGTCCCAGGGAAGGATCAAGAAAGCCGGTGGAAGCAAGATTCAGGTCCGTGACGTTCAGCTTTGCGGTAAGCGGGGTCAGCGCCGTGTCGGCTTGATCGATAGGGCCGAAAACACCGTCCAGCTTGAACTTGCCGCCGGAAGGGAGATCGGCGGTGACAGTGACGGGAAACTGCGAAGTCATGGCCACGTTCGAGGCCGTCACATTGACGTGGTCGTATGTGCTGCGCTTCTGCGAATTCACCAAGCCCACGATGATGCTGCCATCTTTCAGCTCGAGCTTCTTGATGGTCAGGTCCGCGGCAGCAGTTGACGAGCCGGAAGGTTTTTTTGCGGCCTCGGTCTTTGCGCCTGCGCCGAGAGAGGAATAGTTCCACACGCCGGCGGAGTTGTGAAGGAGTGTCACCTGGGGACTGGCAATCGTGACCCCGGTGACATGGAGAGTCTTCGAGAAAATCAGCGGCATCATTTCGACGCCCACGTTCAGCGATTTGGCGGTAAGGAAAGGAGTAGAGCTGAATTTTGAGTCGTCCCCGATGGAGATATTGTCGGCCGAGAGCGAGCCGCTGATGAGAGAAAGGCTCATGTTGCCCAGTTGCACTTTGCGGCCCAGCGCCGCCGAAGCCTTTTCCTCAATCGTGGGTCGGAACTGATTCACGGGAATCAAAAACGGAACGGCCAGAACCAGCACGATCAGCACGCCCACTACAATGAGCACGATCTTCAGTGTCTTATTCACGATGACCTCCAAGGCGGGCCGAATGGCCGATCCCCCGAGTGCAGTGAGCAGAGGATAGCGCAACAATTATATATAGGAGGGCCGTCGTAGTCGTCTGTCCAGTTTGGCACAGGCGATACGTGAGCCCGCAACAAGATCACTCCCCGTCGTGCCGCCGTCATGGCTTATTGCCAGTCTTCTCCTCCGTCCCCTTCCCGCCATCGCCTGCGATAACAGCGTCCAACCCAAGCCAGAACCCATCGAGTTCAGGCACTGGGACGATCCGGAGGACGGCTCCGGCATCAGGGGCCCCGCCTGCTATCGCCGCGGCGTCGAAGCCGGAAGACTCCCCGATCCGAGGAAAACATATTCATGACTGGATCTCGCGTTGCGAGAGCGGCGCTACAATGGAATGCGTTGAAGGACTCGTTGAAGAACACATGATGGAATCGCCTGACAAATTGCACGGAGTGCACGTCCGCGCGATTGAGCCGATGATGGAGCCCATCCCGGAGGGCTGGTTCGCGATGGGATGCGAAACCGTGCGCGACGATGAGAAGCCCGTTCATCGCGTGTGGGTGGATGCATTTGAGCTGGCGGCCTACCAGGCCACCAACGCGGAGTACGCACGCTTTCTGGCGGCGACGACTGGCGCTCCACCGCCGCAATGGAATGACGCGAATTTCAATGATCCGCAGAAGCCGGTAGTGGCAGTGTCCTGGTACGAAGCGGCGAGCTACTGCGAATGGCTGAGCGCAATGACAGGCAAACGCTATCGTTTGCCGACCGAAGCGGAATGGGAACGCGCGGCGCGCGGCGGCGGAGAAGGATTCCTGTATCCGTGGGGAGACGCGCCTCCGGAAACAGTTCCCGATTACAACAAGCGATGGAAGGTCGGGCCGGAGGCTGTGGGGCTTTATAAGCCGAACGCTTACGGGCTCTACAACGTCGGCGACAATGTCCATGAATGGTGCTCCGACTGGTATGACGACGGCTACTACGCGCATTCGCCGGAACGAAATCCGCAGGGACCGAAGAGCGGCGCGCGCAAGGCTTCGCGCGGCGGCTCGTGGCGCCATCATATTAAGGTCACGCGCACCGCGGCGCGGTCCAGCATTCCCCCGGAATTTCAATACGCCGATTACGGATTCCGCATCGCGCGGTCGCTGAGTGCCTGATAATGCAGAGGGGTAGGGCAAAGTGGAAAGAGGGAAATTTTGCGTTCATGTTAGGATGAGTGGATGCGCCACGGCTCATCGGCTCTGCGAGTAATGGCATTGCTGGTGGGTGTCGCCGCAACGGCGTCGGGGCAGCAGCCCAAGCCGCAAGACCTTCCCGATGCACCCGTCGCAAAGCAGGAAAGTCCGCCCCAGAAGCATCAGAATCGCGTCCAAACGACGATCGAGGTTCTCCAGCGGCGGTCGATTTTCTTTCCCGATATCGCTACCAGCGCCGGCCCGCTGAGCGTGACGCAGAAGTTCGAACTTTTCGCGGATGAAAGCATCGCTCCTTCGCGTCTTCTCAGTTCCGCGGCGGGAGCGGGAATCGGGCAGGCGCAGAACTCGCTGCCCGCCTATGGCCAGGGAATGGCTGGTTACGGAAAACGGTTTGGTACCTCAATGGCCACGGCAGCATCGACGAATTTTTTCGGGACGTTTGTGATTTCGTCCGCGCTGCACCGCGACCCGCGCTACTTCGTGACGCTGCATGGCAGGTTCGGGCACCGCGTTGGGTACGCACTGAGCCGCATCGTTGTGTCGCGTACAGATGAAGGAAAAGATGCGGCGAATTGGGCGGGGATGCTGGGGCCGCTGCTGGCCGAAAGCCTGGCAAACAGTTATTTGCCGGTGAAAGAACAAACGGCGGGCCGGACGTTCCAGCGCTACGGAATACGGATCGGCTTGTACACCGCCAGCAACGCGCTGCGGGAATACTGGCCAACGATCTTTCGAAGCTTGCGCATCAGCAAGATCGCGCCGGTGCCAAAATCGAATCCTCCGGCTACAACTCCTGGAGGGGCGCGGCCGTAGTTTTGACGAGCGGGCCCTTTGACAATGGACAAACACAGGCGGAACGAAACAGCCCGGGAAGTATTACAATGGAGGAGGGGGGCTGTAGCTCAGATGGATAGAGCAACGGTTTCCTAAACCGTTTGTCGGGAGTTCGAATCTCCCCAGCCCCACCATTCAAAAATAGAAATTGGAAACTGGAGACTAGTAGGACTTCCGCATGGGGCGGATGTTGATGTCGGTGACTTCAGCGGTGCGCGGCAGGCGGAGCGAGTGAGTGACCATTTCCGCGATGTCTTCCGGTTGCATCAGCAGATCGGGCTGGTAGGCGCGGCCTTCTTTTTCGAAGAGTTTTGCGACGCGCGGAGTGGCGGTGCGGCCCGGGTAAACGCTGAGGACCCGGATACCATCAGCGTTCACTTCGTCGCGCAAACTGTCGGCGATGGAGCGAAAGGCGTGCTGGGTAGCCGAAAACTGTCCGGTAGTGGCGGGGGAACGGAGCCCGGCGGAAGAATTGACGAACACGATTTGCCCTTTACTCTTGCGCAGGAGAGGTAGCATGGTCTGAATCATAAGGTAGTGGCCGCGCACATTCGAACGGTACATCAAATCAAAATCAGCAAGCGAAGCTTTCGCCAGCGGTCCGTGGAAAATGGCGCCGCCGCAGAGCACCAAAATATTTACGCGGCCAAAATCTTTCTGACAGCGCTCTCCGAGGCCGCGAATGTCTTCGTCGTTGGTGAGATCCGCGGGGCAGGCGTGGGTGCGCGAGCCCAGCGCGTGTATTTGCTTGGCGACCTCTTCCAGGAGTTCGCGGCGGCGCGCCACGAGGCAAACCTCGGCGCCGTGTGCTGCAATCGAAAAGGCAATGGCTTTGCCGATGCCGCTGCTTGCGCCAGTCACTACAGCAATTTGATCCGTTAGACTTTCCATGAGCCTTGTCGTGGCCTCCGCCTGCTTGCCGCCAAAACTGCCGTTGGGAGAATACCACTGGAGCTACTTAGCGTGCCGTTTCGAGAGATCTGCACTCAGTCCACTGGTTTGACGTCTTCCATGAGAGCGAAGAAACCTTCCGCGAGCGTGGGATGAATGTAGACCGCGCCTTTCAGCAAAGTGTAGGGCTGCCTTGCGAGCATGAGAGTACTGAGGATTTGCACGAGTTCGCCGCCTTCAGAGGCGAGGATGGAAGCGCCGAGGACGCGGTCGTTCGAAGCGTCGACGACAATTTTCATGAGGCCGGCGGTTTCGCCGCGCTCGATGGCGCGCGCCACATTGGTCATCGGGCATCGGCCAATTTTTATTTTGAAACCTTTGGCGCGAGCTTCCTTCTCGGTCATGCCGACACCGCCGAGCTGCGGATCGGTGAAAACGCAGGACGGGACGAGCCGATTTTCAATGGAGAGATTTTTCCCCTCTACCAGATTGCCGTAAACAATCTGGAAATCATTGTAGGAGATGTGCGTGAATGCCGGGCCGCCTTTGCAATCGCCGAGGGCCCAGACTCCGGGAACGTTGGTCTCGAGCCGGCCATTCACTTTGATGTAGCCGCTCTGGTCGGTTGCGATGCCGGCCGTGTCGAGACCGAGATCGTCGGTGTTTGGACGGCGGCCGGTGGCGACCAGGAGATGCGAGCCAGTGACGCTCGATGGGCCTGCGGGCGATTCGAATGACAGCGTGAGTGCGCCGTTTTTGTTTTCGCCGCGAGAGGTGCGCGCGTTGAGCAGGAATTGAATTCCTTCGGCTTCGAGCGCTCTTTGCAACTCGGCGGCAGTCTCCGGATCTTCGCGCGAAATAATTTGTTTGCCGGTGTGAAGAACGGTGACGCGGCTGCCGAAGCGGCGAAACATTTGTCCAAATTCCAAGCCGATATAGCCACCGCCGAGGACGAGGAGATGCTCGGGGAGAGCGGTGAGCTGCATAGCGGATTCGTTGGTGAGATAGGAGATGGTATCCAGGCCGGGGATTGCAGGAATCGTCGGGCGTGTGCCGGTGTTGATGAAAATTTTCTCGCTTTCGAGCAGTTCGTCACCGACCTTGAGTTGATGCGGTCCAACAAGACGGGCGTGGCCGCGATGGAGGCGAAGGTTGGGGCGCTTGTCGATCTGTTTCTGCTGGCCGCCGCGAAAACTGAGAACCACTTCGTCTTTTTGCGCAACAATTTTGGCGAGATCGACGCTGACATTCGAAGCGTTGACACCCCAGCGTGCGGCGTTTCGCGCATAGTGAGCGACTTGCGCGCGATGGACCATCGTTTTTGTGGGCGTGCAGCCGGTGTTGATGCACGTGCCGCCCAGATGCTTCTGCTCGATGAGCGCCACAGACCATCCCAAGTCGGCGAGCCGATAAGCGAGAGGATTGCCGGCCTGCCCGGAGCCGATGACGATGGCGTCGTATTTCATGAGCATGGACCTCCGGAATCGAGTGGGCCCAAAACCTACCATCGGATGCAGCGCCGGCAGCCGAGGAATGAAGAATTTTTCGAAAACGGCCAGCGTTGCTTAGAGATAGGAAGTGTACTGCGGCGCCCACTGTGCGGAAGTGATCGCGCTGCGGAGGGCTTCGGGCGCCGTCTGTGGAGCAAGCCCATCGCGTTGGGCCTGTTCGGCCACAGCAAATGCGATTTCGACTGCGGCGCGACGGAGACCGGTCAACGCAGGCAACAAGGGCGCGGACGTGTCGGTGAGGGCGGGGGACTGCGCCGCCAGCGCGCGGGCGGCGGCAAGAAACATACGGTCCGTGACGCGGCGCGCCTGAGTGGCAAGAAGAGCGAGACCCATCGCCGGGAATATATAGACGTTATTGCACTGGGCGATGCGAATGGCCCGGCCCTTGTACTGGACATCCGGATAAGGTGAACCGGTGGCGACGAGCACGCGGCCGTCGGTCCAGCGAAGAAGATCCTCGGGGACAGCTTCGGACTTCGAGGTGGGATTGGAAAGCGGCAGAATGATGGGCCGCGGACATTTGCGCACCATTTCACGGACGATGGATTCGGAGAACGCGCTCGGGAGGGTTGAGAGACCGATGAGAATAGTCGCATCAATCTGGTGGATGACTTCGCTCAGGCTGACATGGTCGTTCGCAGCACTTCTCGGAAAATTGGCCAGGCGCTCGACTGGCTGGGCATAGACGCGCTGTTCCTCGGAGAGGTCCGTGCGCCGGGAGTGGAGAACGCCGTCGCGATTGATGAGCCAGAAACGAGAGCGCGCTTCCTGCTCCGACAAACCATCGGCAACCATGGCTTCGCGGAGGAAATCGGCGACGCCGACGCCCGCGGAACCCGCGCCCAGCATGACGATTTGCTGGTCACGAAGACGGCGGCCGGAAACCCGAACAGCGGAAAGGATCGCTCCACAGGCGACCGCGGCCGTGCCCTGAATGTCGTCGTTAAAGGTGAGGAGCTGATCGCGGTAGCGGTCCAGGATGGGGCGGGCATGAGTCTTTGAGAAATCCTCCCACTGGAGGAGGGTGAGCGGTAACTCTTGTTTCAGAGCCTGAACGAAACGATCAACGAAATCGTAATAGACATCGCCGGTGATGCGTTCGTGGCGCCAGCCGAGGTATTCGGGGTCAGCGAGACGTTCTTCATTGTTTGTCCCCACGTCGAGAATCACAGGCAGTGTCAGCACCGGCGGGACGCCGCCGATCAGCGAGTAAAGGGCAAGTTTTCCAATGGGAATGCCCAAACCACCGACGCCCTGATCTCCAATGCCGAGAATGCGCTCGCCATCGGTGACGACGGTGACGCTAACGTCCTTGTTTGCACGATTTTGAAGCAAGTGTCGGATGTTATCGCGCAGCGGATAGGGAATGATCAGGCCGCGGGGACGGCGGTAGATGTGGCTAAATTCCTGGCAAGCTTCAGCGACGACCGGAGTGTAAACGATCGGCAGCATCTCCTCGATGTGGTCGAAAAGCAGGCGATAGAAAAGAACCTCGTTGGTGTCCTGAAGCTGGCGGAGATAAATGTGGCGTTCGAGATTGTCATGCTTCCGGAGATACGCTTTGTAGGCGCGGGCGGACTGCTCTTCAATGGTTTCGACGACGGGCGGGAGAAGGCCATCGAGGCCGAGGGACTGGCGCTCCTGCTGAGTGAAGGCGGTGCCTTTGTTCAACCACGGCGTTTCCAGAAGCGCTTGTCCACGCAGATGGGGAGCGAGCTTGGGCAAAGTTGATGAGGAAGATTTGGTGGCCAATGGAAGCGCTCATTCCTGAAACGTCACGCACACGCCGTTGGGGTCAATCGCGCCGAATTCTTTTGTGCCCCAGGGCTTGGTTTGCAGCGCACCATTGGGGTGCACTTTTCCGCCGTGTTTCTGGTATTCGGCATACATGGCCTCAATGCCTTGAACGGCGATGCGCACCATGGTCTGGTCTCCGACCTTGCGCGCCAGCTCTTTGTCGCTCATACCAGCTATATGCAGGTAGGCCTCGCCGCGGTTGATGCCCGCGTAATTCGGAGGCGTGGCATCGCGAAATGTTTCCTTGAAGCCACAGATCTCCGTCCACCAATTCAGGGATTCCGTCGTGTCGGCAGCAGGAAGAACGGGAATTGCGCCTTTGATGATCGGGTCCATGACCGAAGAATAACCGAATTCCAGCCTGGTCGCCTACATCCATGACCTTTCCGTCCCGGTTGGCTAGCTACCCTTGCGCCGTATTGATGGTCTGCCAGACGCCAACCAGCCCTTCGGCGATCGGCCCTAAGACGTCCGTATCTCCAAAATACGCCATGTGTGAGAGCGGATTCCAGAATGCAAGCGGGCCCCCAACGAGGACCGGACAATCGGAGGTCACCGCCGCGCGGTAATCGGCATTGAGCTCCTTCAGCGGATAGCCAATGACATCCGCTTTGCCATAGAAATTCACCCATTCGCCTGCAAGTTTCGGGTAGTGGCTGTGCAACTTAGGTGATGGCACGCGTATGGGTTTACCGAAGTCTTCGTAGCGCAGGCTCCAAAGCGCGACGGGGCTGCCCATGGTGTAGAACAGCGTCAATGTCTCCCCACAAGCGAGCGGAGCATCGCCCAGCTTTTGGAGAACACTCTGCGCAATCAATGGTTTCTCAGAAGAGTGCGTCTGCAGGTCATAGAAGAAATTGCAGGCAATTACTGTGCCGAGGCTGTGGGAGATGACACACAAGGGGGCACGCGGGCCAGCCAGCTGCGCCAGACGCCGCAGGGAATCCGCGAAGACGGCGTGCACTCTGTCATAGGCATCGCGCCTGCCTTCGATGGGTTGATAGGCGATGGCGTCAGCAGCGAAATCCACCATGAATTCGCGCAACCCGGTCCAGCCCAAACTTCCCCCTTTGCGGAGGCGGCTCCAGAGCTCGTCTTCTTCGTTTTGCAGGACCGGCGCCCAATAGACTGGCTGGAAGAAAAAGCGGGGCGCTTCTTGAGGGTCATCTCCGAGCTGCTGCCTCACACGCATGCGCAATTGCTGAATGATTGCCGATGCAAAATCTTCTTTCTGCCTGCCAATCCCATGGACGATGGCAACTGCGACGCTCTGGGACATGATTGGACCTCCCACCACAAACAACGGTGAGATTCTACTAGACACGATAGGGCGATAGAGGTGGTTGACAAAGGGAGTTTCCTGCAGCTCAGTACAATCGTCCACCAAGCAGAAGTGCGCGCCAGACTCGCATCACGGGGAATCCGGCAGGCGGAGCAAAAGGAGAGAGGCGCTCGGCGACTCACAAGCGCCTCCCTTTACCGCGTCAACGTAAACCGTACCTCACTGGATCACCTCCTTCTCGGCAGGAACGCCGATGTCGACAAGAGTGTCGAGTGAATCCGAGTATAGCTCAGGATCGGGGGGATGTCAGAGTGAGCGTTTCCTTAACCCTTAGGTAGGTTTTGGGGGGAACGAAAGTCAGTTCCCCGTAAGCGCCTCAATCACGCATATGGAGGCGGGGGTAAGCATCTCGGCTTCTCAGGCGGCTTTCTGATCCTCGCGGCTGACTGGCGCCACGTTCATGACCGGCCGGCGAATATCTGCCAGGCGCACCACGGCCAGTTCCCAGCAATGCTGAAGCACGTAGAGGCTTGCGACCACCGAGGCGATCACAGCAAAGCCCAGCGCGAAGAGGGCGAACACGGCGAGCAATTCTTGGACGAAGTAAAGTTGGGACATCACGATGACGGCCAGGAATCCCCACAGCCATTTGCGATCGTTGTCCTTGAGATTCGTTTGCACGGCAGCCTTCTGTGTCCAACGGCGGTGTGCACTCTCTCGCGTTCAGGGCGCAGGAACAATGCACCGACGATGAACTGTGGGTGGACTGAGGGTGAACCAAGAAAGGAGAGCATCGCGTTACAAAATCCGAAATGACACGCAAAAAGTCGCGGAAGTGCGAGAATGGTTTCGCAATTTTGTTGGAGTCGCTGTTTCAAGATCGCCGAGGCCGTTCAGGCTGATTGTTGAGGCGTTTCGCGACGAGGTACTGCATGGGACCAGCGCTGGATGTTCACCGGCTGCAGTTCGCGTTCACGATTACCTTCCACTATATTTTTCCGCAATTGACGATGGGGCTGGCGCTGCTGCTGGTCTACCTGAAGACCAAAGCGCTGCGCACCGGCGATGAACATTACAATCGCGCGGCGCGATTCTGGGCGCGGATCTTCGGGATCAATTTTGCGCTGGGCGTCGTGACGGGAATTCCGATGGAATTCCAGTTTGGGACGAACTGGGCGGCGTTTTCGAGGGCGGCGGGAGGGGTGATCGGGCAGACGCTGGCGATGGAGGGAGTGTTTTCGTTTTTTCTGGAATCGAGTTTCCTGGGATTGTTTCTTTTCGGAGAAAAACGGCTCGGGCGAATCGGACACTGGGTGGCCGCGTTCCTGGTTTTTCTGGGTTCGTGGCTGTCTGGCTATTTTATCGTTGCGACCGACGCTTGGATGCAGCACCCGACTGGTTATCGGATTGGCGCCAACGGCGCCATCGAGCTCTCCAGCTTCTGGAGTCTCCTGTTGAACAAGTGGGCGCTTTGGCAGTACGCGCACACCATGCTGGGGGCGGTGCAAACCGGCTGCTTCGTCATGGCAGGCGTGGGCGCTTTTTATTTGCTAACAAAGCGCCATGAAAACCACGGCCGAACGTTTGTGCGGGCGGGAGTTCTGGTAGGAGCGGTTGCGGCTATCCTGCAACTTTTCCCCACCGGAGACATGCAAGGAAAACTGGTTGCGTACAATCAGCAGCCGACGCTGGCGGCGATGGAAGGACTCTTTGAATCGCAAGAGGGAGCGCCGCTGGCCATCCTCGGGCAGCCGGACGTGGAAAAAAGAAAACTCGACAACCCGCTGGAAGTTCCGAACATGCTGAGTTTTCTGACGTACAAACAGTGGCGCGCGAACATCAAGGGCTTGGCTGATTTTCCGCAGACGGAATGGCCGGACCAGATTCCGCTGCTTTACTACAGTTATCACGTGATGGTGGGGCTCGGGACGATTTTCATAGCGGTGATGGTTCTGGCAGCGCTGCTGCACTGGCGAGGAAAATTGTACCAGTCGCGTTGGATGTTGTGGCTACTCATGGTTTGTGTTCCGCTTCCCTACATTGCCAACACCGCGGGATGGATGACCGCCGAACTCGGGCGTCAGCCCTGGCTGATTTACGGATTGATGCGCACGGCAAGCGGCATTTCTCCGCGCGTGGCGGCGGGCAATGCGTGGTTCACGCTGATTGGGTTTGCGGGGATGTACACGATTCTGGCGATCTTGTGGCTGTTCCTGATTTATCGCGAGATCGAACTCGGACCGGAACGGGGAAATCGTCCGACAAGTGAAGATGCGGTCGTTCTAGCAGCGGATTAAGGAGCGCGTGATGGGCACGATCTGGTTCTGGTTGGTAGCCATCATGATCACGATTTACGTGCTGCTGGATGGCTTCGATCTGGGGGCAGGGGCGATTCATCTCCTGGCGGCAAAAACGGATGAAGAGCGACGGCAAGTGCTGGCGAGCATCGGCCCGGTTTGGGATGGAAACGAAGTGTGGCTGGTGGCCGCGGGCGGAACTTTGTATTTCGCGTTCCCCGCTCTGTATGCCAGCGCGTTCAGCGGGTTTTATTTGCCGCTGATGATTGTTCTCTGGCTCCTGATTCTGCGCGGAACGTCCATCGAATTCCGGAATCACATCAAGAGCGCCGTTTGGGATCCGCTGTGGGATTTCCTGTTCTGTGGGTCCAGCTTGTTGCTCGTCGTATTTTTCGGAGCGGCGCTCGGGAACGTGGTGCGCGGCGTGCCCCTGGATGCGAGCGGTTATTTTTTCGAGCCGCTGTGGACCAATTTCCGCCTAGGCGACGAAACCGGGATCCTCGACTGGTACACCATCCTGGTAGGAGTATTGGCCCTGCTTGCGCTGATGATGCACGGCGGACTTTGGGTGCAGATGAAAACGAGCGGGGAAGTTAGCAGGCGCGCGGGAACAGTGGCGGGGCGTGCGTGGTGGGGCGTGGTGGCGTTCACGGCGCTGGTGACCGCACTCACTTTCGGCGTTCAGCCGCAGGTGAAAGAGAACTTCACAACTTGGCCACTGGGGTTCGTTTTCCCGGTGCTTGCGGTGGCGGGAATCGCAGGCATTATATTTGAATTGCGCAAACGCGATGAGCGTAAAGCGTTCTTCGCTTCGTGCGCTTACCTGGCAGGAATGCTGAGCAGCGTTGTATTCGGGGTGTATCCGATGGTGCTGCCGGCGCGGAATCCGGTGTACTCGCTGACGGTCACGACAGCGAAGGCCGGAGACTACGGCTTGAAGATCGGATTGGCCTGGTGGATCTTCGGAATTATTCTGGCGGCGGGATATTTTATTTACGTGTATCGCTCTTTCGCGGGCAAAGTAGCAGTGGGCAAAGACTCGCACGGCTACAGCGACTGAGGATTGGCTTTTCTGTACGTAACGGCGCGATGAGGTTGACGCAGGCTGGCGGCCGGCGTAGGGTAATAAAAAGATGCTAGGGGTAATGCGAATTCGAAACGCGGGATGGTTGCTGCGGGCGTTGAGTCTGCTGGCGATTGCAGCTCTTGTGATGACGCCGGCATGTGCGCCGCTTTGCGCCGGTCAGAATTGCGGGCCAGCCGCTGCGTCGGCCGAAGCAAACGAGAGCTGCCACAGGGCTGGCGCCATGCACCACGAAACGCTGTTCGTACACGGGATTCGGAATTGCAATTTGCCGGAATTGCCCGCGGTAGTTTCGACTTCCATCCCGTTTGGCGGAGCCCCCGGCGTGTCCCGCCTGAGCGCGTCGGGTGGAATTTACGTCACAGTCGAGCAGGAGAATTCGCCGCCACGGGCATATCTTTCCCATTTATGGTTTTTCCGGCCGCACGACTTCTCAAGTGGATTTGCGCCCGTACCTTCTGGTGTACTTCGAATCTGAATTGTCCCTCCTAAGAAACTGAGAGCGGGCCAGCCGCGTGATGGCTGGAGTTCTGCCTGCGCACTCAAACCGTTTTCAGCAGCTTGCAATTCCGAGTATTTCTTATTCCTCTTTCGAGAAAAACGTGACTTGATACCAGGAGATTCAGGAGGTGCGTATGAGTGGTTCACGAAGAAGATTTTTTCAGGATGCGGCGATGTTCGGCGCGGGATTATTGGGGATGAGCGAGAGTCTAGAAGCTCAGGGTGAAAAACCGATGCGTATGCGCCCGCGTGAGGCAAATCACTCACACACGCCGGCGACGGGCGTCGCCTTGCCCATGGTGACGCCGGACGTGGCGGATTTGCCGCACGAGATGGATGGCGGAGTAAAAGTTTTCCGCCTGGTGGCCGAACCGGTGAAAAAGAAAATCGCCCCCTTCAAGACTATCGACGCGTGGGGCTACAACGGAAGCTGTCCCGGGCCCACGATTCAGGTGCAGCAGGGTGATCGCGTGCGCGCGATTTTCGAAAACCGCCTCCCGGAGTCCACTTCCCTGCACTGGCATGGCCTGGAGATTCCCATCGAGCAGGACGGTGTGCCGTACATCAGCCAGAAGCCGGTCGCTCCGGGCGAGAAATACGTTTACGAATTCACGGTGCACCAGGAAGGTACGTTTTTCTATCACGCGCACAGCGCCATGCAGGAAATGATGGGACAAATCGGATTCTTCGTGGCGCATCCAGAAAGGGATTACAAGCCGCGTGCGGATTACGACTACGGACTGATTTTGCAGGAATGGGCGGTCCTGCCGAGCAACACCGTCCCGAACACGGCGGCGATGGAATTTAACTGGCTGACATTCAACGGCGTTTCCGCGCCGATGACGACGCCGCTGCTCGCGCGGCTGGGAAGCCGCGTGAGGCTGCGCATTCTGAACCTCGGAATGGATCATCACCCCATTCACCTGCACGGGCACCAGTTCGTGGTCACGGGGACGGAAGGCGGCCGCGCGCCAGAATCAACATGGCTTCCGATGAATACCGTGCTGGTAGGGGTGGCGCAGGCACGCGTCATGGAGTTCGACGCGAAATATCCGGGCGCGTGGATGATCCACTGCCACCTGCCGCACCACATGATGAACAGCATGATGGATTTGATGAAGGACCGGCAGATCGAAACTGCGGACCAGACCGAAGCAAAAGCCGATGGCCAAATGACGTCACTCGCCATGAGCGTGCCGTTCGAGCACGTGCACCACGCGCCGGTCGCGCAAAACGCTGAGAGCGTGCCTGGCTTTCCGCAGGATGCCTTCATGGAAATGGGGATGGACGAAGTGGTGGAAAAGCCGGAGACCTACGGCCTGCCGAAAAATTGGAGCGCGGGAATGATGGGAATGATGACGATGGTGCGGGTCCTGCCAGAGAAGGAATATGACGAAATCCTCGCGCGAAAGAAGGCACTTGGCGCGGCAATGGAGCACCACCATGGATCGTAAAAAGAAAGGAAGAGACTTTACACAGAGGACACTACGACAAGGTCGGGGCAGGCACCGAACACAGAGTTCATGGAGCAGAAGGGGAGAGACCATGCGGCCGTCGTTGATGTGCGGAGCAATTGTTATTGCGAGTTTGCTGGCGGTGGCGGGCGACGGGCAAGCGCAGGAAATGCAGATGTCTAAGCAAGAGCAGCACCATCCGATGCAAATGGCTGTGGTAAGGCCGGAATATCCGCGGCTGGGCAGAGCGCAGGAAAATGCGAAGGGCTCGCTGTTCACGATGGAGCAAGCGCAGAACATCGCCGGCGATTCGAATCCCACACTGCGGCAAGCGGAGGCGGAGATTCGGGCTGCGAAAGCGCGGCAGCTGCAGTCGGGGCTGTATCCGAATCCGACGGTGGCGTATACGGGCGACGAAATCCGCGGAGGATCGGTGGGCGGAGGAAAGCAAGGGTTTTTTGTGCAGCAGACGGTAGTCACGGGAGGAAAACTCGGGCTGAGCCGCGAAGTCTTCGGGAAGGAAGTGAAGCTCGCGGAGATAGAAGCCGAAGAACAGAAGATTCGCGTGCAAACCGCGGTGAAGATGGCCTTTCTGCGTGTGCTGGCGGCCCAGGAACTGCTCGATGCCCGGCGCGACATTGCGGCGATTGCGCGAGATAGCGCAGAGACACAACGACGCTTGGCGAACACCGGGCAAACCGATGAGACCGAAGTGCTCGAAGCGGAAGTGGAAGCGCAAAGAATGCGCCTGAGCGCGCGGATGCAGGAAAACACGCTGCGCGAAGAGTGGCGTTCTCTCGCGGCGGTGATTGGGCAGCCGGATCTGTCGCCCGCGACAGTGGGCGGCGATTTGGAAAAAAGCTGGCCCGACGTAAATGAAGAAGAAGCCGTGGAGACGATCGCCAAAGAAAGTCCAGCCGTTCGAATTGCCGATGCGACGGAAGAACGCGCTCAAAACGTTTTCAGCCGCGCCAGGCGGGAAGCGATTCCGGATGTTCAGGTCCGGGGCGGAATGGAATACAACCACGAGCTGCTCGGCAGCGTTCCGTTTGCGAAAGGCTGGGAAGGAATCGCGGAACTTGCAGTGCAGATTCCGCTCTTAAATCGCAACCAGGGAAACGTGGCAGCTGCACGCGCGGACATTGAGCGCGCGGGGCAGGAGAAGAAGCGCATTGCGCTAACGTTGCGGGAACGCGCGGCTTCGGCCGTGGACCAATACGCGAACGCGCGCCTGATGGCCGTCGAGTATCGCGACGAGATGCTTCCCCGCGCGAAAAAAGCTTACGGCCTGATGGTGGAAAAATATGGCCAGATGCTGGCGTCGTATCCCCGCGTGCTGGACGCGCAGCGCAAACTCTACGAATTGCAAATCGAGTACATCGCTGCGCTCGAAAGCGTCTGGACGAACGGCATCGCGCTACAAGGGTACTTGCTTACCGATGGACTCGAAGCACCCGCACGGCCCGGCGAGGTCGACCGTCCCATCCGCGAAACCAACGTGCCCATGCCGGAACGCACCATGTCGCCCCGGGAAACGATGCGCAACCCGTAGTCTGCTACTCAACGCGAAAAGGAGCGGAGGGGCCGCTAGGGCAGGACTCCGCCACCGTATCGAGTGCGAAACACTGGTACGGCAGTAGCGTTGACCAAAAGAAAATCCGGTGGGTACTGTGCAGGATAGGGCGTCCGGGTGTCGGCAGAGACATTTCCGCTGTGGTCAGGATCAGAGGTTGGACGATAGAAAGTCTGGGAATCTTGTCAGGTTCCCTGCTTTCCAGAGTCGAAACCCGATTCGCTCGATTGGGGATTGTGTCGCCGGTGCCGTTTTCGCTGGGCCGCAAGTCGATTGAACGATGCCAACTGTAACAAAAGCCGGAAGATACGAGATCGTCGGTGAATTGGGCCGCGGCGCTATGGGCGTCGTGTACAAAGCCGTGGATCCGGTGATCGGGCGCACCGTGGCAGTGAAGACCATCCGGTTAAGTGAGGAAGGCACAGGACTCTCGCGTCCCGAACTCCTGACGCGATTCCAAACGGAAGCCCGCGCCGCCGGTTTGCTGACGCATCCGAACATCGTAGTGGTTTTCGACGCCGGTGAAGAAGACGGCCTCTACTACATCACTATGGAACTGGTGGAGGGCAAGAGCCTGCAGGCGCTGCTCGACGACGGCCACGCGTTTCCGCTGCCGCGAACGCTGCGCATCATGGAGCAGACTTGCAGTGCGCTGCAATTCGCGCATGAACGCAACGTTATTCACCGGGACATCAAGCCGGCGAACCTGATGCTCACCGCCGACGACACCGTCAAGGTCACGGACTTTGGGACGGCAAAAATTTTGCAGTTTGGCACCGTGCAGCAAACCGCGCACGTCATGGGCACCCCCAGCTATATGTCGCCAGAGCAAGTGAAGGGTCGCGCCGTCGACGGGCGCAGCGACATCTTTTCGCTAGGTGTGATGCTCTATGAAATGGTGACCAACGAAAAACCCTTTCCGGGGCAGAACATCACCACGGTGATCTACAAGATCGTCAACGAAGATCCCGTGCCGCCGCGACAGATTAATCCCACGATTCATCCGGGGATCAGCGCGGTAGTCATGAGGGCTTTGGAGAAAGAGCCCGACCAGCGATACCAAAATTGCCGCGAAATGCTCGAAGATCTAAGGAATTACCGGTCAATTTCACCTGCCGGCGGAAGCCCCCAATCGACGATGGTGATGGGCGGAGGGTCGCCTGCGGCGACCATGGTTTCTGGAAATGCGGCGGGCCGCGGCTACGCCAACGAAGATCAAACCATCATCACCACTGCGCGCTCCCTGAACGCGCGAGCCTCAGGGCCCGGCCAGACTCCAGTGGTACGGCGAACAGGAGCCATCGCGCCCGCGCCCGCTCCGGAACTCCCAAAAAAGAAAAATGTTCTGGGAACAATTCTCGCAGCGATGCTGTTGCTGGGCGTGATTGTTTATGGGGCCAACAAAATCAGGCCGGTTTTCGAAGCTGCGCGCGAACTCCATGACGCACAGAAGAAAGAGGCCAGCTTGCCTGGCACGACTCCGCCAGAAACGACTCCGGGCAACACTGCGGGGGCCGACGGAACTGAGGCTTCTGCCCAGCCAAACGATGCGGCGGATGCAGTCTCCGAGGCGAAGCCGCCGGAAGTGGTACCGCAAAAGACGGTGGCCAAGAATGCAGCGAATTCGATTAGCCCCAAAGCGGCGGAATACAAAGGCCGGATCGAAGAGGCCATTTCCGAAAGAGGCTTGACCGGGCGCGTGAAGGTTCAGGCCGCGGGTAATATGCTGACACTTGCGGGGAAGCTCCGGCCAGCCGAACATGGGGCACTTTTGAAATTATTGCGAAACGCCCCTTCAGGCGTGCGCGTGATTGATCACCTGGAATACGACGACACGCCGGCTCCCGCCGGCAGTCCAGACGAGGGCACGCACCCGGTTCCCGCGGCGGGACGCGGAGCCATTCACGTGGTCACCGATGTGATCGGCGCAACTGCGGTTTTGCGCGGTTCCGCGGGCAACATACTGAGCAAGTGCGAGACGCCCTGCAGCTTCAACAATTTGTCTCCGGCGCGCTACAGCCTGGAAGTGCAGAAGGAAGGCTACCAACCCGTGCAAACCGCGCTGCAAATAAAAAGCGGCGACGCACAGGACCAGAAGATCAAGCTCGAATCGCTGGCCAAGGGCATTTTCATCAGCAGCCAACCTCCCGGAGCCGATGTCTTTATCAACGGCGCGAAACAGTCCGGGCAGACGCCGGTAACTCTTCCGCTGGCACCCGGCCAGTATAACCTCGTCCTGCGTCTACAGGGATATGAGCCTTACGCTGGGCCCGTCCAGGTCAAGGACAATATCCAGACGCAATTCCCAGTTGTGCTAACCGAAAAGTCCACCAGCCGCATCGCGTGGGCGCAGGTGGGCAGCAACCCGAAAGGCGCGGAAATCATTGTGGACGGTGCCTCCACCGGGCAGTTCACGCCCGCACGCGTGCAGGTGCCTGCCGGAACGCACACCATTACTCTGCGTATGAACGGATTTCAGCAGGCAAAGAAGATGTTCCAGGTGAGTGAGGGGGGTACCGTCAACATCGATGAGTCTCTCCGCGAGAAATAATCCTTAGACTTTTCCGGAATTTCGGGAAATGGCCCATCCTCTCCGCATTCATGAACTCCCAAAGGCTCTCCCCGAAACGTAACATTTTGTTACATCAGCTCGCCTTGAGTCCTAGGACCACCATCTGTATTCATTCCATGCAAAGGACTTAGGGGCATTCAGTACGGGCCGGAGGCGTGCTTCCATTGTAGATAGGGACCATCTGCCCTTGTGAGGGCATCGCTACTTGGAAGAGGGCTCCCTTGCCGCTCAGTGCGGTGGGAACGAACCTCAATTGGAGACATCTTTGGTCCGCAGGGCCGCAGTACCCATCAACGAACCGAAGCGCGAGGCAACGTCGCAAGCGAGCCCGGATGCTACGCCTCGCACCTCGCTGCGCCAACTCGCCTACGCCGTCGCCCGGGTTCCGGCCAGCATAATGGACCAAAAAGCCAGCGAAGCTCAGCATGCACTCCGCAATCTGCACTTGCTGATACGGTCGGAACGTCTTTACGAAAAGGATCATCCACTCCGGCTCGACAGCCTGGACAGCGCTTACGATTCCATCCGCAGCGTTACTGAACTTCTAGGCGGGCTGGAGATTCGCGTGGAACGCGGCGGTTTGGTGGCGCCGAGAATCGGCGACGCCCACCTGCCGGACTCGCGGGGAGAAATGCAGGCTCTGGCGGCCGACCTGCAGCGAGCCGGTATCCATACACTGGCTTTCTTGAAAAAATTCCATGTAGGCGAACTGGACACGCTCGCGCGACTGGTTAAAGCATCCTTGCTAAAATCGAAAGACCCAGCAAACGGTACAGGCAATTCCTGGTGGCCGGCGCGACTCCTGGAGAACCGCGTGGAAGGTATTTCTATCAATACGCAAACAGAACGCCGCGTAGACACAGTGCTGGCTAGTCTCATCGGCGCGCTCGTGGCGTACGGTGGACACTCGCCGCGCGAAAAAGCGGATTCGCCAATCCAGCCGCCGGATTTTGACGACCTGGTAGCCTGTCTGCGGCTTCTTGCGCAGCTGACGCCGCCGCTCGAGAGCGCCCGCGGCCTTTCCCCGGAAGAAGCGGCACGCGCGATCCACGGCGCGATGGAAGAAGCTAGCCGCGACAGCGTGTGCATGCTGCTGAGTTCCGTCTCGCAATATGGGCCGCGCGAGGGCGAGCGGCCACAACCCTATTTGCTGCGGCTCTCTGAAAATATCATTTTCGAATTCCTCGGCGCGGAATTTTCCAGCGGATCGCTTACCGCTTCATCTGTCCGTCCGACGATTTGCCGCTTGAGCGACGTCATCGTTGAGGCCGGCGGCTATTCCGGTCCTCACTCATCGCAGCATCTCTCGTCACTTGCGGTCGCCTGGGCCACGGACACCCACCGCGAACAGCTCATCGACAAATTCTGGCTGGAGCTTCCGCCACGAGAAAAATCCGCTGTCTTGCGCGGCCCCGATGTGTGGTGCGTTCCGGTTGCGGCGCTGCGCCATACGCTTGGGCAACTCGCCGAAGCCGGCGCCGACGCTCCTCGCCGCGAGGCGCGCAACATCGTTCTGAATTACGCGCGCCGCATTGAGCATGCGGAAGCTTCCGCAAGGCGCTTTGTTGCCGCCGGATTGAATGAGTTGTCTTCGATTATCGAATCCCTCTGGCCCAATCAGTTGCCGGAAGACTTGAGCCGCGGCGCCATGAAGGCCCTGGACGCGGAAAAGTCTCCGGAAACCGCTGCCCTGCTCGCGGCCTTCGTCGAATCGCTCGGGCGCATTGCCGTAAGTCGTGGTGACTACTCCGGCTTCGAAACGATCCTGACCGGGCTGGAGCGCGCTCCGCACGATAAAGAACACGATCATGTGTCGGCCCTGGCGCACCGCCTGGTAGCCCAGGATCGCTGGCTCTTGCTCGTGGATGCCGCTCTGGCCAATCGTCCTCTTGATCCGGTTCTGCCCCGGCTCTTGCAACGCGATCCCGAGCGTCTGCTCGATCGCATGACGTTGCTCCTCACGGAACCACGCGGTCCGGAAATGGTGCCGGCCATGGCGCGGCTCCTTCGCACCATCGGCGTGCCCGTCCTGAATCTTCTGGAAACGCGGCTGTATGAAGCACGCCGCCAGCGCGTGACTGCGGCGATCAAGCTACTGGCTGCGGCAGACCCGGAGCGCCTGCTGCGGGGCCTCGCACGCGCCATGGCCAGTTGGGAATGGAACCTTCAGGACCTGGCCGTAAGCGAACTTTCGCGTCCCAGCAATGCTTCATCGGCGGTGAGCACGGCCTTTGTCTTCTCCGCGATCCTTGCCGACGCCCATCCTATGGTCGTTCCAATGATGATCGACCAGCTCGGCCTGGCGCAGGAAACCACTGCCGTCCCTCAATTAATGGAAATTGCCGCGGGTGAACACGAAGTTTTGCGTGATCAGTTTGTGCGCATTAAGGCTATCGAAGCGCTCGGCCGCATGCGCGCTTCAGATGCCGCTGAGCTTCTTCGCAAGTTAGCGGAGAATCGTGAGGGCCTCACCTATGCGGAACCTGCCGGGTTGCGCGCCGCGGCGGAAGATGCCCTGGCCCTTATCGAGAACCGTCCGTCGTTCCAGCAAGCGGCGGCGGCGTTCGGAGCGCCTGCGCAATCCAGCTCCGGCTACGTAATCCCGCGCCGCTATACGCGAGTTCCCCTGGACTCACCGCTTCGCGCTCAGATTGAGGGCGCGCCGGCGAGCTTGTCTCGTGTAAAGACCATTAGTCTGGGTGGGGCTTATCTGGAGTCCCCCAGGAAACTCGCAATTGGGGACTCGATCAAGCTCGAAGTGCGTGCCGGCCTCCGCAAGATCAATTTCACCGCCGTGGTCCGCAATATCGGCCCGGACGGCAGCGGGATCGAATTTGTCCACATGCGCGACGAAGACCGCGAAAAACTCCGCAAACTTGTCCAGCGTCATCTGCAGCTCTAATCCAATCCCTCTCCTAATCTTTCTGATTCGAGTTTCTTGTAGTTGCTCTTAACGTCCCAAGACGAGCTACAGGCACGTGCTCCGATGGCGACAAGAAGCGACATTCCCTTCTTCCCCCGCCGTTTCGTACCTTGTCTCTTGCTGGTCCTCCCGCTTTCTTGGATTCTGCGCTGGTGCCGGGTGTTCTCGACGAAATCAAGTTAGTCCCCGGAAATCAAACGTCGATTTCGGCTCCCTAATAGTTCGTTCTGGGCGACGGGTCTGGAAGTTTTCAGTTGAAAGCAACGCTGTATTGCAGTAAAAGCCGTGTATTCAATTGTTTCATTTGAGAACGGCGGGCTGTCCCGCCGCCGCTAGGGGTAGCGGAAGATCTTCGGGTGCACAACTTAGGAGGAGTCATGCAACGCAGCCAGGGTGTGTGTGTATCAGCCTTTTTGAAATCCACGTTAGCGGGAGCGCTCCTGCTCTTGCTGGTGCTAGGTTGCGTCATGACGGTTTCGGCACAGGTGAATACCGCAACCCTGTCTGGAACGGTATCCGACCCGCAAGACTTACCGGTCAAGGGCGCAAAGGTCACATTGACCAATGCAAGCACCGGCGCGCAACGCACCGCCGTCACGGACGATGGTGGACGCTACAATCTCGTGGGACTTCAGCCCGGCCAATACAAAATGACCGTCGATGCCGGCGCTAATCTAGCTGTTTACGAAAACCCTTCCATTGTGCTAACCGTCGGCGAGACTGCAACCTTCGATCCGCGTTTGGACTTGAAAGGCATGGCGCAGAGTGTACTGGTCACGACCGAAGCCGCGCCCATCGAAACCAGCAAAACCGATGTCTCGCAAACCGTCGAGCAACGCCGCATCGACAACCTCCCGATCAACGGCCGCAGTTATATCAATTTCACGCTCACCAATTCGCAGACCACCCGCGACATGGCCCCCACCATCGGTCCGGCTCCTAACAGCGGCTTGAGCATCGGCGGTGCACGAGCCCGCGGGACTGCGGTAAGTGTGGACGGCGCGGATGCCGTCGACAACTCCATCAACGCCATTCGCTCGACCCTCTCTCAGGAGGGAATTCAGGAGTTTCAGCTCATCTTGAGCAACTACAACGCCGAGTACGGGCGTGCCAGCGGCGGCGTCATCAACATCGTCAGCAAGAGCGGAGGGAATGAATTCCATGGCGACGCCTTTGGTTATTTGCGGAATAAGGAATTCCAGGCACGCAACCCTTTTTCCGGCCAGGTCGATCCAGTAAATGGTGCGCTCGATCCGGTCAAACAGGCATACACCCGCACGCAGAGCGGCCTCACGTTCGGCGGCCCGCTCAAAAAAGACAAGACGTTTCTTTTTTTCTCCTACGAGTATACGCAGCGTGAAGAATCCGGTTTCACCAGCATTGGCCTCGGAAATTTTGGGTTGAAGACCGGCGTCGTCTCGCCCTGCATCCCCTTTCCTCTCAGCATGACCCCCGACCAACTGGCTTTTTACCAGGGTGCCTTCGCCGCCGCCGGTTGCTCTGCTTCGCTTGAACAAGCCGCTGCCCTAACGGCTGCTTCCTCAAACGTGGCAGTGAATGCCGATATGAACAAGAATGTTGACGGGACCACAGTCCCTATTTCTTCCGCTCTGTTTGGAATTCCTACGGCGCTGGGCTCCAAGTTCTTCCCCATCCCGGTGCCTTGCCCTCTAGGAAAACAGGTCAACAGCGTGGTGTGTCTCCCAGTCGGGTCCGGCGTCCCCTTGGGTATCGGAACAGGCCTCGTTCCACTGCCTGTTTCATCCGATGGTCACTTCCATTACGTCGCGTTGAATTCCATTCGAGGAAATTTCCCGGCCATGGAGAAGACCAGCCTTTGGTCTGCCCGCCTCGACCATCACTGGGACAATCGCAACAACTCCTTCCTGCGTGTCGGCGTTTCTCCATCGCTGGTAACCGGCCTTCCGTCTACGTCGCAGAATCAGGTCTTCGGTCAGAATTCCGGCTCGCGCGCAGGCTTGAGCCAAACCCGCGACCTCAACTTCACGTTTCAGCATGACACCATCGTGAGCGATACCACCTTTAATGAGCTCCGTACGCAAGTCGCCCGCCGCGGAATCCACTTCGGTTTTTCACAGCTTCCGGGCGGAGACCTGATCGCTGTTAATATTCCTGGGATCGGCTATTTCGGTCGGGAACCCTATTCTCCCGTGGACCGCATCGAGCGGCGCTTTGAATTCACGGACAATGTCAGCCTTGTTCGCGGCAAACACACTTTCAAAATGGGCGGTGATTTAAACGTCATTCAACTCCGTTCGAAAAAACAGCAAATCTTCCAGTTGGACTTTGGCGGCGACGTCAACTTTGGCGGAATCCCCATTGCTGCCGGTGTTCCTGGCGCGACGGGCCTTCAGGCATACGGTCTTGGAATCCCGCAGTCTTACATCCAGGGAATTGGGAGTTCCAATAGTCCTTTCGACAATATCCCCATGGGCTTCTTTTTCCAGGATAATTGGCGTCTGAACCGGCACCTGACCCTTAACTACGGTGTGCGCTATGACTTGGAAATCAGCCCGCTATCTGCTCCCGGGACTGCGCTGAATGCCGCCGCGGAGCAAGCGCTCGGTGTTGTGGAAGGCATTCCGCGTGATTACAACAATGTCGCTCCCCGAATTGGATTGGCCTGGGACCCCGCCGGCAATGGTAAAACCGTTATTCGCGCCGGTTACGGTCTGTTTTATGACCATCCGCTATTGGCCACCGCTTTTGACGCCACGACTGCCGACGGTGGCCGCTCGGTGCAGTTGCTTTCTATCGGCGACAAAGCATCCGCTTGCGGCCTGCTGCCTCCGCCTGCGCCTCCCGTATGCGGATCGGGGTTCGATACACCGGCAAATCTCAATGGCGGCTCCATTTTCCAGGGTGCCCTGAACGCGCTTCCTAGTATGTTCTACCAGCCCACTCAGCAGCGTTTCGATCCACTTGCCTCCGGTTCTCTATTTGCCAATCAAAACTATTTGGCCGCGGGATTTCCGCTTCCCATTCTTCCCTTTACCCTCCCGTTGGCGAAAAACTTCGTCTACGGTTACGCAAATCAGGCGAATCTTACGATCGAACGTGAAATTGCGGGCTCCTGGAAATTCAGCCTCGGATACCAGCGGTCCCGCGGGATACATTTGAACCATGCGCAGGATGTGAATAGCACGGATCCTCATCTGCTGGCGCAGAACATGTTTAATGCAGTGGCCTCAGGGCTAACCGCCAGCCAGCCGCTTGCCGTCGTCGTGCCCAGTGGCACGCCGAATACCTGTGTGAATAAGGGTTCCGGCAGTATCTTCCTGATTGCTCCGAGCGCCCTGGGGCAGGGCTTCGCTGCGCCGAATTGCAACCCCGCGGCTGCGGTAGGATTCGTGGGCACGGCGGCCTTCTTCAACTTCTTCCGGCCCTCCGGCCCCAATCCATCTTTCGCCAGTCTAGTCGCGCCGGGACAGCCCCTCGCCGTCGGATACGGCACTCAAGTCGCCTTGGCGACTCTGGCCGGCTATCCTAAGGGCTTCGGCGTTCCCGTTCCCTTCAACAGTGTCGACGCGCAGCTTTCCAACGCCAGCTCGTGGTACAACGCTTTGACCTTTAACCTCTCGAAGCGTTTCTCGAAGGGCTTTGAGCTGCTTTCCAGCTATACGTGGTCTCATTCTATTGACGACGCAACCGACCTGCAATCCCCTCTCGAACCCCAGGACAGCCGCTTCCTCAGTTTCGAGCGCTCCAATTCCGTAAACGACCAGCGTCATCGCTGGGTGAACAGTGCCGTCTTTCAATCAGCTGGCGCCAAGTCCGGCGATGGTTTCTTCAAGCATCTCATCGCTGATTTCACTCTTTCGCCTATCATCGAGTACTCTTCCGGCAGACCGTTCAACGTCATCACCGGTGAAAACACGCGTCTGGACTTCAGCACGTCGACAGGGCGCCCCTCGGTTGGCGGAGCTACCACATCTTCCTTTATTCCCGGCGTGACCTTTGGCCCGCCCAGCGTGTGCCTCAACAGCGACGGTACTACGTTCAAGGTGCCCCCGGTTGCAATTCCCGGAGTTCCTTCTATTGCTCCGCCCGCAGGCTGCAACGGAAATCTCGGCCGAAACGCCTTCACATCACCTAACTTCTTCCAAATGGATCTGCGCCTCTCGCGCCGCATTCCCCTGGGCGAGCGCTTCAAGGTGGACGTAATTGCCGACGCATTTAACCTTTTGAACCGCACCAACATTGCTGCGGTCGACCAGCTTTGCGATCCCTTGGCCGGCTCGACGTGCACTGCAGGCCAGCCGACAGCGGCCTACGACGCGCGCCAATTCCAGTTCGCCCTCAAGTTGAGCTGGTAACGGAAAGCTTCGCGCGGCCCAGTCCCCCAATCTCAAGAGGGTCGTGGGACCGCTTTTTTCGAGCATCGTTCGCTGCTTTCTGGATCTTCGATCATTGCTCATTCTGTCCCAGCCAACTTTCGACGCTCGCCCTCCGACCTCTGCTAAAGTAAGAAGACCGTTTCCCGTGTTCGTATCGGAGCGTAAATGAACGGATTCCTGATTGGCGGCGTGATTCTTGTGGTCGTTCTGGTCCTGTGGCTGGCCTTGCAGAGCTTGCAAAGCCGTCAGAAGAACGGCGCCATCGAATCCCAGATGAACGAATTGCGCCGCGATTTGCAGACCATTGCCACCTCGCAAGCCCAGAGCACCGGAAAACTGGAAACCATCGCCAAAAGCGTCGCGCAGCGGCTCGATAGCGTCACTCCCGCCCTGCAGGACGCCATTAAAAACTCCGCGCAGATAACCGGCCAGATGACTTCCGACGCCCAAACCAAGATGGCCGACGAGCTCAAGAATACGCGAGATCAGATCGGCCAGATTCAGCGGCAACTCGGCGAAGTCCAGCAAGCCGGCAAGCAGATGTCCCAGACAGCGCAGACACTGGAAGGCATTTTGGGCGGCGCCAAGTCGCGCGGCTCCCTGGGCGAAGTGACGCTCGAGCGTTTGCTCGAAGATTCCCTTCCTTCCGCGCAATATGTGATGCAATACAAATTCTCGAGCGGAGAAGTAGCCGACGCCGTCATCAAGCTCCGCGACAAGAAGTTAATGGCCATCGATTCGAAGTTCCCGCTCGACGCTTACCGTAGGATCAGCACCGAGGGCGACGAAGCGCGCCGCGCCTTCATCACGGCGGTGAAGGGCCATGCCGATTCCATTACCAGGAAATATATCGTGCCCGATGAAGGCACTCTCGATGTGGCCTTGATGTTTGTCCCGTCGGAAAGCGTCTACTACGAGCTCCTGCAAACGTCGGACAACAAGGGCCAGCCCCTGGATGCCTATTGCCGCGACAAGAAAGTCATCGCCGTATCGCCGAATACTCTCTACGCGCATCTCTGCGTAATCGCCATGGGCCTGCGTGGCATGCAGATGGAAGAAAACGCCAGGCGCCTCTTGGAAAACCTCTCCGGGATGGAAAAGCAACTGGAGAAATTTACCGACAAGTTCGGAACTCTGGGCACGCATTTGAAGAACGCCCAGCAGAGCTACAGCGAGTCGGACAAGTTGTTTGAAAAAGCGCAAAACACGCTTCAAACAATGCTCGGCGCCGGCGTTCCGGAGCTTCCGTTCGAGGATCCGCCAGCCACGCTCGTGCCCCCTCGCGAAGCCAGCGCCAAGAAAGGCGCTTGATCGGTGCTTCGCAGCCGGCCCCAAGTTTTTCTTGATTTTTTCATTAAATCTGATACACTTAGTTTTGTAGATAACTCCGCTTGGAGCGGGGGAGTTTGCGACTTTATTCCTCGGAGCAACTCTTCTCTGGGGTATGCCTTCCCAAAGCAACCTGAGTCGCGTCCTTTAGAATCAATGGCTTACAAATTGCAAATTTTGTAAGCCTTTTATTTTGATATTCATACGAAATGGCGGGGGTGGGGGTATCACTCAATCTAGACCCCCGGCATACTGAGACTCCTCTGCACGGCAGAAATAGTAATTGTTGCCGTCTCACTACGGCGTATTCACCGGCCGCGGAAGTCCAAGCGACGGCACCAAGCGGATGGAAATCAGGAAGCTGCCGTTCTTCCGCCCCACCACTTCAAACTTGTCAAGATTTTCCGCGCCGCCGCTGCTGGAGGCTCGCACCGGATTGCCCCCGGCAAGTTCGGCGATGTCGGGAGCCAGGTTCCGCGCTTCGAGCGCAACTTTGGCCGTCGTTCCGCGCACGCGCACGGTAAGCGCCCGATGTTCGCCTGGTTTTAAAGGAGAAGAATCGGCTTCGAGATCCAGCCCGACAAACGTGACGGAGAATGGCGGCGATTGCCGTTTCGTGCACGAGATTCCCACTGCTTCGCCGCCCGGTTCCAAGTCCTGCGGAGGAAGCACAATCAGGGAAACCGGCGAAGAAGCCAGAACTATCGCACGCTGCCCCGCAATGGTTACTTGATTGGAATCTGCATCGCCGCAGAAGCTTCTCCCAACAATTTCGAAGCGGTCCGTCAACGAAGCCACTCGCGGCGCGGACGAAACTTCGATCAAAGGCGACGCCGCCTCGCTGGGCGCGAGAATGGCCGTAGACACTCGCCCCGTGCGTCCCTCAATCGAGCCAAAAATAACGCCGGGATTCAGCGGCGCAACGAAAAGACCCCGGCCAGTAGCATCGGTCTTGACACGGTCTCCGTTTGAAAAATTCACCGTGACGCCGGGCGTAAGCCGGCCATTCGCGTCCAGCACCGCGAGCGTGGCGCGCTCGCCCGAAACGATTCGCCGCGGCAAAAGCAATATCCGCGCCCCGGAAGCCGCAGGCGCTTGTTGTTGACCCTTGGCTCCAGGTACAAAGGCGCCGGCAATGAGACAAAAGAACGGGATTGCAACGGCGCGGCGGCACAATAACATGCGTGGGATTGTAGTGGAGAACCTCACCCTGTCAAAGCAATCCAAGACCAATCCGGCAAGAAGCCCGCCAGGCTTGGTGTGGCGAAAAAGCGAGTAATCAGTAGGGTTCAAAGCCTTTCGCGGGCCGTGGGGCTCTGTTAGCGTGGGAACAGAGTCGCCCGGTACAGGTGTGGGCAGGGGTGTAATTTCAAGGGGGCAAGGGAGTTCGTGTGCGAATTGCCAGCGGCGGCGTGACCGACGTAGGTCGCGTGCGTTCCAACAACGAAGATTGCTTCAAGATCGTTGAGCCGCTGCACCTCTTTGTGCTTTCAGACGGCATGGGAGGCGAAGCCCATGGAGAAATTGCCAGTGCGATGGCTGTTGAAACGGTTGTGAAGCATTGCCTGGACTTTGATGCCAATCCCGCGGCCAAGGTCGTCGGGACCGTAGAGCCCAAGTGGAGCGCTCGCACAAAACGTCTTTCGACGGCCGTCCATCTGGCCAATCGAAATATATTCAAGTCCGCGGAGGCGAACGAAGAGCAGCGCGGCATGGGCGCGACTCTCACGGCAGTATGGATTGATGATGCAAGACTCAGCGTCGCTCACGTAGGTGACAGCCGTGCTTATTTGCTGCGCGGGGGCGGTTTGCTCCAGCTCACGCGGGATCATTCTCTGGTTGCCGAACAGGTGCGACGCGGGATCCTGACTGCCGCCGAGGCTGAAGAAAGCGACATGCAGAGCGTTCTGCTGCGCGCGCTTGGTGCGCAGGCGGAAATCGAAGTGGATGCCGAGGAGCACACGCTCTTCCCTCGCGACGTTCTACTGCTCTGCTCCGATGGATTGACGCGCGTGGTCACGGAGCCGGAAATCGCCGGAACGCTCCAGGCCGAGACCGACCCCACGCGAGCGGCGGAGAAGCTTGTTGCACTCGCGAATGAACGAGGTGGCCCGGACAACATCACCGTCGTGATCGTGCGGCTGGACAAGGATTCCAAGGGATGGTTTTCGTGGTTGCGCGGAGCACCGCGCAAGAATTCAGGAACAAACGGTACTGGAGGAAATTGAGATGCCGAAGCTCAGCCTCATGTTTGAAAACAAAATCGTGAAAGAAGTTTCCGTGGGCACGCGGCCCGTTACCATTGGCCGCTCCCCGGATAACGACTTGCCGGTGGACAATCTCGCCGTGTCCAACCACCACGCGAAGGTTTATTTCGAGGCCGGCCGCATGGTCGTGGAAGACCTCGACAGTCTCAATGGCACCTTTGTGAACGATCTTCGCGTCGAGCGCGCCACTTTGCACGACGGCGACAATATCCACATCGGCAAGCACAAAATTAAGGTGGATGCCAGCGGCGACGCTCCCGTGCCCTGGGACAGCGGGAGAAAAGCCGCCGCGCCCCGCATCGACGAAACCATGGTGCTGGACACCAAGGAACGCCGTCAGATGCTCCAGCAGGCTGCCGCCATGGGCGAGTCCATGCAGTTTGCTGGAACGCGCCTGAAGGTCCCAACGCTTGTGGTTCTAAGCGGGAAGACCGACCAAAAAGAGTACGTTCTCGCCAACAAGCTTACCGTCATCGGAAAGTCAGCGATGGCCACCGTTCGCCTTCAGGGCTGGTTCAAACCGCAGATGGCCGCACAGATCAATCAGCGCGATGACGGCTACTATCTCGGCGCCGGCGACAAAGTGCCCAGCGTCAATGGCAAACCGCTTACCGGCCCTGTGCGCCTCAACGACGGCGATCTCGTCGAAGTTTCCGGCGTCCGGCTGAACTTCGTCTTCCGCGAGTAGCGTCCGCCACTTTTGAGGCTCGTCGCATGACTGCCGGAAGGCTGGCGCGAGTACCTTGCTGTATCTCCATTCCGCTGCGACATCGTCTTGCCTATAAACCGCGTTGAGCCGTCTTTCTACTCCGCTCAATCCAATTGCCACGAATCACCGTCCAATTTGGATGGAGCCGTCCGTGTGCCTTGTGTCAGAATGCCCGCATCGAAGGAAGTGAAACAGGCCCTGCGAGGGACGTAACTAATACGAGGCGAGAGACTTAATCAGGGACGATCGCGGCCCGAATCGAATCCTAATCGGTCCGCAAGATCCGGGGCAGGTGATCGCGAGGCTGGCGGTTTCCGCGGATCGCGGCCGGATTGGGACGTACCCAAACAAACGCTCTCACGAATCTAAGTTGAATCGGCAACACGTGAGCGGCCATTCGTAACAAACGGCTGTCACCAATACAAGAGAGCGAACTGAGACTGTATGTGGATTGTTCGATTAGCGCTGCGGAGGCCATACACATTTGTGGTGATGGCGCTCGCCATCATCCTGCTGACGCCGGTTGTGCTGCTGCGCACACCCGTAGACATTTTTCCTGACATCGACATCCCGGTCATTTCCCTGGTCTGGACTTATAACGGCCTGCAACCTCAGGAGATGGAACAACGCATCACCTCCAACGTCGAGCGCGGGGTCACGACGCTCGTGAGCGACGTCGAACACATCGAATCGCAATCGCTCAACGGGATCGCGGTCATCAAAGTTTTCTTCCAACCCGGCGCCAATATTCAGACGGCGCTGGCGCAAACCGCCGCTATCTCGCAAACCTTTTTGCGGTTTCTGCCCCCGGGAACGACTCCGCCGCTGGTGATTATCTATTCCGCATCGACTGTGCCGGTCATCCAGATCGGCCTGACCAGCGATACGCTTAGCGAGCAGCAACTCTTCGATTTTGGCAATTATTTTATCCGTACGCAGCTTGCGACAGTACCGGGCGCCGCCACGCCATTTCCCTACGGCGGCAAACAGCGCGTGGTGAGCGTCGATATCAATCCGACTGCCCTGCAAGCTAAAGGACTTTCCGCGGTGGATATCGTAAATGCCGTGAATGCTCAGAACCTGATTCTCCCGACGGGCACTGCAAAGCTGGGCACTCTCGAATACAACGTGGAGATGAACGGCAGCCCGCAATCCGTCGAGGAACTGAACGATCTGCCGGTGAAAACCGTGAACGGCGCGACGATTTACATGAAAGACGTCGCTCACGTGCGTGACGGCTTTTCCCCTCAGACCAACATCGTTCTGTCTAACGGCCAGCGCGGCGTGCTCATGAGCATCTACAAGACCGGCACGGCATCGACCATCGACATCGTGGACCGCGTCAAACAAATGCTGGAGTTCAACAAAAGCTCGATCCCCGAAGGCATGCGCATCTCCACCTTTTTCGACCAGTCGCTTTACGTGCGCGCTTCCATCCAGGGTGTCATCCGCGAAGCGATCATCGCGGCATGCCTGACTGCCGTGATGATTCTGCTCTTCCTCGGAAACTGGAAAAGCACGCTGATCATTGCGGTTTCAATTCCACTGTCGATTCTTGTCAGCATCCTCTGTCTCAGCGCCCTTGGCCAGACGATCAATATCATGACGCTGGGCGGCCTGGCGCTTGCCGTCGGCATCCTCGTCGATGACGCCACCGTCGAGATCGAAAACATCAACCGCAATCTGGCGATGGGCAAGGAAACCGTTCAGGCCATCCTCGACGGCGCGCAGCAGATTGCCGTACCCGCGTTTGTGTCCACGCTGTGCATTTGCATCGTCTTCATCCCCATGTTTTTTCTTTCCGGCGTGGCGAAATTCCTGTTCGTTCCACTGGCTGAAGCCGTCAGCTTCGCCATGCTGGCCTCTTACATGTGGTCGCGCACCATCGTGCCGACCCTGGCCATGTATCTCTTGAGCTCGGAAGACGAATACCACGCCGAGGAACACGCCGGCGAGAAGATGGGCTTCTTCCGCCGTTATCAGCAGGGCTTTGAGCGGGGTTTCGAAAAATTCCGAGAAGGCTACCGGAGAGCGTTGGGTGTAGCGCTGCAATCGCCAAAGCTGTTCGCGTCGTGTTTCCTGGCTTTCTGTGTCTTGTCGGTTTTGCTCGTCGGCGTCCTTGGGCGCGATTTCTTTCCGAAAGTGGACGCGGGACAGATTCGCCTGCACATGCGCGCTCGCACCGGTCTGCGCATCGAAGAAACGGCGCGCCTGGCCGATCAGGTAAACGGGGTCATCCGGGATACCATCCCGAAGGACGAGTTGACTACGGTCCTTGACAATATCGGCTTGCCCTACAGCGGCATCAACCTCACCTACAGTAACGCCGGCACTATCGGGAGCTCCGATGCGGAAATTCTCGTTCAGTTGAAGGAAGTGCGCGGGAAGCCCACCGGGGCGTATATCAATGACTTGCGCGAAAAACTTCCACAGCGTTTTCCCGGCGTGCAGTTCTTCTTTCAGCCGGCGGACATCGTGACGCAAATCCTGAATTTCGGCACTCCCGCGCCCATCGACGTGGAAGTCACGGGTATGAATCAGCGCGGAAATTATCTGGCCGGAGAAAGACTGGCGCGGGAATTCCGGCATATTCCTGGCGCAGTGGATGTTCACGTTCAGCAGGCCTTTGATAACCCCACGTTGTATATGGAAATTGACCGTGCTCGCGCCCAATCCGTGGGCATGCAATCGCGCGACGTGGCGCAGAACGTTCTTGTCTCGCTGAGCTCCAGCTTCCAGACGGCCCCGGCCTTCTGGCTGGACCCGAAAAATGGCGTGGAGTACAACGTAGCGGTGCAGGAACCGCAGTATCGCGTGGAAAACTATCAGGCGCTGCAAAATACTCCCATCGGCGGCAGCGTTCCTGGTTCGCGGCCCCAGATTCTGGGAAACCTGGTCACCACGTCGACGACCGCCCGGCCCGCGGAAGTCTCGCACTACACCACGCAGCCGATGATCAACATCTACGCGGCCGTGGAAGGCCGGGACCTCGGCGGCGTTGCTGACGAGGTGGAGAGACACGTACAGGCCATCGAAAAAGACTTGCCGAAAGGCAGCCACATTGTCGTTCGCGGCCAGGTCCAGACCATGAAAAGTTCTTTTGCCGGCCTGGGCTTTGGCTTGGTAGGCGCGATTGTGCTGGTTTATCTCCTGATTGTGGTCAATTTTCAGTCCTGGCTCGATCCGTTCATCATCATTACCGCGCTGCCTGGCGCGCTGGCCGGTATCTGCTGGACGCTGCTGCTCACCCATACGACGCTCAACGTCCCCTCCCTGACCGGCGCGATCATGAGTGTGGGCGTAGCCACGGCGAACAGCATCCTGATGGTTTCCTTTGCGCGCGAGCAAATGGATGAAGGCAAGAGCGCCCGGGATGCCGCCAGGGAAGCCGGTTTTGTGCGCATCCGGCCGGTATTGATGACCGCGCTCGCGATGATCATCGGAATGGTGCCGATGGCCGTGGGCCTCGGCGAAGGCGGCGAGCAGAACGCTCCTCTGGGCCGCGCGGTAATCGGCGGGCTGGTTTTCGCCACCTTCGCCACGCTCTTCTTTGTGCCGTGCGTTTTTTCCATGATCCATGGGCGCAGGACGCGAAGGCCGTCTCCGCCGGAGCCGCTCTCGCCGTAGACGGCTTTGAAATTTTTCGGACTGGAAGTGAAAGCGGAGTTGGGGGCATGATGGAAGGCGGAGTTCAGATGGACGGTGTAGACCAAGAGCAACCACGCGGAAAGGGCAGCCGGATCTTCACGATTCTTTTCTTTATCGTGATTGTCCTGGTGGTCCTGGGGGCGCTAACGCTGTTCCAGCGCCGCGCCCAGTATCAGGCGCTCGCCAAGGAAACGGAAACGCTCGCGATTCCCACTGTTGCGGTGTTTCATGCTTCGGTGGAATCGACGCAGGAAGATCTTGTGCTTCCCGGCGCGATGCAGGCGTATGTCGAATCGCCGATCTACGCGCGCACCAACGGCTATTTGAAAAAGTGGTATCACGATATCGGGAGCCGCGTGCGGCAAGGCGATCTGCTCGCGGATATTGATACCCCGGAAGTGGACCAGCAATTGTCCCAGGCGCGCGCCGACTTAAATACCGCGCAAGCCAACGCGAATCTGTCCAAAATTACGGCCACGCGTTTCCAGGAACTCATCAAGACCGACGGCGTCTCGAAGCAAGAGGTCGACAACGCTACGGGTGACCTGGAAGCCAAAGTCGCCAACGTAAAATCCGCGGAAGCCAACGTCCGCCGGCTCGAAGAGCTGGAATCCTTCAAGCACATTTACGCGCCTTTTAGCGGCGTCATTACCCGGCGTAATGTGGATACAGGGACGTTGATCAATGCGGGCAACGGCGGCGCTTCGCAGCAGCTCTTTTCCCTTGCGCAAACCGATCCCATTCGCGTTTACGTCAGTGTTCCGGAAGCTTACGCGCCTTCCATTCGCGCAGGACTTGGCGCATTTCTTGAGCTCACTCAGTACCCGGGCCAGAAATTCGAAGGCAAGGTGGTGCGCACGGCGGAATCCATCGATCCCGGCACTCGTACCCTGCTCACTGAAGTGGACGTGCCAAACCACAATGGCGCGCTGCTCCCCGGCGGGTACGCACAGGCACACTTGCAAGTGAAAGTGACCGGCGCCCGTCTTGCTGTCCCTGTGAACGCACTCCTATTCCGTTCGGAAGGACTTCGTGCCGTGGTGGTGGATGGGAACCACAAGACGCACCTCAAGCCTCTCACCATCGGCCGCGATTACGGCACAAGTCTCGAAGTCCTGCAGGGTCTCGACGCCAGCGACTGGATCGTGCTGAATCCCGCGGATTCTCTCGACGAGGGGCAGGAAGTCCGGGTCAAGGAAATTGCACTTAACGTCGCCCCGAATCAGCCGGCTCCACAGCCAAACCCAGCGCAAGGAACCAAGAAACAATAATGAAGCGCGCCAGGCAATTCCCGGCCCTGATCGGGCTCGCTGTTGCTGTCCTCATTGCTGGTTGCACCGTGGGGCCGAAGTACCAACGTGCCACAGCGCCCGTGCCCGCAAAATGGGACGTTGCGGAGCCATGGCGCGAGAGCGCCCCAAAAGATGGTCTTGCCAAAGGCGAATGGTGGAGCGTTTTTGGCGATGACGAATTAAGCGCTCTCGAAAAACAGGCGCTCGATGCGAACCAGACCATTAGGGTTTCCGCCGCGCGTCTGGAACAAGCTCGCGCTGCCGCTGGAATTCAAATTGCCACGCAATTTCCCACTGTCGCCTCCGCACCGGGTGTTCAGCGTCAGCGCCTTTCCGGCAATCGTCCTACGAGCAGCAACTTTCCCGCGACCGGTCCGGTCTCGCAAACAAACTTTACTCTGCCATTCACGGTCGGCTACGAAGTGGATTTGTTTGGCCGGCGGCGGCGTAGCATTGAGGCTGCCCAAGCGTCGTACCAGGCCAGCGCAGCTGATCTCGAAAACGTGCGGCTGGTGATCACCGCGGAGCTCGCGGGCGATTACTTCACGCTCCGGCAGCTCGATGCGGAGTTGGGAATCCTGCATCGCACCGTGGAAACACTGGAGCGCGGCTTGCAATTGGTGGATCAGCGGCACAAGGGCGGCGTAGCCTCAGGGCTGGACGTGGCACAGGAAGAGACGCTTCTGAACACCACGCGGACGCAGGCGATCCTGCTCTTACAGCAGAGGAAACAGTTTGAAGACGCCATTGCGGTTCTCGTCGGGAAACCCGCCCCGGACTTTCATCTGTCCAGCAAAGAGCTGAATGCGGAGCCACCCGCGCTCATTGCCGGCTTGCCTTCGGATTTGTTGGAGCGAAGGCCGGACGTCGCGGAAGCCGAGCGGCAAATGGCCGTGGCGAACGCGCAAGTCGGAATTGCCCGCGCCGCTTACTATCCGTCGCTGAATCTTTTTGGAGACGGGGGCTGGCAGGCCGCTGATATCGCCAAATTGATGAACGTGCAGAGCACTTTCTGGGCCGTCGGCGCCAACGTCGCGGAAAGTATTTTCACCGGCGGCGCCCGGCGCGCGCAGGTGCAATTCGCCAAAGCGGGTTACGACGCCAGCGTGGCAGCCTACCGCGACAGCGTCTTGAACGCCTTCCGCGAAGTGCAAGACGACGTGACCGGTTTGACCGTGCTGGACCAGGCCAACCAGTCTCAGCAGCAGGCGGTGGATGCCGCGCGCCGCACGCTGGACATCGCCAATGGCCGCTACGTCGGCGGGCTCGTGAGCTATTTAGATGTCGTCAACGCCCAGCAGAATCTGTTGAACAACGAACAGCAACTCGCTGTGATTCACGGGCAGCGGCTGGTGACGAGCGTGCTCCTTGTCAAAGCACTGGGCGGGGGCTGGGATGCTTCGAGTCTCTCGGCGGTTCAAGTGAAGTCAAAGCTGAAAGACGTTGTGGCACCTTAAGAAATACTTTCGGGCAGGCAACCTGCTCAGGGGTTGCCTGTATCGTGCAGCGAAACAACACGGCCATATTGTGACGAGCGGCTGAGGCGGTCAAACATCTGGTATGCCGCCGTGGCAATCCGAATGATGGCATCCCCGCCATCCTTCTCCCGCCGCAGGTACGTGGTCATCACGCTGATGGCGAACGGCCGATTCCCCGTGAATACGATGCCGGAATCATTACGCACCCCTTCGAGTTCTCCGGGTTTATTCGCGATGCGCAGATCTTCCGGCAATTCCCGCGGGATGTAGCTTTCCTTGTGCACGCTGAGCAGCGCGAAGAAATCGTCGGTCATGTGCTTGTTCAATACTTTTCCGCGGTACAAGTCTTCCAGAAGTTGCACCATCTCGCGCGGCGTGGCGATGTTCTCGCGGCCTTCGGCTGCGGCTTTCACGTCCATCATCTTTCGGCGAAGACGCGTATGCGTCAGGCCGAGCGAATCGAGCAATGCGTTCACGTTTTCCATGCCGACCCGGTCGATGATGATGTTGGTGGCGGAATTGTCGCTGACGGAAATCATCAGCGCGGCAACGTCGCGAATGGTGAGCCGCGTGACGCTGGGAGTCAGCGCGCCGGCGATGCCGCTCCCGCCAACGAGATCGGATGATTGCAACGTGTAAAGGTCACCCAGTTTGTTTTTGCCCTGCTGCGCCTGGCGATAGAGCTCCGCAAGGATGGCGATCTTGATGGAGCTGGCCGTGGGAAGCACTTCGTCGGCATGGAGAAAATATTTTTGTCCGGTGGTGAGATCCAGGATGGCAACGCCAAGTACGCCGTCAAGATTGCGGTCCACTCCGTTGATCGTCGCCTCCAGCTTTTGCCACAGAACTTGCTCTTTCTCCTGAGCAGTTTTTTCTTGGGAACTCTGTTGCGCGAAGCTGGGTATCGGGGCCCACACTATGACGGCGAGAAAGCTAAGGCGGAACAATCGTTTCAGCACAGTGACCTCCAGGTCAGCGGGGATTATACGGCTGAATGCCCGAGAACAAGGAAAAGTGGTGCTTAAACTTTTCCAAGCCGGCACGCCGGGTCACGCTGGCCGTGGAAAGTGCGATTTGACGAAGAGCCGTATCTAATAGGGAACGCGGAGTTGTAGACTGTGGAAAGCGGAAGCCTAATGGGACGACAATATAATGAGGCGCTCGCCCGCCTACGAAAGCTGAACCGAGCATCAGGATCGATGGCAAAGGGAAGATCTGTGTTAGCAAAATCCTTGGAGAGATAACTTATGCGAAAGATTTTAGCGGGCATGATTTTCATGGTTTTGGCGGGGACTCTGTCGATCGCTGCGCCGCGTCAAGATCGCGACGACCACGACAATGGAAAGCATAAGGGCCGCGACAAGCACGAAGATCGTGGCGACGATCGCCACGACAACGGGAAACACAAAGGATGGGACAATCCGCACAACCCCCATGCCAACTGGGATGCCGATCATGACCGTTTCCAGCCTGGTCGCGCTTATCCGCGAGGCCGCTATGAACACGTGCGGGAAGTATTTGTCGCCCGGCGCATCGATTACCGGACCCGCCGTGTAGTGCTGTACGACAACTCAAATTGGGTGGTTGCCAACTACGATCTGGATCGCTGCCGCGATTGGCAATGGGACCGCGACCGCGTCTATGTGTACGACGACGATCATCACCCCGGCTGGTACTTGCTCTTCAACGCCCGCCTGGGACGCTACGTGCACGTCGAGTATTTCGGCGTGCAGTAAATAAGTTTGAGCCGCGCCAAAGCGCGCACTGATGGTCTGCAAAAGAGGGGCAAAGCCAGACGGCTTTGCCCCTCTTCAATTCATGCCTGCGTTAGCTGCAACGAATTCACCGCCGAGCGTGTCCGAAGCCCGATCAGAGATTATCGAGAAAAAACTGGGTGACACGCTGCATCAGGACGCGGCGCGCCGGCGGATCGCTGACGCCATGGCCGCGCCCGGGGAAAGCCAGAACTTCAACGTACTTCCCCGCCTCAACGAGATCGTTAATCATCGAGAGGGTGTTCGCGTAATGCACGTTGTCGTCGCCGGTGCCGTGTGCGACCAGCAATTTGCCCTTGAGCTGCGCGGCATATTTCACTGGTGAAGAATCCTTGTAGCCTTTTTCGTTTTTCTGCGGCAGGCCAAGGTAGCGCTCGGTGTAGATGGAGTCGTAGTAGCGCCAGTCCGTAACCGGGCCACCTGCAAAGCCGGCTTTGAAATCATCGCCCGCTTCAAACATGGCGTGCAGCGTCATATGGCCGCCGTAGCTCCATCCCCAGATCCCGATGCGCTTCGCATCGACATACGGAAGCGATTTGAGAAAGCGCACGCCGTCGCGCTGGTCGGAAAGCTCTTGCGCGCCCATACGGAAATGCAGTGGAGTTTCAAAAGCATGGCCGCGCCCCGCCGAGCCTCGATTGTCCAATGAAAAAATGATGTAGCCCTTTTGCGCCATGAGCTGGTGCCAGAGAAAAGTGGCGCCGCCCCAGGCGTTGCGCACCACCTGAGCGTGCGGCCCACCATATGTATAAACCAGCACTGGATACTTCTTCTGCGGATTGAAATCTGTCGGCTTGATGATGCTGGCGTTGAGCTGCACGCCGTCCCGCGACTTCACGGTGACAAATTCCATCGGCGAAAGATGGTAATTCGCAAGTTCGGCCACTTTGTTTTCGTTGATAGTGGCGATAAGAGATCCGTCGGCTCGATAAAGATCCTGGCGCTGCGGGGTGGCGGCACTCGAATAGGTGTCATAGAAAGCGGTGGCATTCGGCGCGAAAACCGCTGCGTGCGTTCCCGCATCCTTGGTGAGCCGCGCAAAGCCGGTTCCGTCGAGCGCTACTCGATAGAGATGTCGTTCGAGAGGCGATTTTTCCGCGGCGGTGAAATAGACCAGGTCTTTTGTTTCGTCGATGGCATCCACAGCAGAGACTTCCCATTCGCCCTTGGTGAGCTGTGCAAGTTGTTTGCCCTCGAGGTCGAACAAATATAACTGGCGATACGCGCTGCGCTCGCTGGACCACAGGAAGCGTTTGCCGTCCTTGAGAAAATAAAGATCGTCACTGACGTTAATCCAACTGGGGTCGTTTTCGCTAAGAACGGTGCGCGTCTTGCCTGTCGCAGCGTCCGCAATCAGGAGATCCAGCTTCGTTTGCGTGCGATTGAGACGCTGAATTGCAAGCTGCTTTGAATCCGTGAGCCAGTTCAGGCGGGGAATATAAATGTCAGTTTCCGCTCCAATATCCATCGCGCGAGGCTCCCCGCCGTTTAGCGAGGCCACGAAGACGCGCACGATGGGATTGGTGCCGCCTGCCGTCGGGTAACGTTCCATTTCCGCTTCCCCGCTCGGCGAGGAAAAATCGACCAGCGGATATTGCGAGACTTTGCGTTCATCCATTTCCAGATAGGCGATCGTTGAAGAATCCGGCGCCCACCAGTACGCCGTCTTGATGTCCAGCTCTTCCGGATAAACCCAGTCGAGCTCACCTTTGCGAATTTCTTCCGTGCCGCCTTGCGTGACCGCACGTTCTTTGCCGTCAGCGAGATTCACAACCCAGACATTATGGTCGCGAACAAAACTCACGGTGCGGCAATCAGGAGAAACCTTCGGGTCGGCCAGTGCAGCCTTCCCGGAAACCGGCGTGCGCTCCGTTTGTGTCTTCAGATCCAGCCACGCGAGCGCTGTGGGACCCTGAAACAAAATGCCCCTGCCATCCGGCGCCCATTGATATTGAGCGGGCGCCCGTCGGCCAAGTCCCGTGGCTTGTGTTGGCCTCGACGTGTCTGCCGGCAGAATAGATTCGAGTTTGTCCGCAGCCACCAGGAGCCGCCGCTCCCCTGACGCCGCATCCATCACCCAAAGTTCCGTCTTGGCTTCCTTGCCGGAGCCCTTCGTTTCGAAGTAGCTAAGCCCTTTTCCGTCGGGAGTCCACGCCAGCCCCCGCGTCAGTCGCCCGCTCAAGCTCGGCTGCGAGTAAATGCGCTCGATCGTCAGCGCTTTCTCAGCGACAGTCGGTTGCTGGGCTTTTGAAAAAGGAGCGAAGAATGCAGAGAAGAACAAGGTTGCAAGGAAAACAAAGAAGCTCGGAACGCGGCAGCGCAAGGACATGCAATCCTCCTGAGAACGGACGATAGTCTAAGCTGGAGTAGTGAGAAGCACAAAAGATTTGGGTGGAAGCTACCCCGGCGGCCACCGGAAATTACGTCCACCGAGCAGATGCAAGTGCAAATGAAACACCGACTGGCCCGCGCCGGTGCCGTTATTCAGGACCGTGCGGTAGCCCGCGAGGAGCTTGCGCTGGCGCGCCAGTTGCGCGGCAACCAACTGCAACTTTCCAAGTACGGCTTGATCTTCGGGCGCGGCTTCGGTCAGCGATTCAAAATGTTTACGTGGACAAATCAGGATATGCGTGGGCGCCTGTGGGCTGATGTCCTCAAACGCGAAGAGGTCGGGATCTTCGTAGACAATCTTCGACGGAATCTGCTTCGCGGCAATCTTGCAGAACAAACATTCGGCGCTCATCGGGTTCCTCCTGCGAGTGCATCCAACCGTGTAACGAATGGCGTGAAACCTTCGTGGGCGCGAAGCTGATCGCTGAATTGATGCGCGCTGTCTTCCCCAGAGATTTTGCCCACCCGCACGCGGTACATCACGCCGTCGGGAGAATCATATAGCTGAATAAAGATTGGCGAGTAAGTCGCGCTGAGGCGGTCGCGGAGTCGTTCAGCGTTGGCGCGTTCGCGGAATGCGCCCACTTGCACGGTAAAGAAGCCGGACGTGGGATCGACTCCCGGAGAAATCACTTCCACGCGGACAGGCACGACACCGGGGCCGATGGATTCCACCTCTCGCGCGGCGGCAAACGAAAGATCGATGATGCGATTATCTACAAAAGGCCCACGGTCGGTGATTCGCACCACCGTGGACTTGCCGTTGTTCAAGTTGGTAACGCGAACCATCGTCTCAAACGGCAGCGTGCGATGAGCGGCCGTGAGTTTGTACATATCGTAGATCTCGCCGTTGGAAGCGCGTCGCCCGTGAAACGGCACGCCATACCACGAAGCATTTCCTTCTTCTGTGTATCCCGAGGGCGCAGGAGTGGGGGCAGGCTTGCTGCGCTTCGCAGCGGGCGCAGGCGGCGGTTGCGGCGCTGAAGCTTCCGGCGCATTGGTCGAGCGTTTCGCGACTTCCCCTGTTACCGGCGCTGTCTCTGTTTGCTGAGACGGAGGCGGCTGGCGACCAGCGACTGGCCTGCGAGATCCGCAACCAGAAAACATCAGCAAGAGTAGGAAGCCAAGAAAATAAATGACGCAAGGGGCGACGCGGTGACCTGGGGAAGACCCGGTAAAAATCACAAGCCTGCCCAAATCATGATTGCGAGTCCTTCGGAGGCTGCGCGGAGCGCGCCGCGTTCCGCGCTTCAATCCACGCGGCGGCCTCCCTAAACTTCTCGGAAACTTCGCGCAAGAATTGCGCCGTGCGCTTTTCCGTTTCCGGAGCAACTTCTTCCTTCACGAAACTCTTCACGCGGGCAAGCTCTTCGTCCACGCGCCTGCCAAAGTCCTCGAAGTTCTTGATGCTTTTGAGCCGCGCGAACTCTTCGTCGATGCGCTTGCCGAACTCTTCGAATTTGTCCATAAGTGCCAAATTTCCGCAAAAATCGCCGTTCAGAGAAGAACTGCGGCGACTTGGGTATTATAGGAACGCCGTTTGCGGGTCGCAAGGAGGAGCATTGGCGCTTCCCTACCGGTGGCAGTGGCGTGTGGAGCGGTGGAAAAACTCAATGCGCGGTTTTTTTGGCGGCGAGCAGCAGCCCCGCCCGAAAATTTGCCCCGCCTGCGGAGCGCTGGTCGGAATCAGCGCCACGCGCTGCCACGAATGCGGCGCCAGCCTGCGGTTTTCCCTCGCCGCTTTGAGCAAAGGTCTGTCGCGAATACTCGGCGAGCACGATGCTCCCGTAACCTCAGCTTTCTTGATCGCAAACTTTTTGATGCTTGGAGTCAGTTGGCTTGCATATGCCGCGGTTGGCAAGGGAGGAGGCTTCACCATATTGTGGGGATTGGTCGGTGAACCACAGTACCGTCTAGGCGCGAGCTACGGCCCCCCGATTTTCTATGCAAATGAATGGTGGAGACTGGTGACTGCGATGTTTCTCCACGGCGGGTTAATCCACATCGGATTCAACATGATGTCGCTAATGCAACTTGGCCCGGCACTTGAAGAGGTTTACGGATCCGCACGCTATCTGTTTATCTATGTGTTCACGGGCGCGTTCGGCTTTTTGGTGAGCGCATTTACTGGGCATTTCTCAGTAGGAGCGAGCGGTGCGTTGCTCGGACTTGTCGGAGCGATGCTTGCGATCACCACGAAGCGCGGCGGCGCTTATATGCAGGATCTACGTTCGCGACTGATCAGTTCGGTCGTAATTCTGTTCGTACTGGGCTTTTCTGGTTTCATGGCAATGGACAATTGGGCCCATGGCGGCGGCCTGGCAGCAGGATTCGTGCTGGGGAAATTACTTGCCGATCGTCAACCGATGAATTCGAGGGAACGCCGGACAGCTTACGTCTTGGGTTGGCTTGCTGGCGTCGCGATTGTTGCGAGTTTTGTCCTTATGCTTGTGCACTATCACGATCCCACACCGTTTTCCCAGTAAAAGACATTCTCCAGAGTCTGGCGGCGCTTATCCACAGTTTCGGCAACTCATCCCCCATCAGACCTCAGTTCCTGTATTCTGTAGTGGAATAGAATTCGAGCGTAGCTTATGGACCCGCACTCCATCGTCGTCGTCAGCCTGCACACACCCAAGGAAAAAGTGTGGGGTGAACTGCTGTCCGTCAACCCTTCCGGAATCACACTGCGCTGTATCGATCTGAATTCTTTCGACCACTTCATCCGCCAGATCAATGAGCCGGACGGCGAGCGTGTGGGCTTTCCCACCATCTTCTTTCCCATGAACCGCGTGGAGCGCATCTCTCTCGACGAACCCTCCGGCTCCATCCCCTCGATGAACGAGCTTTTCGCTCGAAAAATCGGCCGTTCCCTCTCCGACTATCTCGCGCAATTCGCCTGAATTGCGTTATGCTGAATCACAATGAAAGGCCGCATCTGGACGGTTCCCAACCAAATCACGTTTCTGCGCCTCGGCTTCCTGCCGGTCTTTCTCATGCTCATCGCCTACGATCGTTACCGCTGGGCGCTTCTGGTTCTAGTCGTTTCAGGCCTTTCCGATGGCTTTGATGGTTTACTCGCGCGCAGCCTGAATCAGCGCTCCGCCCTCGGCGCGTATCTCGACCCCATCGCCGACAAACTCTTGTTGTCTTCCTCCTTCGTCCTTCTGGCGTTTAAGAAGCAACTGGCATGGTGGCTGACGATTCTTGTTCTCAGCCGCGATGTGCTGATTCTCATTGTCGCGGTCGTGATTCTGCTGGTTTCCGGCTACCGGCCGTTTCCGCCCAGCATCTACGGCAAGCTCACCACGGCTACGGAGATTATCCTGGTTTTTCTTGTGGTTCTGGGCGCCGCCTATCCCAATTACCATTCGGACGCTCTCAATCGCCTCCTCATTTACGCAGTTACAGTGCTGAGCGTCGTCTCCGGCTTCCACTATTCGTTTGCCACGGCCAGACACCTCAGCGGTCCCACTCCTTAATGAGATGTGAAAATCAATCGGGCAGCGAGGCGGCTATTTCTTGGCGGCCTCGTACGCGCGGCCGAGCCAGCCAAGAGCGCTCTGCATGGCCGAGGCTTCATCCATCTCGAAGAGAAACCATCCGGGGCCGGGCACACGCGAAATTGTGTCTATCCTAGAATCTTTCTTGGCTGAGTCCAGCAACGCCGGAGACATGGACGCAAATTTGAACATGAGAGACCTTGGCGATTTCATGGCACGGGAGCGGGGGAGCGCAGCAAAGATCGCCCCGTCTCGATAGAGTCCCTGGTATCCGAACATGGGTCTTTTTGAGACGCCGGGCCAGTCCGAGACTTCCTTTTCGAGCATGGCTGCAAGCTCTTTCATCTCGTCGTCGACGGGGAACCACTTCGGCATCTTCGGGCGTTTGGATTTTGCTTTTTTCTTGGGTTTCATTTGACAAGCCTTCGTTGACAACACTTGGATGCTACACCGGCATGGGTTTGGGGCCGCCAGGAGGAAGAACTAGCCTCGGCTCGGTAAGCAACTGGACTTGTTCGAGAGTGGCGTCCGGTGCAAGCTCGCGGAGAAGAAGGCCATCGCGCGTGACGTCGATAAGGGCGAGTTCGGTCACGATGTGGTCGACGACTTCCACGCCGGTGAGCGGGAGTGTGCACTTCTTCAAAATTTTCGGCTTATTATCGCGCGTCGCGTGCTCCATCGCGATAAAAACGCGCTTTGCTCCCGCGACAAGATCCATGGCGCCGCCCATGCCCTTCAGCATTTTGCCGGGGATCGCCCAATTGGCGAGCGTGCCCTTTTCGTCGACTTGCAGTGCGCCAAGAACCGTAAGGTCGACGTGACCGCCGCGAATCATGGCGAAGGAATCGGCGGAGGAAAAATAAGCGGTGCCAGGTAGCTCAGTGACCGTTTCTTTTCCAGCGTTGATGAGGTCGGGATCGACTTCAGTTTCGAGCGGGTAGGGCCCAACGCCAAGCATCCCGTTCTCGGATTGCAGAATCACGTCCATGCCTTTCGGGACGTAGTTGGCCACGAGCGTCGGCATTCCAATGCCGAGATTGACGTAGTATCCATCGCGCAGCTCAAGAGCAATGCGCCCTGCAATGCGTTCGCGCTTTTGGTCGTCGGTCAGTGGCATGAAGTTCTCAGTTCTCCACCCGAGTTATTTACGCGTCGTTCGGCGTTCGATCCTTTTTTCGTACTTTGGCCCTTGAAAAATCGTGTCCACAAAAATTCCAGGTGTATGCACGTGATTGGCGTCGAGCTGGCCTAGCTCCACCAATTCTTCCACTTCGGCAATGACGTAATCCGCGGCGGTGGCCATCATCGGATTAAAGTTGCGCGCGGTCTTGCGGTAGATGAGGTTGCCCCAGCGATCGCCTTTCCACGCCTTGATAAATGCAAAGTCCCCGCGGAGACCGCGCTCCATCACATACATCCGGCCATCGAATTCGCGTGTTTCTTTTCCTTCGGCCACCATCGTGCCGTAGCCCGTAGGCGTGTAAAACGCGGGAATGCCGGCGCCTCCGGCGCGCAAGCGTTCGCTCAACGTACCCTGCGGATTCAATTCCACTTGCAGTTCCCCGCTGAGGACCAGTTGCTCGAACAGTTTGTTTTCCCCGACGTATGTGGAGATCATCTTCTTGACCTGGCGCTGCTGAAGCAGCATGCCAATCCCAAAATCGTCGACCCCCGCATTGTTGCTGACGATGGTGAGATTTTTCGTGCCTTTGCGCCGGACCGCGGCAATGAGGTTTTCCGGAATGCCGCACAGCCCGAAGCCGCCCATGAGGATGGTAGCGCCGTCGCGAAGTTTTTCAATTCCGGCGTCTGCCGAGGCGATGCGTTTGTCCATTCCGTGCTCCGAAGCGTTCGGGGGCAGTTTACTGCATCCGGCGCAGAACAGTGAAGGCGGTCACACTGGTCACAGTTGTGGACGATCCCGGAGCGATGCACGGCGGCTAAAAACTGCGCAGAAGCTTGTACAGTTCATTGGCTGCATCGAAGTCGCCCTCAAGCTCGCGCGTGGCGAGCTTCTCGCGAAGTTCATCGAGGCGGCGCGCGAAAAGATCGAGCGCTGCGGACAGAACTTCCTGATTGGTTAGAACAATGTCGCGCCACGTGGAATAGGGGCTGCCCGCCAGCCGCAGCGAATCGCGCAACCCTGGGCCGGCCAGCGTAATGGGAAGTCCATTTTCGTCTAGGCGGTCGTAGAGAAATCCCGCGAGCGCCACTGCGGCGAGTTGCGGGAGATGCGATGCCAGGCCGACCGCGTAATCATGCTGCGGAGCGCCAAGCCAGAGCGGCCGTGCGCCGATTTTTTCCAGGATTTTAACAAAGGCGGAAATACGCGGGTCGTGCGTGGCCTCAGGCTCCTCCACAGAGAAAGAACGTGCTTTACCGCCCGCCACAACGGCTTCGGCAGATCCGGCGATCAGGGCGTAAGCGTTTTCGCGAAAAAGATCGGCGTCGGCATGCGAAATTCCGGGAAGTTCCCTTCCGGCCATGGGATGGCCGCCCAGGAAGCGCGGGCCCTTTTCGCCGGGGAAGAGTTCCGCGGCGGCTTGGGCGATGCGAACTTTCGTGCTGCAAGCATCGGTCACCAGCGCGCGAGATGGAGCATGAAGCGCAATTTCCGGAAGAAGGTCGATGGTCGCCGCGATGGGAAGCGCAATGTAAATCAAATCCGCGTTTTGCAGAGCAGGCGTGAATTCGCCACAAAACGCTTCGTCGATCGCTCCACGACTTTGCGCCTCACGAACGGTGTCAGGCCGGTCCCAGCCGGAAATATGCATGCCCGTTGTGTACTTGCGCAGCGCCAGCCCAAACGACCCGCCGATCAGGCCAGTACCGAGAATCGTGACCCGCGAAATGAGATGCCCGGCCCCCATGATCAGGCGATGCGCCGGCCGATCGCGGGAGCAATGATTCGCAACTCCGCCATCAATTGCGTAAATGCGGCGGGCTCCAGCGACTGCGCCCCGTCGGAAAGCGCATGATCCGGATCATTGTGCACCTCAATGAGCAAGCCATCCGCGCCCGCGGCCACAGCAGCGCGGGCCATCGGGGGCACTTTGTCGCGGCGGCCGGTGCCGTGCGAAGGATCGGCAAGCATCGGCAGGTGAGAAAGTTTCTTGATCACCGGGATCGCGGCAATGTCAAAGGTGTTGCGCGTATAAGTCTCGAACGTGCGAATGCCCCGCTCGCAAAGGATGACGTTGTAGTTGCCGCCGGCGAGAATGTATTCGGCACTCATCAAAAGTTCTTCCATAGTGGCGGACATCCCGCGCTTCAGGAGAACAGGTTTGCGGACTTCGCCAAGCGCGCGAAGCAGGTAGTAGTTCTGCATGTTGCGTGCGCCGACCTGGAATATGTCGACGTAACCCAGCATCATCGGAATCTGCGACGCGTCCATCACTTCGCTGATGGTGAAGAGGCCGAACTTGTCGGCGGCTTCGCGCATGAGCTTGAGGCCGGGTTCACCCATGCCCTGGAAGGCGTAAGGAGAAGTGCGCGGCTTGAAGGCGCCGCCGCGCAGAATCTTTGCTCCTGCCTTCGAAACGCTCTCCGCCACGGAATGAATTTGCTCACGCGATTCGACCGAACATGGCCCTGCGGCGACAGCAACTTCCGGTCCACCGATTTTCACACCTCGGCCGAGATCAACGATGGTGCCTTCCGGTCGGAACTGCCGGCTGGCCAGCTTGAATGGCTGCGTGATGCGCATGACTTCGCGCACCCCGTCGAGCAATTCGAAGTCGCGGTGATCGAAATCACGGTGAACGCCGACGGCCCCAAGCACAGTGTGCGATTCGCCGGTCGAGCGATGCACATTGAAGCCGCTGGCGACTAGCCGGTCGATAACATGTTGGATTTGGGCGTCCGTCGCCCCTTCTTGCATTACGATGACCATTTGATCTTTCCGTTTCCTTCTTTATGCCACGTAGTGGCGGGACTTTAGTCCCGTGTTTTTCGCTTCAAAAAGGCTCAGACTGGATACGCTGGGTTTCCGTCCCGCCCCAAGGGAATTCCCCTGCAGTCTTGAAAAAGTCTTATCCATCCATACCGCCCTGACCACTCATTCATTCCCGCCTTTGCCGCGCCGGTCGCCGGAGTGCATGGCGTCGCGCTCCGCGGCACGGGCTTCATCAATAATGCGCTCGAACAGGCGACGAATGGCCGCGTCCGTCAGCGGCCCGGAATTATTGCGTTCGGCGTTCTCCAGCACTTCGTTCTCGCGGTCAGGCTGGTACAGCGGAATCTTCGCCTCCTGCTTGAGCTTGCCGATTTCCAGCGCGCATTGTGACCGCTCGTTCAAAAGCTGCACCAGTTTCTTGTCGATTTCATCGATGCGGCGCCGCCAATCATTTAGGTTCATGGCGCCACCTCGCGCCGCGACAAGCCACGGCGCGCTGCCTCTTTAAGCGACCGCACTCGTTCAGAAAGCGCGGCGGCAGCTGCATCAACGGACTTTGCCTTTTCGATTTCGGACACGAGCGTCGAGCCTACTACGGCGGCGTCGGCGAGGCCGCCAAGAACGGAAACGTGGCCAGGCAGTGAAATCCCAAAGCCGACCGCGATGGGAAGCTGCGTGACTCTCCGGGCGCGGCGAAGCAGAGCGGGCAGATCGTCGGGCAGGGCGTCCTTCGCTCCAGTCACGCCGGTACGTGAAATCAAATAAAGGAAACCAGAAGAGCAGGCAGCTATCTTCGCGAGCCGCTCGTCCGTGGAAGTCGGCGCGCCAAGAAAAACCGTGTCGAGATTGTTCACGCGCATGATGCGACGGTAGTCTTCCGATTCTTCCGGCGTCAGATCGGTAGCAAGTACCCCGTCGGCTCCGGCTGATGCTGCAGCAGAGGCAAATTTTTCGAGTCCCATCTGCAAGATAGGATTGTAGTAGCTGAACAGAATCAGCGGCACTTGCGACGATTGCCGAATCCGCCGAACAAGGTCAAGGACGCAGGCAAGAGTGGTCCCAGCCTTCAAAGCGCGTTCCGAAGCGCGCTGAATCGTCGGCCCGTCCGCCAGCGGATCGCTGAACGGCACGCCGAGTTCAATCACGTCGGCGCCGGCATCGGCGAGCGCAAGAACAAATCTCAGCGTGGCGTCGAGCGAGGGATCACCCGCCGTGATATACGCCACGATGCCAAGCTCTCCCGACGCGCGCAATTCGGCAAACTGTTTGGAGATGCGGGTCGAATTGGAAGCAGCGGCGGACATTGAAATTTGGGAAGCCTAAAGATTAGAGCAGGCGGGAGTAAGTGTCCATGTCCTTGTCGCCGCGGCCGGAAAGATTGAGGATCACCAGGTCGTCCTTCTTGAATTGCGGGAGGCGTTCGATCAGGCCGGCGATGGCGTGGGCGGATTCCAGCGCGGGAATAATCCCTTCCGTGCGCGAGAGCAGTCGTGCGGCATCGAGGGCGGCTTGATCGGAAACCGCGGAGTATTCGGCGCGGCGCTGGTCGGCGAGCCAGGCGTGCTCGGGGCCAATAGCGGGATAGTCGAGCCCTGCCGAAATCGAATGTGTCGTGGCGATCTGGCCGTCTTTGTTCTGCAAAACGTAAGTGTACGTCCCCTGCAGCACGCCCGGCCTTGCGCCGGTGAAGCCTTGATGCGCCGCCAGCCGGGCGGCGTGTTCGCCAAGTTCACCACCACGGCCGCCGGCTTCGATGCCAATCATTTTCACGTTCGCGTCGCCCAGAAATGGATGGAAGAGGCCGATAGAGTTCGAGCCGCCGCCAACGCAGGCAAAAAGATGCGTGGGCAGGCGTTTCTCCGCGGCGAGGATTTGCTCGCGTGCTTCGCGGCCAATGACCGCTTGAAAATCGCGCACCATCGTCGGATAAGGATGCGCCCCCAAAACGGATCCGAGCAGATAGTGCGTGCTTCGCACGTTGGTGACCCAATCGCGCATCGCCTCGTTGATGGCATCTTTCAACGTGCGGCTGCCGGACTCAACCCCCACGACTTGCGTTCCGAGCACCCGCATGCGCGCCACATTGAGCGCCTGCCGCGCCATGTCCTCCGTGCCCATGTACACGACGCATTCGAGCCCGAGGTGTGCGGCCACCGTTGCAGAAGCGACTCCGTGCTGTCCCGCTCCCGTTTCCGCAATGATGCGCGGCTTGCCCATTTTCACCGCGAGCAGGCCCTGCCCAATGGCATTGTTGATTTTGTGCGCGCCGGTGTGCAGTAAATCTTCGCGCTTCAAATAGATCCGCGGCCCGCCGAGCTTTTCGGTCAGCCGCCCGGCAAATTGCAGCGGCGTGGGGCGGCCGGCAAAGTTTTTCAGCAAATCTTGAAATCGCGATTGAAACGATGGATCCGACTTCGCAGCATCATACGCGCGCTCGAGCTCAAACAGCGGAACCATCAGCGTTTCGGGCACGTAGCGCCCGCCGTAGGGACCAAATCGTCCTGGCGCTGTAGTCGGCGACTGTAGAATCGAGCTCATCTTCTATTTCTAATTTCTGATTTCCATTTTTCTGCCGTTTATTTCCGTTCGCCCCGGCGGACTTCCTGAATGAACTCGCGCATCCGGCCGTGATCTTTTTTCCCCGGCCTGGATTCCACGCCGCTGGCAACATCCACCGCGTACGGCCGCACAATGCGCACCGCCGCAGCCACATTCTCGACCTTCAGGCCGCCTGCCAAAATGATACGGTGGCCGGTTGCGGCGCGCCGGGCCACATCCCAATCCGTTGTACGCCCCGTACCACCATATTGGCCTGTGTACGCGGCGTCAAACAGAAACGCAGAAGCCTCCGAATATTCATCGAGGGTCTTCAAATGAAAATCGGGCTCGACGCGAAAGGCTTTCCAGACAGAAACGTCGCGGGAAACTTCCGCAACCGTCTCTGGTGTTTCGTCGCCATGAAGCTGCGCGGCATCGAGCTTCAGCAATTTACACAACGCCGTCACTTCCGCCGGCGAAGCGTTAACGAAAATTCCTACCGCTTCGACTTTTTTCGGAAGCTGCGGGCGGATTTTTGCGGCTTCGGTTTCGGCGATGTAGCGCGGGCTCTTCTCGTAGAAGTTGAACCCCAGTAGATTCGCGCCCGCATCGATGGCGGCAACCGCGTCGGCTGCATTCGTGATCCCGCAAATTTTGACGCGGACCATGGCTGGCTACAGAGCGCCGGCGGGCGGCGCAAGAAGAGCGGCAAGCGCCGCGCCCGGATCGGGCGAGAGCATCAGGCGAGTGCCGACCAGGAAGGCGTCAAATCCGGCAGAGCGGAGTTTTAGTAATTCGCTCTGCGTACGAATACCAGATTCGCTGACCGCGATACACTCGTCGGGAATACGTCCGGCCAATGCTAACGAAGTCTCCACGTTGACGGTCATCGTCTTCAAATCGCGATTGTTCACGCCGATAATTCGCGCTCCTGCGGCAAGGGCGCGCTCCAATTCCTCGGCGGTATGAACTTCGACGAGCGGTTCCATGCCGATCTCGCGGCCCAGAGCGATGAGGTCCCGAAGCAGCGCATCTTCCAGCGCCACCACCATCAGAAGAAAACTGTCGGCGTCATTGGCACGGGATTCCCACACTTGCCACGGGTCAAATATAAAATCCTTGCGAAGTACAGGAAGCTGAATCGACTTGCGGGCATCGCGCAGATTTTTCAGCGAGCCCCGGAAAAATTCGCCTTCGGTGAGAACGGAGAGCGCACAGGCTCCTGCCGCTTGCAGCGACTGCGCCAGCTCCACGGGTTCGAATGGTTCGCGAATCACTCCACGCGAAGGCGAAGCCGGCTTCAGCTCTGCGAGAACGTTCAATCCGTCGCGGCAAAGCGCCGCGGAAAAATCGCGCAGCGGCGTGGCCGCTTTCACTCCATATTTCAGCGCCGCCTCCGGCAATACGCGCTTGCGGTGGTCCACCTCGGCGCGCCGCGCTTCCAGAATGCGGTCCAGCACTGTGCCGGTGTTGGCTTGAGCAGACATTGCGATAACTTTGTATGCTAGGGGTGTGCGGAGGCAGAGTCAAATCCGGTGATTTGCGGCCGGTGACGAGATAGAAAGCGCTGCGGCGATGATGTACTTCGGATAGGGAGAAGCAATGGGACACGGCGAAGCCTATGGAGGTTTACTGAAAGAAATCGCGGAGGAAGCGGATGCGATTGCGATGCGATATTTTCGCGGCGACGAATTGCGCATCGACCGCAAGGGCGATGGAACCGCGGTGACGCAGGCGGATCGCGCCGTGGAAGAGATGGCGCGGGCCAAAGTGGCGGCCAGTGGGTTGCCGCTGGACGTTCTTGGCGAAGAGATGGGCGGCGGCGATACGAAATCACCAAGCGCCGAGCGGGCGCGCATGATTATCGATCCGATCGACGGTACGGAAGAATTTTCGCGCGGCATCCCCACTTTCGGCACGCTGATGGGAATTGAGTCGAATGGCGAAATCGTTGCGGCGATGGTGAGCGCGCCCGGCCTACATTCGCGGTGGTGGGCGTATCGCGGCGAGGGCGCGTATCGCGATGGCAAACGGCTCCACGTATCGAACGTGAACAGCCTGGGCAAGGCGATGGTTTTTACTACTGGAACGGGTCCAAGCAAAAATGCGCACGATCAGGCGAAGATTCGCGCTTTGCTGGATGCCGCGCGCAACAGCCGCTCGTTTGGCGGGTTCTGGCAGCACATGCTGGTCGCGGAAGGCGCGATCGAGGTGGCCCTCGATTGGACTTCGAAGCCCTGGGACCTCGCCCCGCTCGGAATCATGGTCGAAGAAGCGGGAGGCCGCTCGACAAACGTACGCGGCGAGCGAACGATTTATACCGGGCAACTCGTCAGCACGAACGGAATCATTCACGACGAAGTCTTGGGGATTTTACGGCGAAGCAAGTGATGTTGCGCATCAAAAGAGTCTACGAAAAACCGGCGAAGGAAGATGGCAGTCGCGTGCTGGTGGACCGTTTGTGGCCGCGCGGGATGAAAAAAGAAGCAGCCAAGATTGATTTGTGGATGAAGGAAGTCGCTCCCAGCGACGCGCTGCGAAAATCCTTTTGTCACGACGTGGACAAATGGCCGGAGTTTCAAAAGAGATACCGTGCCGAACTGAAACAGAAAAAAGAACTGCTCGCGGAATTGAAGAAAATGGAAAAAGAGCACGGCACGTTGACGCTTCTGTTCGGCGCAAGAGACGAGGAACACAACCAGGCGGTAGTTCTGGCGGAAGTTTTGAAAGCGATGTGATGGAACATTTCCGCGCACAAATCGGCGAAATTCACAGGACACCAGTGGACGGAATGGCTCTCCAAATTGGCCGTTTCGCCCGACGCTCACAAACCATAGACTTTTCATCCCGAATTATTCCTGGATCTTTCCGTTGGAGGTTCCGATGAACGTGCGACAGCAAGCCGAAAAAGCCGAACAATTCCGAAAACTCCATCATGGGCCGCGAATGCTGGTGCTCGCGAACGCCTGGGACGTGGTGAGCGCCCGGATTCTGGAAGAATGCGGCCACCCCGCAATTGCAACCAGCAGCGCGGCGGTGGCCTTTTCCCGGGGCTATCCGGACGGTCAGCGAATCCCGCGGGACGAGATGCTGGATGTGGTGGCGCGGATTGCGCGTGCCGTGAGAGTGCCGGTAACGGCGGATCTGGAAGCGGGCTACGGCACCACCGTGAAGGACATGGTGGAAACCGTCAAAGCGGCTATCGATGCCGGCGCTATCGGGATGAACCTCGAAGACGTGACCGGTGATGATGAGAGTTCGCACGTGGCATTGCCGCTGCAAATGCAGAAGATTCGCGCAATACGCGAGACGGCGAAATCCATCGGTGTTCCTTTCGTGTTGAATGCGCGGACGGATGTGTACTTGATGCCGATCGGTCCGGAGGCCACGCGGTTCGAGCGGACCGTGGAACGGTTGCAGGCATACCGTGACGCCGGAGCCGACTGCTTGTTTGCGCCCGGGGTGTACGACCGGGAAACGATCGTCAAGCTGGTAAAGGCAGTCGAGGCCCCTGTAAACATTCTTGCGAACCCGGCATGCCCTCCGATGGCAGAATTGGAAAAAATCGGGGTGGCTCGGCTAAGTGCGGGTTCTGGGATCATGCGCGTCGCAATGGGAGCCGTGCAGCGAATTGGAAAAGATATCCTGCAAGCGCCCTCTTGCGAGACGATGTTCGCGGGAGCGATTCCCTACGCCGAGTTGAATCGCATGATGAATCGTCGTGCCAATGAGGCCAGTGCCTGAAACGAATTCTCCGCTTCACGTGTTGAACGAAGAAATTGTGGCTTGCCGCAAGTGTCCGCGGCTGGTGCGGTACCGCGAAAAAGTGGCGCGCGAAAAACGTCGCGCGTACCGCGAGTGGATCTACTGGGGAAAACCAGTTCCCGGATTTGGCGATGCTCGCGCACAGCTCTTGATTCTGGGCCTTGCTCCCGCGGCGCATGGAGCGAATCGCACGGGAAGAATGTTCACGGGCGATCGGTCCGGCGATTTTCTGTATGCCGCGCTGCACAAAGAAGGCTTTGCGAATCAGGCCACTTCCCTGCACCGCGACGACGGTTTGCAACTGAAGAACGCGTACATCAGCGCGACGTGCCGGTGCGCTCCGCCAGACAACAAACCACTGCCAAAGGAGATCGCGAATTGCCGCGGCTACGTCGAGCGCGAAGTCGAAATCTTGAAACCGAAAGCCGTGTTGGCGTTGGGGAAAATCGCCTGGGACGCATATCTTGAATTCTTGAAACAGCGCGGCGTGATTGCGTCGCGCGCGCTGTACAAATTTGCGCACGGCGCGGAAGCCGAGGTTGCCGCCGGCTTTCCGCGGGTGTTCGGCGTGTACCACCCGAGCCAGCAAAATACGCAGACCGGGCGCGTGACGCCGGCGATGTATGCGCACGTGTTGCGCCGCATCCGGCGCTTCCTGGAAGGACGCTAAGCGTGTTCTTCATTCCGGCCGCAGTGGCCTTACCTTCCCAAACAAAGGCGAAGAGAGATTCCTTCCAACAGGGTTGGAACCTTCGGTCACATCCGCAAGGCGACCGCCCGATTCGGAATCGGGGCGGGAAGAAAAAATCGCCCTGCTTCGTTCGGAATGCCGGGTAATTGGGAAGAGGACTCCAATAGGGGTGTCGTCAACAGCTTACACCTCGGTGGCGGGATTCCCCGACAGGGCCCCGGCAATCGGCCCTGTATGCCGTCTGTCACCTCCAAGTGTCTATTTTTCAATCCTTTACGGCACCATCTAAGAGCGAGCAATGGCTCCTTAGCTGCATTCCCTGTCTACTCCAGCCTTTAGCAGGAGGAGACTATGAAGCGAAAGAAACTCAGCAGTGTATCTGTGGGCGTCACGATCTTGGCGGCACTCGGTTTGGCGGTAACTTGCAGAGCGCAGGATCAGCCCCAGGAAACGCCGCGCCAAGCGACAGCCCAGACGCCCGAACAGCAGAGGCAGAAGGCGGACGGGGAACGGCATGGGCTGCCGATTGAAACCTACGCCGTCGCGCCGGGGACGAAATTTCTGGTGCGACTCGAAGACGAGCTCGGCACCAGGGGCACGAAGGAAAACGAAAAGTTCAAAGTGAGGACGCTGGAGCCGCTGGAAGCCGGCAGCGGGATCTATCTGCCGCCGGGAGCGGAGATTCACGGGCACATCAGCCACGTGGAACCGGCGGGAGTGGCAGGACGCGCGAAACTCTGGCTGACGTTCGATGAGATCCACACCAAATTCGGCAGCCTGCCGATCGTGGCGGAAGTCATAAGCGTGCCCGGCGACCATAGCGTGAAAACGGCTCCGCAGAAGGAAGGACTCATCGAGGGTCGGAGCAGTACGCAACAGGATGCAACACAAGCCGCGGCGGCAGGCGCAGCGATTGGCGCCGTGAAGGGCGTAAAGGACAAAGACAAGAAAGAAGCCGCCGAGGGCGCGGCCTTAGGGGCGCTGACCGCATACCTCATGGAGTCAGGGCGCGGCCACGAGTTGAACCTGCCCAAGGGCACCAAGCTCGAATTGGAACTCGAACGGGCGCTGTACCTCGTAAAGGAATGAGGGAAACCGACCTGGGAGGATCATTAGCATTCGTCCAACTCGCCCGGCAAATCGCTTAATGGAAGCGATCGGGGTCGAATTGAAAATCCACCAAGCCGTCGCGATAGTCGATCTTTACATCCAGAAGGTGCAGCATCGCGAATCCGAGGATGCCGGCGATTTCGGTTCCGGCGCCCTCGCTAATCTGGGACATATCGAAGGATACCAAGCCTTTCCGGTCATGCTTGAAATGGGAAAACTGAAGATTTACGGCGTCTGCCCGGTAGATCTTATTGACGACCCCATTGATGCCCTTCACCGTGGTATCGGAGTCGCCAGACACTCCCGTGCTCTCGCGCGCGAACTTGGGTGAAATCATGTCGTCAAAGGCTCCCGAATCGATCAGGAACAACACGGGGTCCGAATCGTTCACGCGCGTGGGAATCAAGAGGTCATGACCAAAACGAAGGATGGGCGTGTACGATTTCATTTCGGGCGCGATGTACTGGTCGTAAAACTGCAGTGGGGCCGCCGCGCCAGAATCGGAAGCGGATTGCGCGGCCGGCTCTCCCGGGCGTGGCGGCAGCTGGCTTAATTTTAGTTTGTTATCCGGAAAGTCCATGTCCACGAGATACTGGGAGAAAAGGTCGGCCCCGATAAGTCCTTCTTCGCCGGTTCGGAATTTTTTGTCGGTCACGTCCACATAACATCCCTGAAACTCAAGGTCACCAATGCGCACCGAATCGGCGAAACCCACGTAACCACTCGCGCTACCTTTGTCACCGATACCTCTTATATCTGTTTGCACGACTCGCTTGATTCCAGCCTTTTCCGCAAACTTGCCATTGACCAAAATTCCGCTTGCGCCGGTATCCAGCAGCAATACCGCGGCAGTCCCGTTCAATTTGGCGACAAGTCCGGCGCCGCGGAAATGCCGCGCGCTAGACCAGAGTGTCTCGAGATTGATTGACGTTGAACTGATCTTCGTTCGCAAACGGCACGAATGGTTGGTTTGATTTTCGCTGTCCTGAAGCACGGTGAGCTCATGCTCGAGATCCGTACGCACTTCCGCATCGTCATTCGTTTCGCCGGCCAAGTAGGCCTGCAACGCCTTGATAGACTCTGCAAAACGTAGCGTTCCCATCCAGGCCTTCCTGATGTCGGGATCTGCTGGATCCAGCTCGTAGGCTCGGTCGATCATTTGCTTTGCGCTCTTGTGGAAAGAAAAGGCCGCATAGAGTCGCGCCATCCCCAGATAGGCGCGCGCATCGCGCGTTCCTCGCTTGATCTCCTTGAGAAACTCTTTTTCTGCTTCGTCCATTTTCGCTTGCCGGAAATACACTTCACCCATCGCGACGTGCACAGCCGACAGAGGAGGAGCCAGCTCCACAGCTTTGGCAGCAGCGGTGGAGGCATCGGAAAGGCGTTTTTGCTTAAGATAGACGCGCACTAGGCCGACGTAAGCAAGAGCAGATTGTGGATCTTGCTCTATGAGGGCCTTGTACTCGTTCTCAGCATCGCTGAGTTTTCCAGTGCGATAGAGTTGCAGGGCCTTCGCGAATGCAGCTGCTCGAGGAGAAGCGGCTGCAGTTCCAGGAACCACGGGCGCAGCGGCGACCGTAGCCTGAGAGGGCGTGGACGAAACTGGCACCTGGGCGCAAAGCGGGAGAAATGGCGTAACGAAAAAGAGCAGGAATGCTGACAACAGGAGAACGACGCGTCCGGACATGGGAGTCTCCGAACCATAGGTTTCAGGACGAGTGCTCGCTACTATAACAAATTTTCCGCGGCCTTCTGCAGTGGTAATGCTTGATCAACCCGCCTACTCAACGTGCTTTAAATAGCCAAGCGGAACGTGCGGAGACCCCACGCCCGGTTTTTGTAAGTGTTGCATCTAAAGGAGTTAGCTATTGCGCAATTCGTTTAGAATCAGCACTTGCGAGGAGTTCGTGTAAGTGTTGATTCTAAATGGCTTACGTTGTGCTGGAATTGGGCGAATTGACCTCGTTTCGTGCGCTCATGGAAGCGGCTAGAAGCCATCGCATGAATACGTTCGCGAAGTGAAGGACTGCCTGCAAGACCTAAAGCCCGAGCTCCACCGCGTTATTCATGGCGGAGCTTCTTGACCCGGTCGGGGCAGGCGCAGCTCCGACCTCCTGAAAGGCATTGCTCGGCGCAAGCTGCAGTACGACCAGATTGGGCGCAGGTCGGCCCGGAGACCCGTTTAGGAAGAGTTCGCAAGACGAAAGGACGAAAGAGTTGCGCAGGTTTACCTAGGAAAGAGTGTATCACATAGCTATCGAAAATCAAGAGGAATTTTTCGGCAGCTCATCAGGGAATGCGACTTGATACCTGCGTGTGTAGCCAGACAGGGACGCGCTGAGCCGCCCCTAGAGCGCAGACATCGGGTTTGTAGGAAGCGGTGCCAACCGCAGGTAGACGCGTCGCGAGATGGTCAACAGAAAAAAGAAAACGGTCAAGCAATTGGGAGGTAGTAATACAGGTCGAGAGAAGGCGGCTTGATGCCCTGAGTGCGCAGGAGGACAGTCATTTGGGACGTGTGGCGCATCTCGTGAAACATGACGTTCCAGAGCAGGCCATCCACGGTGAAGCGTTGCGCTGGCCGGTCGTGCACGGTCACAATGCGTTTCAACTCGCGGTCATCGAGAGTGGGGAGATACGCGAGAGTGCCCTGCTCGACAAGCCGCCAGTAATCCAGCAGCATTTGGAGCGGGGAGCCGGCAAAAACAGGGCCGCCCTGAGTATCCTTCAACCCGGGAATGGTCCGCCGCACCGGCAGTTCGCGCAGGATCTCTTCGCGGATCCAGAAGTCCTCCGTGGCGACCAAGTGAAACATGAGGTCCTTGATGCAGTGAAACTTGTCGCCATTCAGCAACGGGCGGGATAAAACTTCGTCCGGCACGGCCTGCAGGCCCGCCCACAAGTTCCTGCGTGCGCGAACGAGGTAATCGTAGGTCTCCGGAACGTTCATTCGTCCTTCCCTCCAAACTCACTCTGCTAACATATCTACATCGTTGGCAATCTCAAACACCAACGACCTCGGCTGCTTTAGGAGGCTTCAAGTAAGCTGATTCTAAGCCCAACTGAGGAGGAGTTCACTACCGCAGCCATCTGCTGGTGATCTCGGATACAATTTCGTCCGGGGGTGGCCTATGAATCGCTCACCATTATTTGTGCTGGGCCTGCTGCTTTTTTCAACCGATTGTTCTGGGCAGACAACCCCGGGCGACTCTCAAACACTGCAGGCTCTGCTCTCGGAAGTGCGGCAACTGCGGCAGGATTTGCAGACCACGACCATCGCGGGGCAAAGAGCGCAGATTCTGATCTATCGCCTGCAAGGACAGGAAGCGGCTGTCGCGCGTGCATCTCAGCGTCTCGAGGAGGCGCGCGAAAAACTCGCAAGAACTCAAGACGAACGGAAACACGTGGCCGCTGACGTCAAGCGGTTCGAAGATTCCATAAGTGACACGGAGAGTCCTACCGCGCAAAGGAAAGAGATTGAGCAAAATATACTTCCGCAGCTCAAGGCAAGAGTAGAGTCGCTAGATAGCCAGGAACAGCAACTGCAAACGCGAGAGATAGACGCGGAGCAACAACTGCGAGCGGAAGAGGTCAGACTCAGCGACCTCCGCGACCAGTTGGACCGTCTCGATAAGGCTCTGGAGAATGCGAGCCGGCGGTGAACGGGGCGGTCGGACTCAGCGGCGGTTGGCGTCGGTGAGAGCGAGGACGGCATAGGCGGAGGCAGCGTCGTTCATGAAGAGGGCGGTGCCGGGACTCAGGTGATGGGCTTCATTTTTGTTTAGGGAGTAGGCCAGCCAAAAGCCTTCGGTCTTGTTCTGATTCGCTACCAGCCAGGCGAGGGCGAGCTTCTGTTGCGGATTGTCGCGAGGGAAGCCGGCCTGTTGGAGCGCGAAGGCGATCAGCCCGGTGGCGTACCCATCGCTCTTCGCTTCCTGCGGGGTGCCATCGTTTCGTTTCCAGCCGGCAACGAGTGAAGGAAGACTCCAGCCTCCGTCCGGCTGTTGCTTGGCCAGAACTTCCGCGATGATGGCTTTACGCTGTTGCGGATCGAGGAGTCCGGGCACTTTCGCCGAAGCCCACAAGAGAGCAACACGGTTGATGGCAGGTTGCGCCGCGGATTCGCGATTCAGGTAATCGCGCAACAGTTTGAGATTATTCTGGATTTCCGGTTTCGCGAGATAGTTTCCGGGGGCGGTGCCCGCAGCGACGGCGGCAAGAGTGGCTCCATAATAGTCCGAATCGTCCGCTTCCCACGGCTCATTGGCAAAACGCAGCCATGACCAAGCGCCTTTCTTATTTCCGGAGGTTTGCTGCTCCGCCCACATGTTGTCCAGCGCGATGCGCGTGTCGTCGCTTAGTTGCCCGTGCTGCGCGTCATTGCTCGAAAGAATCAACGCATTGAGAACCGACTCGGTGCCGCGAGACTCGACGGTCTTGTACGCGCCGCGATCCGCGTCGCTATAGAACGGCACGACTTCCTTCCAAAGGCGAACGCGCTTGGTGACGTTTTCCAGAAGCCGGCGTTCGTTCGGGGAAGGAGCTTCTTCCGCGAGGGCCTTGCGGAGAGCAGGCCGCGAGAGCATATATGGGACCGCCGTATGACAGGACACGCAGAAGGTTTCGTGATCGCGCGCAGCCTTGGGCCATGCCATCCACCAGGCCGCCCGTTGATCGAGGTAACCGGCGGCGGACTTCTGGTCCCAGGTGGTGGCGATCCTTGTTTCTGGCTGATCGAAGTGAGTCGCTGTCGCGTTCGGATGCTTGGCGCCAGCGGAGATGGTTTCCGAGTGCCAACAGACCACAATGATTCCCGCGAGGAGGAACACCACCAGGATGCTTATTCGCTGCATGGTGGCTGTCATACGCAACTTCTCCTTTACGCACTGTCCCCATGAACGAGGGGCAAACTTCAGAGGTCATCTAGCCTTCCCCGAAATTCACGTCGCGGAGACTGCGCCTGCGCGTCAGTTTGGTGCATTCCAGAAAACTTGGCAAGGGGCGGGCAGATTGCTAGAGTCGAAGTGTCCAGCACAGTAGTGTTTACGCCAATCATCTAGAACATGCCGAAGAGAGGCTGGGAGCCATGGCGGAAGAAACACGGGCGGCAGTGCGAGCCATCGAAATGGTGGAGCGGAAAGACCGCGTGCTGATCGTTGAAGACGAAGACAATGCGCGCAAGGGCTACGAACAGCTTCTGCAGCGCTGGGGCTGCGACGTGGTAGGCGTGGGAACGGCGGAAGAGGCGCTGGCGAAATTTGCAAGCTACCAGCCGGACACGCTGATCGCAGACGTGGAATTGCCGGGGATGAACGGGCTGGACCTGCTGAAGCAGCTGGGGACGGAACTCCACGGCGTGCCCGCCATCATCATTACGGGCAAGGGCAGCGAAGAACGTGCGGTGGCAGCTATCGAGGCGGGGGCGTTCTGGTACATCGAAAAACCGCTGAAGGGGCCGGTGCTGCGCGCGCTGCTGGACCGGGCGCTGGGCAAAGCGCGTGACGCGCGGCAGCTCGCAGTGCTGCAGCGGCAACTGCGCGAGACGGGTCGGCTAGGCGACCTCGTGGGAGCGTCAAAGCAGATGCAGGAAGTGATGCGCATCGTGGAGACGGCGGCGCCGAGCTCGGCATCGGTGTTGATCACGGGAGAGACGGGTTCGGGCAAGGAGATTGTGGCGCGGACGCTGCACAAGCTTTCGCCGAGGGCGAATGGACCATTTGTGGCGATCAATTGTTCGGCGATTCCCGAAACGTTGATGGAGAGCGAAATTTTTGGCCACGAGCGCGGAGCGTTTACGGGCGCGGCCGAGCGGCGCATCGGGTGCTTCGAATTGGCGGACGGCGGCACGCTGCTGCTGGATGAAATCGGCGAAATGCCCGCGCCCACACAAGCGAAGCTGTTGCGCGTACTGGAAGACCGCAAAGTACGGCGGCTGGGGAGCAAGAGCGAGACACCGGTGGACGTGCGCGTCATCGCAGCGACCAACAAGGAACCGGAGCAAGCCGTCAGCGCGGGCCAGTTGCGGCAGGATCTCTACTTCCGCCTGAACGTGTTCCACATTCACCTGCCGCCGCTGCGCGAGCATAAGGAAGACATTGCGCTACTCGTCGAGCACATCCTGCGGGACGTCAACAGCAAGCATGGGAAACACGTGCGCGGGATCGGCGCGGAAGTTCTGGACATTTTCATGGGACACACCTGGCCGGGAAATGTTCGCGAGCTGCGCAACGTGCTGGAGCGCGCCGCCATCATGTGCGAAAAGGATCTGATTACGCGCTCGTGCCTTCCGGGAGAATTCGGAAAGACGGGGGCAAAAGGGCCGAGCGATCTCTCCGCGATCAAATTTCCCGTGGGAACAACTGTGGATGCGATGGAGCGCGAATTGATCCTGCAGACGCTGGGGGCGACGGGAAACAATAAAACACGGGCGGCGGAACTGCTCGGCATCAGCCTGAAAACGCTTCATAATAAGCTGAAAGAATACGGCGGCGACCGCGCCGAAGCAGAGTAGGGACGCAGAATGCAGCTGCGGCTGCGGACAAAACTTACGCTGGTGATGACGAGCCTGGTGCTGCTCGTCGCGGCAGTCTTGTCAGGTGTGTCCTTCTGGCAGTTGCTCGAACACGTGCTGCGCGAGACCAACAAGCGCACGGTGGAACTGGCGGGAGACAGTTTCGAATGGGTACAGCGCGCCCTTGCTGACGCCAGCAGCCACGGCTGGCGGCCAGAATCGAACTCCGCTGAAGACATCCACGATTACGTGCGCTACGCGCTGCAATCGAGCGAAGGGCTCCAGGCGCAGCTAAAAGCCGCGATTGGATCGCCGGCGATTTACGAAGTCACGATCATCGACAAGGACGGCATCGTCCTGGTTTCCAGCGACAAGTCCGAAGAGGGAAAATTTCACCTGGGGCGCAGCGCGATTTCGGACCTGATGCAGCGCGGCTTTCTGCACAAGGTCACGGTGTTGCGGGGCAAACCCAGGATCTACGAATACAATTTGCCTTTCAAAGCCGGCGGCCAGCCTTTCGAGATTCGCGTGGCCATATCGACCGGATTGCTCCTGGCGGAAATCGCTCCTGGCCTGCGCACGTCGGGAATCTTTGCGCTAGCAGCACTGGCGATTTCGACGCTGCTGGCCGCGGTGGTCAGCCGGGCAACACTTGAGCCGTTGCAGGACATCTCAGCCCAACTGGACCGCATTTCCGCTGGGCAATACGACGCGCCTTCACCCGAGGTTACCGGCTTCGCCGGAAGCGGGGATGAACTCGGACTGGTGAGCCGGAAAATTACACAGGTTGGCCAGCAATTGCGCGGCGTACACGAAATTTTCAGCACCATGCGCGAAAACATGAATTCCGTGATGGCCGGGCTCGAGGATGGATTGCTTTTGTTTACGCGGGACGCGCGGGCGGTGATGATCAGCCCGGCGGCGGAAAAATTTCTTGGTGAACCGGCGGGGCAATTCCTGGGGCGGCGCGTGACGGAAATTTTTCCTCCCGGGCATCCGTTGCACGAAGCGCTGCACATCGAAAGTGACGAATTGAGCGAAGTGGCGGCAGAAACGGAACTGGAGACGAGCGAAGGCCCGAAGCGCGTGAGCGTCAGCGTCCAAGCCATCCAGGAAGACGGCGAGCGGATGGGAGCGCTGGTGACGCTGCGGGACCTGGACTCGCTGGAAAGCATCAATACCCAGCTGCAAGTGAGCGAACGGCTGGCGGCGCTGGGACGCATTACCGCTGGTGTGGCGCACGAAGTGAAGAACCCGCTGAATTCCATGCGGCTGTGGCTGGAAAACCTGAAGGAATCGCTTCCCGCGGAGTCCGACGGCGCGTCGCAACAAGCCGTTCAGGTGCTGGACAAAGAAATCGACCGGCTGGACGCGGTCGTGAAGCGCTTCCTTGATTTCACCCGGCCGATGGATATCCGATTGGAACAGACGCAGCTGGCGGAACTCTTGAAGGAAGTGCTCGAGTTCGCGCGCCCTCAGCTTCAGAAATCCAACATCCAACTAGCTCAATTGTTGCCGATCGATGTGCCGGAAGTTTACGTGGATCGCGCGTTGCTCAAGCAGGCGGTGCTGAACCTGGTGCTGAACGCAGCGGAAGCCATGCCCAACGGCGGACAATTGCGGCTGGTGTTGAGCCGCCGCGGGGAAATGGCAGAAATTACAGTGGGCGACACCGGCAAGGGCATTCCAATGGAAAACCGACAGAAAATATTTCAACTGTTTTTCACCACGCGTCCAGGGGGTAGCGGAATAGGACTTGCGAGCACGTTTCGAATTGTGCAGCTTCTCAATGGTTCGATAGACTTTACTTCGGAGGTCGGCCGGGGCACAACGTTCCGAATCGAATTGCCACTCGCGGCCTGAACATGACGGAAAACCCAGTCCGATCCTTGGTGGTATTGGCACGCGGCTGTTCGCACTTTTTCATTCTTCTTTGTTGCGCGACGTTGATATTGGAGGGATGCAGCGCAAGGAGGCGGCCGGATATTCCGTGGGCCACGGCGATAATGGTACGGCCTGCAGCACAGGCGCGCATAACGGAAGGAAACGGCGCTTCCGATGATCCATTGCCCGAGCTGCGGTTCGAATTGCCGCCTGTTTCCAGCCGGCTGATCGGTTTACGTCCTGTGCCACTGCGGCCGCGCAACAGCGTGTCGTCCAATGCTGCAGCTGGAAACGATTCCGAAAAGTCCGACGCGCCAACGATTGCTCCACAGCTAACGCCGCAAGAATCCGCGGTTGCTCAGCAACAGACGAATGAGAGCTTGAATATTGCAGAGAGAAATCTGGGGGCCGCGCGCGGAAAAACGCTGACCGCCGCGCAGACGGACCTGGTGTCCAAAATCCGGGGGTTCATCAACGACGCGCGCGCAGCCGCGCAGATCACGGATTGGAGCCGCGCGCGCAGCCTGGCGAAGAAAGCGCAGGTGCTCTCCGAGGAACTCGCCAGTTCGCTCTAGCTCGTGATTTGCATTCAGCTTTCCTTCGCGCGAGATGAACCTCGTTCATGCAGACCTATGGGCTGCCAAGTATGCCCTCTTCAGATGCGCTAAGATGACAATATGAAGAAGTTCGATGTGGCCATCGCGGGTGGCGGAGTAATTGGCGGGGCCATCGCGCTAGAGCTGGCGCGCAACGGCCTGCGAGTGGCGGTGTTTGACCGGCAGCAACCAGGGCAGGAAGCGTCCTGGGCCAGCGCGGGGATTCTTTCTCCGGCGCCGGAAAGTCCGGGGATGATTGTGATGGTGCCGCTGGGAAAGGCGAGCCTGGCGCTTTATCCCGAATTTGTTGCGCGGGTTGAAGAGATTTCGGGAAAAAGCACGGGTTTCCGGCCGAAAGGAACGCTGGAGGCGCTGTTTTCGCATGATACGAAAGCAGAGCTCAGCACTATTATCGCGCTGCATCACGGCTTGGGATTGCGGGCTGAGCCGCTTCGCGCCGAAGACGCCCGCGAACTAGAGCCGGCGCTGAGCGAAGAAGCCGAAGCCGCCGTGCTGCGGCCGGACGAGGCGTCCCTTGACAACCGCGCCCTGACGGCGGCCATTCTGGAAGCAGCGCAACGCAGCGGCGCGGAGATTTTCTCTGCAAACGGGGCGAAAGCGATTTGGCGGGAGAAGAATCGGTGCGCCGGCCTGATTCTGCAGAAGGAAAAAGCGGAAGCCCAATGGACGATCATCGCCGCGGGGTGCTTTTCGGCAGCGATTGAAGGAATTGCGCCGTACGCGCCGGTGCGCCCGGCAAAAGGACAGATGGCCGCGCTGCGCGCCGATGAGTTGAAGATAGAGCGCGTGCTGTGGTCGGAGAAAATCTATCTGGTGCCGCGCAACGACGGGAGAATCGTCGCGGGGGCGACTGTCGAGTACGCCGGCTTCGATAAGCGGACAACCGCGGGCGGCATTGAAAAAATTCTTTCCGCCGCGATTGAACTTGCGCCGGGCCTTGCGAACGCGCGCATCGAAGAAACCTGGGCAGGCTTGCGGCCAGACTCTCCCGACCATCTGCCGGTACTCGGACCGACGGACATGGATGGCCTGCTGATAGCGACGGGGCACTTCCGCAGCGGAATCCTGCTGACCCCTATTACAGCCCGACTGGTTCGCGAATGGATTACGGAACAGCGCGTGAGCGTGGATTGGGACCGCTTCAGCCCGATGCGATTTCAAGTGGAAAGGGCCGCGGCAACGAGGAAAATGCCCGCGTGAGACTAATTACCTCCGCACTAATGATGAGATTCCTCCAATAGTTCGAGGCGCTAAACTAAAAACGAAATAGCGGAAACGGGAATCCGGGCAGCGTTCGCCTTGGAGTGCGTTCGCGCCGATGGGGCTCCTCGCGAGAGACAACAGGAACGAATGGTTGCGAAAGTTTGCCTGGATCGCTCGGCGGCAAATGTTCAGCGTCCAGCAGGAGCGCGTGATCGAGCACAACATCCAGCGTGGTGCCGCGCGGCAGCTCCGCTTCCGGACCGCGGGTAAGTAAAACTGCGACCAGGCCTGCGGCGGCACCGGCTCCGTGTCCAATGACAAGACTCGCCCTCGACCGGCTGCCCGCCAAAAGGCCGACGTAGCCTCCCACAGGGCCGCCAATGGCTGTGGCAAGCGCTACGGTGCCAACATCCCTGCCAACCGCGCCGGGGCCAGTGACGACTCCTTCCGGAGTGACGCCCTCCCTTCCGTCGCGATCGACGCTGCTGGGAGTCGCCTTCAATTCGATAGTGTAGCCGTTCGGAAGGGTCATCTGCTCGAGGGCGATGCGAAACTCGCCGCGTCCTCGAATCCGCCCGGGCCGCTTGGCTTCGACAATCTGGCCGCGGACGAACGAGCCCATGGGAATCACGATGCGATTGTTGCGAGCGATAGGATAGGCAGTCTCGAAGTAGACAGAATCTCCGGCTTTGGCGGTGCGGGAGTTGATGCCATTGCGAAGCAGGAGCGGGAGCCTCGTACCGGTTGGGACGGCGACTTGAGTAACGTTTGAAGCGAGAGCGACGGAGTTGACGGATTCTTGCGGTGGGAGCGCTGACGCTGGCGCGGAACTTGAGGAAGGTTGCTGCGCGGAAAGGCGTATCGCCGGAGGCATTGAAACAACCAAACTGCAGATGACAGTGCGCATTAGGAGCCGACGGAGCATTGAATTCACCTCAAAGGCTGACCTGGCCGCCGAAATGAAATGCATGGCAGGCTCCAGAAGGCAGAAAAGGTTGAAGAGCGTGCGAATTTCGCCCGTATTGCGCAAGACCTTTTCTGCCTAGTATTTACGGCTAGGCGAAGGAGAACTTGGCAGAGGAGAAATTAGCGGGACGCATTTCAGGGATCGAGACAGCAATCGAAGGCAGGCATCGCTGTCAGCCAGAGACGACAACCTCTTCAGCGCGCTGCGATCCCGCTGGCGTTTGCAGCAACTTAACCTAGTGGTCTGGGGGCTGCTGGCGCACGGGAGGTTGGTAGACGGGCTGAAATTGTCCGAGATTGTTAAATTGAATCTGACTGCCGTCCAACGACAGATCGCGTTCGAGGACTACGTCCATGGTGGAGCCGCGCGGAAGTTCAGCGTCCGGACCGCGCGTGAGCAGAACAGCGGCAAGACCGGCCGCCGCGCCGATTCCTGCACCAATACCTGCGCCCTTGGGGGTGCGTGTAGCGATGGCGCCTATGCCAGCTCCAGCAGTAGTTGTGGATATGACCGTCCCAGCTTTCTCGCCTTTGTTGCCGCCGCCGGTGACTTTCCCTTCCGAATCCATGGTCTCTTTTCCGCCAGAATCCGCGCTGCGCGGGGCGGCCCGAAGGTCAACCGTGTAGCCGTTTGGCAGAATCAGGGTATCGAGGCGCATGCGAAATTCGCCCCGGCCTTTGACGCGGCCAGGACGTTTGGCTTCCAGCAATTCGCCGCGCAGATAGGAACCGACGGGGATTATGATGCGATTGTTCTCGGTAATCGGAAAAGAAGTTTGCAGATAGACGGAGTCGCCGGCTTTGGCGCTGCGGGTGGAGATCCCGTTCTGAAGGACAACGCCTACTCGCGTTCCAGAAGGAACCGTGACTCTTTCAGCGGAGGCTGCTGTTTGCGCTGGAGCAGGCTTCGGTGCCACAGGAGGTGGCGCGTCGGACTGCGGCCCTTCAGGCTGCTGAGCGGCGCAGGACGTACTCATTGCCAGAATGCTTGCGATGAAAAACAGGTTCGGGCGGAACGATCGGCGTAACACATCTCTCATGGCAACCCTCCGCGGCACTTGATGCGATGCATCAAGCAGCGATTCCGGATGCCTGAGTATAACCCCGCACGCTCTTTGTATCGCCAAATTTGACCGGGGAGAAAACGAGGGCTACGCTTGAGCAACAGTCAGGAGAATGGCATGGCGAAGCTGGCGTTGATTTATGGGATGAGGCTACTGCCCGAGGAAGATCTTGGCGAGGTGAAGGACGCAACAGTAGTGCTGAAGAACGGCCGCACGGCGCGCGTGACCATGCACTTGATCGAAGGCAGTAAGGAAGAGATTGAGAATACCTTTCGCCAATCCATCGAAGCGTTTTTTGAGATGTATCCGGAGATTTGAAGAGCACGCCCCTGCAGCCAGCTTTTCAGCGGTTGCCGAAGTTCTCGGGATCGGCGTTGGGATCGCCAAGATTGTCGTTGATGAGAACCGTGGATTGGCCGGTCAATTCGAAGCGCTTGCGGCATTTGTAGCAGGCCACTAAATCATCCAGCCGCACCATGTAAGAACTGGCCTTCGCAAACTTTTTTCTGTCTTCTTCGCCGATTCCGCGCGGCAAGTCCTTTTTCTTCCGGCAGACCTTCCATCGCACGGGAGCCTCAAATTCCCCGCGGCAACTGGGGCAGATCAGCTTTACTTTCCGGGTTTCTTCTTTTTCGGTATAAAACTGGCGCTCGTCCATGATTAAGGCGCGGGTGCGCTCACCGCTTCCCCGATTGTAACAAATTCGAGGCCGACGTCACGCCAGCGCGGCAGCCAATGCTCGAGAGCGGCGAGCGTGTGGGAGCGGTCGCCATTCATCTGGCGATGCGAACCGTCGTGGAGACAGAGGACATCGCCCGTTCCGGAGGTGGGCCTCGAGCCATTTCCCAGGCTTCGTTGCGCATGGTCAGCGATGGGCTGCAGGCGCGAAATCAGCCACTCCAACGGCCTCTCCTTCCAATCCCCAGGAAGCAGCGTCCACATCGCCGTGCGGTAACCGAGTTCGCAAGCGGCTGGAACGACCCACGGATTGCGAAATCCAAATGGTGGGCGAAACCACTTTGGCGGCGAGCCCAGCACATTGGAAATTGCGTCATGGCACAGGCGCAACTCAATCCTGATTTCCCTGCGGGTAAGCCGGAAAAGATTCGGATGCGTCTCCGTGTGATTGCCCACCAAGTGCCCGCGCGCGACCGCTTCCTTCACAAGCTCCGGACATTCACGCACATACCGCCCAATTAGAAAAAATGTGCCCTTCGCTCTGTAGCGGTCCAGCAGATCGAGCAGCTTCGGAGTCATGGAAGGATTCGGCCCGTCGTCAAAGGTAAGCGCGAGCTTGCGCGCGGAGTTTGTGCGGCAAATCGTGCGCCCGAAGAGCTGCGAGCGCGGATGTGCGGCACCGTAGGCGGCGGCAGCTCCCAGGGCCGCGGCAGCACCCGGCACAGCGATGAAAAGCGAATTCATGCCGCCTTCCCTCTACAAGAATCGTAACGATCTGCGTCCTGCAATAGTTCATTCGGCAGGCTATATCGAGAATCGGGACACTGATTGTACCAATTTGGTTCAAATTCAGGAGAGTGTTCCTTCCAGGGAAGCGATTCCTTCGACTTCGATCGAGCATTCTGTAAGCGAAAGAAATTGGGCAACTTAGCGCCTTCCTGCAGACACGATTCTTCGCAAGATTGGACTGTCTATTGCTGTGGAAGTGAGCATCGTCGTGTGTGAAAAATCCACATCGAGGAATTCCAGAGCTCGCGTTATTCGGGAACGGCTCCGCATGCGGTTGCTCCGATTCTCCACGCTAGTCGCCGGAGTATCGCTATTGGCTGCGCCACCGCGTGCGCGAACGCAGCGGCCGGATTGGCAAGCACAGGTAAGGAAATATGCCGAGGCGCAAGACTGGATTTCGGCGATGAGGATTGTTGACCGCGAGGCCGCTGCAGCGCCGCAGGACATGGATGTGCGTGCGTGGCGTGCCCGGGTTCTGAGCTGGTCCGGACACTTGCCGGAAGCGGAAAAGGAATACCTGGAAATTCTTAAGCTCGCGCGGAACGATCCGGACGACTGGATGGGGCTGGCCGGCGTGTACTCTCGCGAAGGAAAAATGGAAGAGGCTCTGCGGGCGCTGAGCCGCGCCGTGGAGCTTGACCCGCAACGCGCGGACCTGCATGCGGCGCGAGCGCGGGCGCTGCGCGCCGAGGGTGAGCGAATCGAAGCCCGTATGGAATTCCAGAAAGCACTCACTCTCGATCCCGCGAGCGCAGAGGCACAGGCCGGGCTGCTTTCACTTCGCGGCGAGCCCAGGCACGAATTGCGTCTTAGCGAAGACAACGACCTATTTAATTTCACGAGTGCGAATCACGCCGGATGGGTAAGCCTGGCATCGCACTGGACGCAACGCTGGGGCACGAACTTCGTGGGAAGTTTCTACGAGCGGGCAGGAGTCCGCGCAGGGAAGTTTTCCGGCGCCATTACCGGACGCTCACATCGGTGGGGAGCTCTTACAGGAGGCGCCGCCGTGGGACATGACAACGCGGTGATACCCAAGAGCGAAGCCTTTTTTGACGCCGACCATGGATGGAAGACCGGTGAAAACAATTTTGTGCGTTCCGTGGAATTTTCCTACGCGCAGCACTGGTATTGGTATCAGCAATCGCGAATTCTGACTTTGAATAGCACGGTCATTGCCTACTTCCCGCGCGAATGGACGCTGTCGCTGGGAGCCACGGGCGCGCGCAGCACGTTTTCAGGGACTGGCGCGGAGTGGAAGCCTTCCGGAATGACACGCCTGGGGTTTCCTTTGGCGAATTGGGACAAGAGGCAGCTGTCTGGAAACATATTTTTCGCCGTTGGCACGGAAGATTTCGCGCAAATCGACCAGATCGGCAGATTCGCTTCGCAAACTTATGGCGGCGGATTGCGCTTCCAGATAAACAGCCGTCAGGACGTCACGGGCTACGCTTCGTATCAGAAACGCACGCAAAACAGAACAGACACAAATTTCGGATTGAGCTATGGAATCCATTTTTGAACGGCTCTGGAGGCTAGGGCCGGCAGCGTTTGTACTGAAGGCCATCGTCGCTGCCATCGTCGCGGATGCGCTGCTGCTGGCGTTTATCCTGCTTCGGAGGACATACCGAAGGCGGTATTTCGCCAGGCGCGACGCGCGCGTCTTTGAACTGCGGCAACAATGGGACGCGCTGGTTTCCGGCAAGGTCCCTTACGAATCCTGGCGCAAAAAGCCTTTCGACCGGCGCATTGTCGAAACCATGGCGCTGGATGCTTTTGAAGCATCGGGGGCGGGAGAATCGGCTCGGCTGCTGAAATTCCTGCGGCAAAGCGGTTTGATCGAGAAGCGCATCTTTGAAGCGCGGCGGCAGACCGGCTGGAGGCGCATGCGGTCGCTGGTGGCTCTGGGGCGAACGCGCGCGCCGGAAGGAATTCCTGCTTTGGCGGAAGCTCTGCGCGACTGCGATCTGGAAGTACGGCTCGCGGCACTGCGAGGTTTGGGACGTATGGCCTGCCCGGAGGCGGGGGAAGAGATTCTGGCATGGGTGGGCGAAAAGGGATTGTCCGTGCCTGCGCTGCCTTTGCAGAGTGCTTTGATCCAGTGTTGCGTGGAGCGTCCGCAGTTGCTTCTTCCGTATGTCCAACATGCCGAGGGTCCACTGCGGGAGGTCCTCGGCCGGGTTCTCGGGGAAGTAGCGACTCCGTCCCTAGGTTTGGATCTGCTGCAATTTGTCGGCGACGACCTCGATGAATTGCGAGCCGCGGCGGCCCGCGCCATGTCCCACACCAAGTCTGGCCTGGCGTTTGACCTTCTCAACGAGCTGGCTCGGGACCCGATTTGGTTTGTCCGCTTGCGCGCGATCGTGAGCTTGGGAAAGCTCTCCGAGGCGCGGGCAATTCCCTCCTTATTGCGCGGGCTGATGGATTCAAACCGACTGGTGCGATTGCGTGCTGCAGAAGCCCTTGTGGAACTAGACGCCCCCATGGTTGCAACTTTCGGGCAGGTGGTAGAGACAGGAGATCGCTACGGATTACACGCGTATTTGACCGCGCTCGAAAATGCGAATTTGCGGGCAAAGCTGGAGCAGGAACTTCAAAACAGCACGGAACTCAAGGAAGAAGTAAGGGAGCGTCTGCAAAAAGTGGTGCGCACGGGGACTCTTCCAGCCGGAGAGACTGCGGTCAGCGAAAGCTCGCCGGATAGAGCGGCGTTGCTGCCATGATTCGATTCCTGGACATCGCGAACCACACGCTCTTTTGGTATTACCTGGCCAGCAATTTCTCTTATTTGCTGATGCTGATGATTGCCTTGCAGACGAGCGCCGCGCATCAGCACAGTCTGGAGAGCCATCGCTTGAGCTGGATCAAAGATTCTGCCATGGCGCCGCCTATCGCGATCATAGCCCCCGCGCATAACGAAGAAGGCTCCATCCGCGTGGCTGTGCGTAACCTCCTGGAGCTGGATTATCCGGAACTGGAGGTCATCGTTGTCAACGATGGATCAGAGGATCGCACACTCGAGGAAATGCGCGAAGAGTTTCGCTTGCGGCTGGTCCGCGCGGTGTATATTCCGCAAGTGAAGAGCGCGCCGGCGCGTGGATTGTACCGCAGTGATGTTGACACGAGACTTCTGGTGGTCGACAAAGAAGCCGGAGGAAGTAAGGCCGACGCGGTGAACGCCGGCTTGAATGCGGCAAACTCCCCATACGTTTGCGTTGTGGATGCGGACTCGGTGCTTGAACGCGACGCGCTGCTGCGCATCATGGTTCCTATTCTGGAGGACCCGAAACGTGTCGTAGCCGTGGGCGGGATCATCCGCGTGCTGAACGGCTCGGAAATCCAGGGCGGCACGCTGCGGCGCGTGCGCTTGCCGCGCAAGAGTATCGAGGTGATCCAGGTCATCGAGTATCTGCGCGCGTTCCTGATTGGCAGGGAGGCCTGGGCGCAGGGAAACATGCTGACGATTATTTCCGGGGCGTTTGGCCTGTTTCGAACCGATCTGGTGCGCGCGGTTGGCGGGTATCGCGCTAGTTCCATCGGGGAAGACTTTGATCTAGTGGCACGCATGCACAGGCATTTGCTTGAAAAACGGATCGACTATCAGATCCGCTTCGTGCCCGATCCCATGTGCTGGACAGAAGCTCCCTCGGACCTGAAATCGCTGGGGAGGCAGCGGCAGCGTTGGCAAAAGGGTCTAATGGACGTGCTGTGGCCGAATCGCGACATGCTTTTTCGGCCGCGTTACGGCAGGATCGGCTCGTTTGCTCTGCCCTACTTGTGGATCTTTGAGCTGTTTGCTCCGGTGTTTGAGCTCGCGGGTATCGCGACCATCATTCTTGCTACCTCTCTCGGTGTATTGAGCCGCGAATTTTTTCTGCAGTTCCTCATCTTCGGGTATGCATTTGCAACCGTGATTTCCATCGGCTCAGTCCTGCAGGAAGAGATCACCTACAAGCGGTACAACGACTGGCAAGACGTCGTGCGGCTCGTCAGCTACTGCTTCTTCGAGCATTTTCCTTACCGACAAATGCACATGGTCTGGAGGCTGCAGGGACTCTGGCAGTATTTTCGCGGCGACCATGAATGGAAGCCCTTGAAGCGCAAAGGACTCTCTTCGGCGCAAGCCCCATGAGGTTTATGAGAGCCCCTCCTTCCGCCAGAGGTTTGAGCCTTGTAAAAGCTTCAGCCAATCTTCTCCGGCAAGCCGCGCCGGGCTTTCAGATCGGTGAGCAGACGGTCCACCTCGGCGTCACGGTCAAGGCGCGTCAGCTTTTCGCCAACGTCGTCGGTCAGCAGATCGACTTCGGCCGTAGCGACCGCTTCGGTGTGATGCACGCGGTCCTTGAGGCGGTCAAAGGTGGCGCTCTTGGAATTATCACCCATCACCGTTTGCGCGTGCGCTGCTTTGCCCAGGGCGACGCTGCGGCGATGGCGCGCAATCAGCAGATCGCGCTTGGACTTGGCTTCGTCGAGCTTTTGTTCGAGTTTCATGAGCGCTCCCTTCAGCGTTTCCACCTGTAACTTCTGGTCGTCCACCTGCTCGCGGTAACTTCGCGCCAGCATCTGCGAGGTCTGAAAACGGTCGAGGGCGGCGCGGGCCAAATCGTCCTGCCCCTTGTCCACCGCGGTTTCGGCTTTGCGCATCCAGTCCTTGCCGGAGTCCTCGTTCTCTTGCCACTTTTTTTCCAGCATATGCTGGTCGGCGATGGAAACCGCCACCTGCGTCTTGACCTGGAGGTATTGATTCTCCATGTCAAGGATTACCTGCTTGATCATTTTTTCAGGGTCTTCCGCGCGATCGACCATGTCATTGATGTTCGCGCGAATCAAAGTGCTTACTCGTTCTAAAAGTCCCATGATGAATCTCCTTTCACGAACCGAATGTTGCGGACCACTCAAACTCTCTAAAAACAACCTGTCTCACGCGTTGTTCCCGTAAACGGCGTCAGGACAGTAGGTGCGCGGCCCCAATCCCTGCTGCCAACTTCGCGAGGCCCGGCAGAAACGCGAGGTTCAGCGCGACAGCTCTGCCAAGCGCATAAACCGTGCACGCCCAAAAGTGATGGAACGCAAAACTAACTGCCACCACTAAGAGAAACCAAACAATGAGAACTTTTTCTTTCGTACTCATGGCCATCCCCCAAGACCATCCAGCGTCCCGGCAGGTCCGCAAGGACCCGCCGGAACGGAAGGAATTGCTAGGACTTCTTGACCGGCGCTTGCGGCGGCTCCGGCTTCGGCGCTTTGTCGCCGATCATCCGGACCTTGCTGAGCAGATCGGACATCTGCATGCCGGAGAGCGCTTCGAACAGCGCGGGCACCTGCGCGGCAATCCTGGTGACGTCGCCGGTCAGCTTGTACGCGCCGGCGGCGTCGCCGTTGCCCGTGGAGACGATAGTCACCTTGTCCACTTTGCTCAGTGGCTCGGCAAGAGCGCGCACAACTTCTGGCAGCCCGGTGAACAGCTTGTCGATGACGGCGGCCTGGTTGTATTCCTGGAAGGCCTCCGCCTTGATGTTCATGGCCTTGGCTTCCGCTTCGCCTTTCTTAAAGATGATCTCGGCTTCGGCTTCGCCTTGCGCGCGAATCGCGGAGGCACGGCCTTCGGCTTCGGTTATCGAGCGCTGACGCTCCGCGCTGGCGAGCGTTTCGATGCGCTGGCGCTCGATTTCCGCTTGCTTGAGGACGGTGGCGATAAGTTCCTTTTCGCGGCGCGCGATTTCCGCTTCCTGCACTTTCACTTGCGCTTCGCGCTCCACTTGCTGAACTCTCACTAATTCTTCGACCACCTTCTGCTGCATGACGTTGGTTTCGATTTCATAGGCCTTGTCGGCAGTGGCCTGGGCCTTCTTTGTCATCTCCAGGTAGCTAGCCTTCTTGATGTCCAGGTCGCGCTCGGCTTCGGCTTGCTTGGCCAAAGATGCGGTTTCGGCTGCGACGCGTTCCTGGTCAGCCTGTGCTTTGGCAACCGCCGAGGCGCGAGTCGCTTCGGCGCGCTTGATGGCGATATCACGATCGGCTTCGGCAGCGGCTACTTCGGCGTCGCGCTTGATGCGAGCGACGTCAGGCCGCCCCATGTTGGTGATGTACTCGTTCTTGTCACGCACTTCTTTGATGGTGAAGCTGATGACTTCCAGCCCCATCTTGCTCATGTCATCGGCACACGTGGAGCGCATGCGATCGCCAACCATTTCCGGCTCCTTGACGATTTGTTCCACAGTAAGCTGGCCGATGATTCCCCGGAGATGGCCTTCCATCACCAGGCGAATCAAGGCCTCGCGTTGTTCCGGCCGCTTGGTAAGGAACTGCTCGGCGGCGGTCAGGATGGATTCCTTGTCGTTCTTGACTTTGATTTGTGCAACGGCCTCAACGGTCACGGCGACGCCCTGTTTGGTGTACAGGTTCTGCTGCGGGGCGACGTCGAACGACATCAACTCCAGCGACAGGTCACGGCAGGTCTGCACCATCGGAAAAATCAATGCCCCTCTTCCGCAGTAGACCTCCGTCCCTCCCATGCCGTACCGGATCAAAGCCTCATTCGGCCCGACTTTACGATACATCTTGGCGACCACAATCATGATCATCAAGAGGCCCAGAACCAGAAGCCCGGCGATGATCACCACTTCGTTTGGCAACCCGAACATAAAGCCTCCTTTTCGATCCCTCCGGACTGTTTGTATCGAACGCCAGTCCGGAAAAACTCTTACTTCGTGAACTCTTCCCACCTCTTCACGTAGGCAATTCCTTTTTCGTAACGCTCGATGACGACTTCCGCTCCCTTCTCGATCGCTTTGCCGTCATCGCTGCGCGCGCCGGCGCACCGTCGGACTCCCGCCATCGAAAAAATGATTTCACCCGTGCCGCTCGCGCGGATCGGCATGCTGATGGTGCCGACCGAGCCTTCGATCCGGTAGTCTTCGCTCTTCATCGGCGCATCGGTCGAGCCCACGAGTTTGACCATGAAGCGGAAGACCACAAATCCCGCTGCCAGACCCGCGACGGTGGCAAGCAGCAGGCTGAAAACCGCGAGCAGGTGTGAATGCCGCGTGAGGAGATAGCCGGTTCCACCGAACCAGGCCAAAAAGGCCATAGCCGACGAAGCGTTGAACCAGGAAATGTGCGTCCCGCCCTTGAACCCGCCATGAGAGGCGCCGGCTCCCGCATGATGCGCACCGTGAAATGGCAAGTGCATTTTGAAAGGGAGATGAATGTGAACCGCGCCCGCCAAAAAAGACAGCACGCTGAGCGAAAAACCCACAATGAAGCAGAGGAGATAAAAATCAGACCAGGTCATAAGTCACCTCGAACGCGACAATTACTTTGCGCAACTTCCCATTGCGCTGCGCGAGCTGGAATTCGAGACGCAAGCCCTGTTAGCTGCTAGCTTGAAACTGTTCCGGCCGATTCCGCTCAGTTCCGCAAGGAAGCGGATGGCGGCGGATGGCCGTTGCCTTTTTGCCCTCCGTTGTGATGATTGCCCGGATGCAAAACTTCTCCCAGACGCTCGGCCAAATCAGGCGTCCGCAGAATCTCCGCCAGCAGCAAAATCGCCCGCCGCGAGTCTTCATGCTCCGCGATGGTCAGGAGCGCGCGCTGAAGAACTGGATCGGTCGTGAACTGTTCGGCCCCGGCAAAAAGCCAGGAATCGATTTTTGCGTCGATGGCGCGCAATTCAGATTGCAAGCCCGGCGTGTAGCCTTCCGGGTCGTCCACCAGGAAGCCCGGATAGACGCGGAAAAATCGAGCCAGGAGATCGCGCGTTGTATGCGTCAAGTGGGGCCGCGCCCCGTTCTCGATCTGCGAAAGATACGCCTGGCTCAGCCCGCGACCGATCTCGTTTTTCATCGCGGCGGCCAGTTCTTGCTGCGTCATCGAGCGGCCCAAGCCGCGGAGGGAACCCTCTACAGCGCGCAGGGAGCGGAGTTTGTCACCAAGTTTCATAGGAGACCCCTATTGCAATCTGCAAATACATTATTACATATCGCTATTTTGTCAAGCGAAATCGCTTCTCTATCCTCACTTTCTCTATCTTATTGAATATAAGGGAGTAACGCCGCGACAGGGCCGGGGCTGCCAGGAATTTCAGCGCTGTAATCTGAGTTTGTGTCGCAAACGAACTTTATTCCGGCTTCCTCAGAGACTGTAGATCGATTCCCAATTGCTGGCACTTCTTATAAAGGTGGCTGCGCTCCAGTCCAAGGGCTCGTGCAACATTGGTCATGTGAAAATTGTTGCGGCGAATCTCCGCAAGCATGACTTCCCTTTCGAACGACTCCGTGCGCTCCGCCAGCGTCCCCGTTGCACTTCCACCGGAGGAAACAGATGAGCCGCTGGATAAGTCAGAGGTGGGGAGAATGAGACGGACTTCAGCAGCGGTAACATCTTCGTTCGAAGCAAGCAGGATGAGGCGCTCCACGATGTTGCGCAATTCGCGGGCATTTCCGGGCCACCCGTACTTGCGCAATTCCGCTATGGCTTCGTCGGCGAAGATTTTCTCTTTCCATGCGTTTTGCGCCGCCACCTGGCGCGCGAAATGCGCGACCAGATCCGGAAAGTCTTCGAGCCGTTCGCGCAGCGGTGGCAGTTGTAGTGGAAAAACATAAATACGGTGAAACAAATCACGCCGGAACGAATTCTGTTTCACAAGGTCTTCCAGGTTGCGGTGCGTGGCCACTACGACGCGGACATTCACCTTGATGGGTTTGTCGCCGCCGACGCGCTCGACTTCGCCTTCCTCCAGCACGCGCAATAATTTCGCTTGCATGGCCAAGGGCATGTCGCCGATTTCGTCCAGAAACAGCGTGCCGCCATCGGCTTGTTCGAACTTGCCGAGATGTCTGGCCCCCGCCCCGGTGAACGCGCCCTTCTCGTGGCCAAACAGTTCCGACTCGATCAATTCTTCCGGCACCGCTGCGCAGTTCAGCGTGATAAAGGGGCGCCCCTGCCGAGGCGATTTTTCATGGATGGCGCGCGCGACCAGTTCCTTGCCCGTGCCGGTTTCGCCGAGAATGCAAACGCGCGTTTCGCTCGCCGCCACCCGGTCAATTTGCTCAAGCAGTTTTTTCATCGCTGGGCCGGAGCCAACGAGCTCGTGCTTGCCGAGGCGCTGCCGCAGCTCGCGATTTTCTTCTTCGAGCCGGGAGAGCCGCAGCACATTCTCCACGGTCACCAAGAGTTTGTCGGTGGAAAGCGGCTTTTCCAGGAAATCGAGCGCGCCTAGCTTCGTGGCCTTCACCGCCATTTCGATGTTGGCTTGCCCGGAAATCAGCACGATAGGCGTCTTCATTCCGGCTTTTTTCAAATCTTCGAGCAGCTCGAGGCCGCTTTTCCCCGGCATTACGACGTCGGAAAGAATCAGGTCAAACGACTCGGCGCGAAGCAGATCGAGTGCGCGGGCAGCGTTGTCGCAAACCGTGGCTTCAAGCCCGGCCATCCGAAAGGCGCGGGAAAGAGATGCCAGAGTGTTGTGATCGTCATCAACCAGGAGGAGGTGAGCTTTTCGCGGCAAGCTTCGGTCCTTTGTGAAGCGTTAGTCGGAAGCCGCGGCCAGCGTGGACGGCGCGCTCTTTGCCTCTGGGGCCGCCTCGCGCGCTTTCGCGGCGCGGCCGGCCTGGCGCTGCGGCAGGTCGATTCGAAACGCCGTGCCGCGGCCTTCGTCACTGGTCACCGAAATTGTGCCGTGATGGTCGCTGACCACGGACTGCACGATGGCCAGTCCAAGCCCGGTCCCTTGCGATTTCGTGGTGTAATACGGCGTGAACAGCCGCGAGCACTCTTCCGGAGTCAATCCTTTTCCCGTGTCGGCCACTTCGATGCGCACGGCGCTGTTCTTTTCCGAGGTTCTCAAAGTCAGCGTCCCACCCGCGGGCATGGCGTCGAGCGCATTTAACACCAGATTCTGAAACGCACGGTGGAGCAGGTCGGGGTCCGCATCGATATCGGGCAAGGGCTCGGTCAGAAATAATTCCGGAGTGATCGTGGGCTTGCCGACTTCATTGAATTGGGGCTCGAATAGCCGAACCGCGTTGCGCAGCGCCTCATTCACATTTACGCGCACAAACTGCGGCGCGGGCATCTTTGAAAAATCGCTGAAGCGTCCAATGATGGTGTTGAGATTGGCAAGCTCCGCTTTCAAAGTTGCTGTGGACTCGTTGAAGACTTCCAGGAATTGCTTGGCGTCGAGTTGGCGCGCCTTTTGCAAATTCTCAACGGTAATCTGCATGGGAAAGAGCGGGTTGCGCAACTCGTGGGCAAGACGCCGCGCCAGTTCGCGCCAGGCGGCCACGCGCTCCGTTTGCACCAGCCGCTCCTTCTGCGCCGCGAGCGTTTGCGTCATGTGATTGAAAGCTTCAGCGAGCTGGCCGATTTCGTCGCGCCCGCGAACATCGATGCGCGTCTCCCATCTTCCCCCGGCGACTTCGCGCGCGCCTTCAGCAAGTTCCTCGACCGGCTTGGTGATCCGCGCGGTGATCCAGAAGCTGACGAGCAGTCCAACGAATAACGCCGCACCCGCGACGGCGGCGGCGATCTTCAGGATTTGGCGGGTCAACAGGACCAGTTCTTTGCGCGAGCTGCCAACGAAGAAAACACCCAGCAGTTCATTGTTGCGGCCGGTCAAAGGAATAGCATGGAACGTTTCCGCATCAGCCGGATCTCGCGTCCACTCAATCGTTCGAACCATGGGCTGCGGCTGTTTTTGCAACTGCTCAACGAGGGGCGCGAACCGTTCCGCCTGCTCCGCATCGATTTTTTCCGCCAGCAGTGACGTGGCTGTAAAAGCCGGATCGAGGTTGGTGTAGATGAGCGCGCGCATGCCGGCGGGCAGGACGAGTGAGGCAAGAAAATTCTTATCCAGCCGGTGCCCGGCAATGATGTACAGACCCTTGTCCGCGACAGTGCTGTTCGTTCGAACGACGCTGAGGGAAAGGGACACGCCGTCGGGCAGTTCTTCTTTTTTCAAAAATGCCGGAGTTTCATTCCAGTCCTTGACGGAGGTCACCCAGTCGTTCTTGTGGCCGACGCGCGAGGGAAACTGCGCGGAGGAAACCAGTACTCCGTCGTATTTCACGAACTCCACAAAGTCCAGACCATGTTCCTGGGCAGCGCCGTTCGCATCGCGGAAATAAATGGACAAGTCGACATTGGGATGCGAAAGATCAATCGCCATCCGCTCGGTAAGGTTGGCTTCCGCGATGTTCTTCGCCTGCTGGGCAATTTCTTCTCCGCGCTGGACGAACTCTTTCTGGAATTGGGCAACCAGGGCTTCGGTGCGCTCCGCGTCCATGGCTTCAAATGCGGCCTGCGTGTAATGGGTCACGGCATAGGCAACCGCGGATACCGACGCAAAAATGGTCAGCAGGACAACGAGTAATAATTTCGTTCGAAAGCTCATCGTTTTGCAGGTTTGGGTTACGGATTGATGATATCACGGGAGCAAATGACGAAGAATTGTCTCCCATCAAAATTGGGCTAAAGCTCTTGGCTTCCGCAATTCTCCGTCCACTAGCCGGGTGGCGCGGAACGCGTTGCTGGGGGGAGGAGAGTCTCCGGCAAAGGGCTAAGCGCGGCGGTGCTTGCCTTTATGTTCGTGACCGCTTTGCGGTCACCAAGCCAAAGTTCTCTTCCCTCCCAGCATAGCGTCCCGGGCCACCCACAGGGGTTTTGGCTAGCGGAGCCTTTGGCACAGTCATTGCCCGCTGTGCGCAATTCTTGACCTCGGCATCATTGCCGGCGCGACTGCTTGCGTTGCGCCGTGGCGGTCGGCGGCGGGTCATCCGGATTGTCGGCCGATGTCACGCCTGAAAATGCCGAGCGCATTACGTCATTGGCAAAGAAATTCCTTCCGTCGATCGGCACCATCATGATTTGGAGCTTGTCCGACAGCCGTTCGGCGATGATTTTCTGAATCAACATGGGGTTTGACTTCAGCACGGACGCTTCATACTTCATCCGTTCGGCGTCCGCCGCGGCCGTAACACGGATGCGGTTGGCTTCGGCGTCCGAAAGGTTCTTCTGCCGCTCGACTTCTGCTTTGCTGTCGATGACCTTGGCTTGCGCGGCAGCTTCAGCATTCTGAAGAGTCGACTCTTTGCGCGCCTGCGCTTCCAGTTTGGTTTGTTCGATTTGTTTTTGCTTCAGCGGCAGCGTGTACTGCATGGCATCCGCTTCGGCTTTGGCCTGCAGAACGCGGACTTGGGCCTGCGCTTCTGCTTGTTTCACATCCCGTGCTTTCTGCGCTTCCGCTTCCAGTTCGGCGATCTTTACCTGCTTTCCCTTGATCTCCTGCTCCGTGCCGAGCCGTTCGTTCTCCTGCTCTTTCAAGAGCAGCCCTTCGAGACCCTTGGCATATTCCTCGGGAAGCTGCAGGTCTCGCAGCAGAACTTCCCTGACGATGATTCCATCGCTCGCCAGCCGGGCCGTGATGGCGTCGGCAGCCGTGGTCCGCAATTCTTCGCGTTTGGTGGCAAAGATTTCGCGCGTTATGTAATTCGGGGCCAGTTGCCGGTAAATCGTGGAGACGACCGGCGCCACGACCTCTGCGCCGACAGGTTGCGGCAAATTCCGGTGAATCGAGTCCAGCCGCCGGGCATCCAGCCGATAACGCACGGAAACCGCCAGCCCGATATTCAACCCTTCCCGCGCCTGGACCGTCAGCACGTCACCATTTTGCTTGGGGTTTTCTCCCGCCACCGTCGAGTACACTTGCTCGCGCGTGTCGTAGATCGCGATGGAATCCACCAGCGGCGTAATCAGGTGCATGCCGGGATACAACGTGCCCGGTCGCGCGCCCCAGAACTCGCTGACTCGGACGCCAGCCGCTCCGTCGGGAATCACTGCAAAGCTTTCGGTGATCAGCAGGAGCAGCGCGCCCGCTCCCGCCAGTTGCAGGGCCAGCCGCCAGCGCACCGGTTGGAAAGGGCGGCGAGTCAGCGGCCCCACCTCCGCTTCGGATTCGTCCGTCTTGTTCCGCGACAAGAGCCGCCGCAGTTGTTCGGAAAGATAAACGTCGTAGGCAACCAGGGCCCCCGCGCTTCCAAAGAGTCCCGCGCCAACTATCATCAACAGCCATTTCAATGCCAACATCGAAGTACCCCTCTTTCCAATCCCCGGAGCGCTGCGGCGGTGCGTGACCGCCGTCTCCGCCGCTTACGTTGGCCCGGGAAATCCCAGTAGCACAGGCTTCTGTTTTCGCTGAGTGATAAAGAACGGCCTGCGCTAGTTCTCGCGGTCTCACGTCTAGCGTTGCGAAGCGAGAGCCCGGGCCAGTTGCGCCGTTCCGCGCGGCAATTCCGTTCGCGCAGGAATCCTTGGCGCGGTGGCCGGCCGCATGACCAGAAATGCCGCTTTCAGGAATGCCCAATGGAGCGCAGCTGCGGCAGCAGCCGCAAACACCGTGGTGACAACGAGTGTGGCGAATTCCAGCATGGCGATCATGACGGGCCTCCCGACTTGCGCTTTGGGGAATGGCACGGCCACGGCCAGTCTCAGTGGATTGACAATAAAAGACTTATAGGCGAGGAAGACTTACGAGCCTGTGGGGACAAGCACACGCCCGTGTCACGCCGGACGCGGGATACAGGTGCGTACTCTGGTGTGCTAGGCTACTTGTAGAACCCCATGAACCGCGGCTCAGGCTTACGCATCGGCAGAATTCTCGGGATTCCCATCTATCTCCACTCGACCTGGGTTTTCATTTTCGCGGCCATCACCTACGTCATTGCTTCGCAGTACAAGCAACAACATCCGCTTTGGACGGACACGCAACATTGGACTGTGGGTGTCCTAACCAGTTTGCTCTTCTTCGGTTCAGTTCTGTTTCACGAACTCTCCCACAGCGTTGTGGCCCAGCAGTACAAGATTCGCGTCGTTTCCATCACGCTTTTTCTATTCGGTGGCCTGGCACGCATCGAGCGCGAGCCTTCCAACGCCATTCAGGAGTTCAACATCGCCATTGCGGGACCGCTGGCCAGCGGATTCCTCGCCGCTGCTTTCTTTGGATTGACGGTTCTCTTCCCCTACAGCCAGACGGTCGGGGCGCTGGCGACCTGGCTTTCGCAAACCAATTTTGCGCTGGCCGTTTTCAATCTTTTGCCGGGATTTCCACTGGACGGTGGAAGAATTTTCCGCGCGATGGTGTGGGGAGCCACCAGGAATTTCGAGAAGGCGACTCGCATTGCAGGTGCCAGCGGAAAGCTGATCGCCTACGTGATGATTCTTGCCGGCGCTTGGGGCGCATTCAATGGATACCTGCAGAATGGTCTGTGGATCGCGTTCATCGGATGGTTCATCCTAAATGCCGCGCAGGAGAGCGTTGCTCAGGTAGCCGTTCGGCAGACTCTCTCCGGCCTCAGCGCCGCTGACGTCATGAGCAAGGAAGTGCCCACGGCCCCAGGTCACATCACGCTTGAGGAATATGGCGCCGAAGTCCTGCGCACCGGCCGCCGCTGTCATCTGGTAACCAACGGTGACCGCCTCGTCGGCATGATGAACGTTCACACTCTCAACTCCGTCCCGCGCAGCGAGTGGGCCGATAACTCCGTCCAGGCCGCCATGATTCCGCGCGAAAAAATTCTTTGGACGTCGCCGGAGGAACCCCTTTTGCGTCTGCTGGAGCGGCTCCTAAGCGCGGACGTCAATCAAATGCCGGTCGTAAGCGGTGCGAACGACGGTGCGCCGCAAATCGTTGGCATCGTCACGCGCGATTCCATTCTTCGCGTGATGCAAACTCGCTCGGAACTTGGTCCGCTGGCCACAAGCAGGTAGGTAGTTCCGCGAAGGGATCTAAAAGCGTCAGGTATCTCGCGCGCGGAGAGCCCGGATCCGGAAGCCTCCTCGCTGGATATCCACAGTTACCTTTGAAAAACCGGCGTTTGTCAATCTTGCGAACGCTGACGCCGGCGCCACAGGCACAAACGTGCTGCGGATGTGCCCCACGCGGTGCAGCCAGCCATCTTGAATGTCGAAGGCGAGGAACACTCCGCCCGGCCGAAGCACGCGCCAGGTTTCTGCGAATGCGCGATCCTGCAGCTCGGTCGAACGCAGGTGATGAAGCATCAGGATCGCGATGGCCGAGGAAAATGTTGTGTCCGCGAAAGGCAGGGTTGAGGCATCGCCCTGAATCGCTGTTACGTTCGAGCCATTCCCGCGCGCCCCGAGCTTCGCCGCAAATGCGTGGTCATACTCAATGCTCGTGACGCGACCCGCGAGACGCGCCAACTCCTGCGTGGCCGCTCCTAGCCCGGCGCCCAGCTCCAGAACGTGCTCGCCTAGCTCCGAGCCCTGCAAAATCCAGGGCAAAACTTGACGCCGCGTCACCCACCGCCACAGCCGCGTTCCACAAAACCAGGTTTCGTATCGATTCATGGAGAGCTCGAACGAACTCGATCGCAAACAATTCTAGCGTGCGTGAAGCAACTTATTGAAACAATGTGCGAATCTCACCCGTGATTCGCGGCCGACTCTGTTTGCGAAGGAAAAAAAAGTAGCTGGGCAGGGGCCCAGCGTGGTTGGCCTCTGCTCTTGGTCTTGATTGGACCGTTTATGCGTGATTCACGAGCGCCATCATATCGGGCGCGTAGCGTTCGCCGACCACGGGAATTTGTGCGAAGCGTGCGGCGATCTCACTAAGGTCGCGCTCGGTGAGCTCTACGTTGACTGCGCCCATGTTCTCTTCGAGATAGCGAACACGCTTCGTGCCTGGGATAGGGATGAGATCTTTCCCTTGGGCAAGAACCCAGGCGAGCGCCAACTGCGCCGGGGTCGCGCTTTTCTTGGCGGCGACTTCTTTTACTGTTTCTGCCAGCTTAAGGTTGGCTTGCAAGGCTTTCTCCCCGAAACGCGGATTTGTCCTGCGCCAATCACTGGGGTCGAGGTCCTCTAGTTTTTGGATCGCCCCTGTCAGGAAACCGCGTCCGAGCGGGCTGTAAGGCACAAAGGCGATTCCCAGCTCGCGACAAGTGGCGAGGACACCATTCGTTTCCACATCGCGAGACCACAGCGAATACTCGCTTTGCAGCGCTGCAATGGGATGGACTTTGGCGGCACGCCGGATAGTGTTCGCAGAAGCCTCGGACAACCCAAGATGGCGAACTTTTCCCGCTTTTACCATTTCCGCCATCGCGCCCACGGTATCTTCAATGGGAACCTTCGGATCGACGCGGTGTTGATAGAACAGATCTATCGTCTCAATACCCAGCCGCTTTAGACTGGCATCGCAGGCGCGCCGGACATTTTCAGGCGAACTGTCGACACCCCTGATGCCATTGGGATGGAAGCGAAAACCGAATTTTGTGGCAACGATCACGCTGTCGCGAGGCACCTCGCGCAGAAACCGGCCCAGTAGTTCTTCGTTGGTGTAGGGCCCGTAAATTTCGGCGGTATCCAGAAAATTCCCTCCGAGTTGCAAATAGCGGTGAAGAACACGGAGCGATTCCGCTTCATCAGCGGGTCCATAAGCAAAAGACATGCCCATGCACCCGAGTCCCAGCGCGGAAACCAGGGGACCATTCTTCCCAAGACGGCGCTTTTCCATGATTTGCTCCTCGAAAAGTTCTCAATAGGGCTTCCGCATATAGGATGAAGAGTTTACGATTTCCGTTACCAACCATGGAACCACCATGATCGCGCGCCTTCGTTACAATGAGACTGGGCGTGCCACGCCCGCTCTCAATGGCTTTTTGATGGCTTCCCATTCACAAGATGCCTCTGCGCTATTGGTTCCACGGCCTTCCCCAGCGCCGGCCGCCCATGAAGGTGCGGCGCGCGCGTTAAGGAAGTGGCGTAATGCGACAGAGCAGCGAGGAACGAGAATGAGGCGACACAAGCTGTCCGTGCTAATGAGCTTCGCCGCTGCGGTAGTCAGCGCAACGATTTTTTTGGTCGCGCTGTTCGAGCAATTTGCGTTGGTGGAAGTGGCGGCGAGCATCATAACGGCGGTGCAAGTTTTTTTCCTGAGTTCGGCGATCGGAGACCTGCTGGAGAAAAGGAAAGAGACGAACCGGACGAGGAATTCAGCGGTCGTGCTGCTGACGATATTTCTGGCGGCGTTTTATTCGTTCAGAAAGTATTTTCACTGAATGCGAACTAACAAAGAGAATCCATGGAAACTTCAGAAAGAGAGGGCAGAGGTCTAGTTAACGATAACTGTGGCCCCCCTCCCCTGGTTTTTTGTAAGTGTTGCATCTAAAGGACTTAGTGTTTCTGTAAGTGCTTTAGAATCAACACTTGGGGGCGCTTGCGTAACTGTTGATTCTAAAGATAGTTAGAGGCGTTTGTTGCTGAGCTTTTTGTAAGTGTTGATTCTGAATGACTTGGCTTACAGGATGGCGCAGAGGGCGTTCTGGAAAACGTTGAAACAAAAAAGCAGCTGAAAAACTGCCGCATCGGGCCGGGTCCGCACTCTTACCTGTGAAGTATCGTACCGAAATAACTACGGCGAGTCAAGAAATTCTTTCACCGCTGCGCGAAACGCGCGAGGAGAATCAAGACGGAAAATGACAACCAGAGATGAAGGCGGACGCCGAAACGCGTTCATGGAGGGCCTTTACCCACGTAACTCGGCGTCCGCCCGCTCTCACACGCTAATTACCTCACGGCGAAATTCGCGGCGTGAGGGAGAGGGTCGCTTCCGGCGGTGAATTGAAGGGTGTACCTGCCGGGGGCGAGCCCGGCGGTGTTGAGTGCAAAGATGTATCCGCCGGCGGGACCCAACGTTGTCTCAAAACGGAAATTTCCTCCGGGATTTGCGTTGCCTGGCGAGGTCATGCTGCCGGAATAGCCGGATGCGCTGCTGATTTGAGTGGCGTGCAACGTCACGGCAGTGGAAGAAACATCATTGCCTCCGGCGTCGCAGAGGTAAAGCTCAATTGGGAAGGTCGCGGCGCCGTGAACCGTTCTCGTCTGGTCGTACAGTGGGCAGATTCCATAGGAAACATTTTCTGTCAGGCTACCGTTGCTGGCAAAAAAGCCGTTGTCGCCGCTGTATGCCGCCGTGATCGGATGCGCGGCAACGGCAAAGGAGGAAGCTGCGAGAGTGGCCGATCCAGAGGAGTTCAGCGGCACAGTGCCAAGCGTGTTTGCGCCGTCGCTGAAGGTGACCGTTCCTGTTGGAACGCCTGAGCCGGAGGAGACGCTGACGGTCGCGGTCAAGGTGACCGCTTGACCGGAGACGGAAGGATTGGCGGAGGAAGATACTGCGAGTGAAGTGGCTTGCTTGGCCGGAACCGTTACGGTTGCCGTGGCGGACTTGGTGTCGTCGGCGACGG